>OGPV01001785.1_pt1 | contig 13725 bp, 12 predicted proteins | sample 1553001 | NCBI WGS metagenome assembly OGPV01 (sample SAMEA2580268, study PRJEB22360) | human gut metagenome | biome: human gut; feature: human-associated habitat; material: faeces | place: Denmark | collected 2008/2010
CCGCGACCTCAACCTTGGCAAGGTTGCGCTCTACCAACTGAGCTATTTCCGCATTGAGCAGCGACGTTTGTCGTTTGCGAGTGCAAAGGTAGGTAAAAAAAACGCACTTCCAAATTTTTAGCCTCTTTTTTTTGATTTTTTTGTGCTTTTATTCCCGGAAGAGCAGGGCGGAGAGTTGTATGTCGTTGATAATAAGGCTCGATTCAAAATACTCCTCCGGGGTGCGCGCAAATTCCGCTGCGAACCGTTATCTTTGCCTTCATGAAAGAGACTATCGAAATCTTTTCGAAACTGGGCCGACGGCTGCGCGGTTTCGGCACCGATGTCGCGCAGCAGCGGGTCATCGAGCGGGCCTGTGCGGCCAACGGCTGGTTTACGCCCCGCGACATCCGGCGGGCCGTGGAGGCCATCTCCTCGCAGATGCTCGACCCCGAGCGGCTTCGCTGCTGGCTTGCGGCTTATGAGGGCATTCCCGTGGCCGAGCCTCGCCGTGTGCTGGTGGTCATGGCCGGCAATATCCCGCTGGTTGGATTCTTCGACCTGCTGTGCGTCGTGGCGAGCGGCCATCGCTGTCTGGTCAAGCCGGCGGCCAAGGACCGCGAACTGATGGAGTACATCTGCGGGCTGCTGCGTGAAATCGAGCCCGCGGTCACCATCGAGGAGTATGACGGACGGGTGGCGGTCGACGGGGTTATTGCTACCGGCAGCGACAATGCGAACCGCTATTTCCGCAGCCGCTACGGCGGTATCCCGGCACTGTTGCGCGGCAATCGCCACTCGGTGGCCGTCCTCTCGGGCCGCGAGCGCTACGAGCAGCTCGCGGCGCTCGCCGACGACATCTGGGCCTATTCGGGCCTCGGCTGCCGCAACGTCTCGCTGCTCTTCGTCCCCGAGGGGTACAGGCCGCATCTGCGGGTGCCCGACGGGATGAATCCCAAATTCGCCAGCAACTACCGCCAGGCGCGGGCGCTGCTGGTGATGGAGCGTCACCCCTTCGTCGATGTCGGCGGAGCACTGCTGGTGCCCCGCCGCGACTTCCCGCGCATGCTCAGCGAGCTGGCCGTGGCCGAATACCGCTCGACGGGGGAGGTGGAGGCGTGGCTCGCCGCGCACGACGGCGAGTTGCAGTGCGTCGTCTCGCAGTGCGTCGACCATTCGCGGCGCGTTGACTTCGGTCAGGCGCAGTTGCCGACGCTCACGGACTATCCCGACGACCGCGATATTCTCCGCTTCCTGACGACGGAGCTCCGATAAATGGTATCTTTGAACGTTATAAATATTTCTTGTGCTATGTCGATGATTTTCCGATTCCGCATGCTGAGTGACGAGAACGACAACTTCGTGCGCGACTACGAGGTGCCCTACGACATGACGCTGCTCGATTTCCACCGCTTCCTGCTCGAGTCGCTCGAGTATGAGGAGTGCATGACTTCGTTCTTCACGGCCGACGAACGGTGGGAGAAGCTCGGTGAGTTCACGCTCATGGACATGGGCGAAGATTCGCCTGGGGCGCCGCGCCCGATGGAGTCCGTGACGCTCGGGCAGATTATCCACAACCTGCGCGACAGGCTGATTTACCTCTTCGACATGTTCGGCGACCGTGCCTACTTCCTCGAGCTGACGGGTGCCTACGAGGCGCGTCCGGGCGAGTCCTATCCGCGCGAAATCTATGCGCGCGAGGAGGTGCCCGACCAGTACCGCGCCGGGGTGGTGCAGTCGGGCGAAGGGTCGATTTTCGACGAGGTGATGGACGATTTCCGCGACTTCGAGGGGGATGACAACTACGACGACGAATACTAAACGGCTCGTCGTAGTGGTGGGCCCTACGGGGTCGGGCAAGACCGACCTGGCCATCGCGCTGGCGCAGCACTACGGGGCTCCGATTGTGTCGACCGATTCGCGGCAGTTCTACCGCGGCATGCCGATTGGCACGGCACAGCCCACGGCCCAACAGCTGCGTGCGGCCGAGCACCACTTCATCGCCTCGCATGACATCACGCAGGAGTTGAGCTGCGGCGCCTATGAGGTTGAAGCTCTGGCGCTTCTCGACCGGCTGTTCGAGCAGCATCGGACGGTCATCGCCGTCGGCGGCTCGGGGCTCTACATCAAGGCGCTCTGCGAGGGAATGGACGAACTGCCGCAGGCCGACCCCGAACTGCGGGCGGCGCTCGCCGAGCAGCTGCGCGAAGAGGGAGTGGCGGCGCTCGCCGAGCGGCTGCGCACGCTCGACCCGCTCTACTACGAGCAGGTCGACCGCAGCAACCCCGCGAGGGTGGTGCGGGCGCTGGAGGTCTGCCTGCAGACGGGGCGCCCCTTCTCGGAGCTGCGTCTCGGGCGGCGCCGCGAGCGTCCGTTCGACATCGTGAAAATCGGCATCGAGGTGCCGCGCGAGGAGCTCTACGAGCGCATCAACCGCCGCGTCGACGCCATGATGGCCGAGGGGCTCGAGGCCGAGGCCCGTGCGCTCTATCCCTACCGCCATCTGAATGCCCTGCGGACGGTGGGCTACCGCGAGTTGTTCGACTTCTTCGAGGGGCGGTGCTCCCGCGACGAGGCCGTCGAGGCCATCAAGCGCAACACGCGCCGCTATGCCAAGCGGCAGATGACCTGGTTCCGCCGCGACGGGGAGATTCGCTGGTTCCGCCGCGACGACCTCGAGGCGATGTTCCGCCATGTGGATTTTGGCGAATCGTAAATTATTTCTTATTTTTGCAGCGCCTCCGCACCGGAGGCGGGAGCTCGGATGGTGGAATAGGTAGACACGCCGGACTTAAAATCCTGTGACCAGCAATGGTCGTGCGGGTTCGATTCCCGCTCCGAGTACACAACATGTCGATGCGCATATCCGACTGATTGCAAGAGTCTTCGAGCAATCGGTCGGTTTCTTTTTCCAGCGGTCCTCCGGTCGGGTGTTCCATAGTTCGCGGAAAGGGGCTGCAGGGGCGTTTTTTATTTTGAAATCCGAAATAATGCATTATCTTTGCATGCGAATTCCAATCGCCGGGCATCCGCTCGGAATCAATCATTAAGAATTTATACGTTTACCTTTTTATGCAGGATTTGAAAGCGCTTGAGGGGAAAAGCCTTGCCGAACTGCGCGAAATCGCTAAGGCTTTGGGCCTGAAAAATATCATGGCAAAGAAAAAACGCGAGTTGATGGAGAGCATCGCCGGCAATGCGGCCGACGGCGGCGGGATGCCGGCGCAGGAGGACGACCGGACTGCCGCAGCAGCGCACAACGACTCCGTACCCTCGGAGGAGAAGCCCCGGCGCGGGCGTCGTCCGCGACTTAAGTCCGCATCCGACTCGGCCCAGGCCGAGCCGCAGCCCGAAGAGACTTCCGCCCCGAAGAGCGTTGATGAGGCCCCGGCGCAGCCCGAAGAGGCCGCTCCGGTGGAACAGGGTCAGGCTCAGGCCGCGGACCCGCATCAGCAGGCCTCGAAGCAGGAGGCCAAGCGCCGTGGCCGCAAGCCCAAGGGTTCGCCCCGACAGGCGGCCGAAGCCCCCGTGGAGAAGGCGCCGGCAGCGGCTCAGCCCGCCGCACAGCAGGAGCAGGAGGCTGCGCGTGACCTCGAGCAGGAGGTGATTACGAAGGATGACTTCGCCGGTGAAATCGAGGGCGAGGGCGTATTGGAAATCATGCCCGACGGCTACGGATTCCTCCGTTCGGCCGACTACAACTACCTCAATTCGCCCGACGACATCTATGTGTCGCCCTCGCAAATCAAGTTCTTCGGCCTGAAGCCCGGCGATACGGTCAACGGCGCCATTCGTCCTCCGAAGGAGGGCGAGAAGTACTTCCCGCTGGTGCGTGTCAACGAAATCAACGGCCTGAAGCCCGAATACATCCGCGACCGCGTGCAGTTCGAGTACATGACGCCGCTCTTCCCCAACGAGAAGTTCTGCCTGACGGGCAACGGCCACAACAACCTCACCACGCGCATCGTCGACCTCTTTTCGCCCATCGGCAAAGGCCAGCGTGCGCTCATCGTCGCCCAGCCCAAGACCGGTAAGACGATGCTCATGCAGTCGATTATCAATGCCATCGCCGACAACCATCCCGACGTCTATCTGATTGTGCTGCTCATTGACGAGCGTCCCGAGGAGGTGACCGAGATGGCGCGCAACGCCAAGGCCGAGGTTGTCGCCTCGACCTTCGACGAGCAGGCTTCGCGCCACGTGAAGGTGGCCGAGATGGTGCTCGAAAAGGCCAAGCGTATGGTCGAGTGCGGCCACGACGTGGTGATTTTCCTCGACTCCATCACCCGTCTGGCGCGTGCCTACAACTCGGTGCAGCCCGCCTCGGGCAAGGTGCTTTCGGGCGGTGTCGACGCCAATGCGCTCCACAAGCCCAAGCGCTTCTTCGGCGCTGCCCGCAATACCGAGGAGAAGGGCTCGCTGACCATCATCGCCACGGCGCTCATCGACACCGGGTCGAAGATGGACGAGGTGATTTTCGAGGAGTTCAAGGGTACGGGCAACATGGAGCTGCAGCTCGACCGCAAGCTGGCCAACAAGCGTGTCTACCCGGCCGTCGACGTCATCGCTTCGGGTACGCGCCGCGAGGATTTGCTGCTGCCGCGCGAGGTGATGAACCGTACGTGGGTGCTGCGCAAGTACCTCTCGGACATGACGCCCGTCGAGGCGATGGAGTTCCTCCAGAAGCAGATGAACCTCACGGAGACCAACGAGGAGTTCCTCGCCACGATGAACCATTGAGTCTGAATACGCAGGATACCAATAACCGATGATTGCAATGAAACGAATCATTCTTTTGTGCTGCAGCCTCGTGCTGGCCCAGGCCACGCTGGCGTGGGGGCCCAAGGGGCATGACGTGACGGCCTACATCGCCGAATGCCATCTGACGCCCGAGGCTGCCGAAGCGGTCGACCGGGTGCTGGGCGGCCACTCGCTCGTCTACTATGCCAACTGGCTCGACAACGCCAGCCATCAGCCTGAGTATGCCTATACGAAGACGTGGCACTACCGCAACATCGACGCCGGGGAGACCCTTGAGTCGATGCCCGAGAATCCCGACGGCGACGTGCTGACGGCCGTCACGAATCTGGTGGAGCGGCTTTCGTCGGGGGAGCTCACGCCCGAGGAGGAGGCACTCGACCTCAAGATGCTGATTCACCTGGTGGGCGACATGCACTGCCCGATGCACATGGGGCATCTTTCGGACCTGGGAGGCAACCGCGTGCCGGTGACCGTCTTCGGCCGTTCGTCGAACCTCCATTCGGCATGGGATTCGACGCTGCCCGAGTCGGCCCACAAGTGGAGCTATACGGAGTGGCAGGAGCAAATCGACCGGCTGGCCGACGACGAGGCGATGCTCGTGCAGTCGGGAACGCCGCGCGACTGGGCGGCCGAGACCTGGGAGCTTTGCAGCGAAATCTACGAGGCGACGCCCGAAGGCAGTTCGATATCCTATGACTATGTGGCCAAATATTCCCCGATGGTCGAGCGGCAGTTCCTGCGCGCCGGATACCGTCTGGCCAAGCTGTTGAACGAAATCTACCGGTAGCGGGGTGGCTTGCTCCCCAAATCTGGTGAGTTCACACGAACGAAAATACTCAATTGTGGCGATTGTCCCATGATGCGTTTTGTCCGACCTTTGTATCGGAAACAAAAAGCAGAAAATTCAGCCATTGCATTGTTTGTATTGTTAATGTTTGTGTGTGGAACCCGTCCTTCGAGGACGGGTTTTTTGTTGCGCCCGCAAAGGTGCCCGCAGAGGCTCCCCAAAAACTCTCCAAAAGGCTTCGAACAGAGACTCCTCCAACAACTCCCGCAGAGGTGCCCGCAGAGGGCCCAAAGGGGCTCCCTCCAAAGGCTCCCGCAGAGGTGCCCCAAAAGCTCTCCAGAAGGTGCCGAGCATAGGCTTCGAGCAGGCCCCCCCCAAGGTGCTCGCAGAGGCTCCCCAAAAGCTCCTCCAGGGGTGCCCCAAAAGCTCTCCGGAAGGCGCCGAGCAGAGGCTCCTCCAACAACTCCCGCAGAGGCGCCGAGCAGAGGCTCCTCCAAAAACTCCCGCAGAGGGCCCAAAGAGGCTCCCTTCAAAGGCTCCCTCCAAAGGCTCCCGCAGAGGTGCCGGGCTGAAGCGTACGGCTGATTTTTTGCTATTTTTTTGCTATTTTTTTGCAAGTGGGGCGGTGGAACGCAATGAACCGATGCCGCTGCAATGCGCTGCAGAGGGGGTGCGAATTTGGTGATGAATCCGGAAAATGGATAAAAGAAAAGCACTTGCGTCGATGCAAGTGCTTGATTTTTAGTTGGTAGCGGGAGAGAGACTTGAACTCTCGACCTCATGATTATGAATCATGCGCTCTAACCAGCTGAGCTATCCCGCCATGGCTCTGTTGCACTTTCGGACGGCGAACCGTCGTCGGTTTGAGTTCCAAAGCGAGTGCAAAGATAGTACAAATTTCGGAACTACCAAAAAAATCACGGAAAAAACGTGCAAAAAGCCTTCCGGCAACCTCCTGGCAGCGGTTTTGCACGCCATTCCCGAAACAAAACTCATTCGATGGAACGTTCGAAGTCTCATGAGGGCAGGCTCATCGGGTTGCTTGCCGAGTTGAAGGTCACGGCGGGCCTTGTGCTGCTGGTTGCCATTTCGCGGGAGATTCTCCTCGGGCATCATCAGGCCTTCTCGCACGGATACCTTGCCGTGCAGCTGGTGGTCTGCCTGCTTTTTCTGGGCGATTTTTTCGTCCGCTGGCATGCCGCCGACCGCAAACTGCCGTTTTTCCTGCGCAATCTGTTCTTTCTGCTCATCTCGGTCCCCTGGCTCAACATCGCGGTCTGGAGCCATGCGCTGCTGCCGCGTTCCTGGGCGATGCTGCTCGGCCTGATGCCGCTCGTCAGGGCTTTCGGCGTGCTGGGCATCGTGGCGCACTGGCTGGTGACGGGACGCATCCGTCAGCTCTTCGTCTCCTACCTTTTCACGGTGCTCGTCTTTACCTACCTCTCGGCGCTGGTCTTCTACGACTACGAAATCGGGGTCAATCCGAAACTCGACGGCTTCGGCGATGCGCTGTGGTGGGCCTGGATGAACGTGACGACCGTCGGAGCGGAAATCTTCGCCGTGACAGCCGTCGGAAAGCTCTTTTCCGTGCTGCTTCCGGCGCTCGGCATGATGATGTTCCCCATCTTCACGAGCTATCTCCTGCAGGAGTATGCGCCCTCACGCCGCAGGTCCGATTCCTGACGAGCCGCCACATGCTGCGGCTGCCGGGCCGGGAACCGAACCGGGCGGGCCGGGGCTCTTTACCGCGACGATTTCTGCTGTTCGCGCAGCAGGTCCCGGATTTCGGTGAGCAGCAGCTCCTCCTTCGACGGGGCGGCCGGTGCCGGAGCGGCCTTCTTGCGGCGCATCAGCCGGTTCATCAGCTTGACCATCAGGAAGACACAGAAGGCCAGGATGGCGAAGTCGATGCACTGCTGGATGAAGGCTCCATAGTTCCAGTATACGGGCGTCGCGGCACTGTCGGCTGCGGCTCCTGACATGCTGTCGCGTACGCCGCTCAGGTCGACGCGCAGGTTCGAGAAATCGGTCTTGCCGAGCAGCATGCCGAGCGGCGGCATGATGATGTCGTTGACCAGCGAGGAGACGATTTTGCCGAATGCGCCGCCGATGATGACGCCGACGGCCATGTCCACCATGTTGCCCTTGAGGGCGAATTCCTTGAATTCTTGGAGAAATTTCATGCGCTTGCGGTTTTAGAATCGGTTGAAGATACGAAAAATCGGGCGGAAGTCCAACCTTTTGAGCTGTTTCGTCGCCATGATGCGGAGCCGATGCCCCGCCGTATGTTGGTTTTGTCGGGGCATTTGCGTACATTTGTCCAACGGACGACGGGAGGGGCGGGCCGGAATCTTCGAGCAGCCGATACGGTGCAAAACCCTTGCCCGAAACGGACGTATGGATTGTTAAAACAGAAGTTCATGAAAAGAATAACGAATCCCTGGAGCGGGATGGAGGGGTACCGCTGTTTCGGTTGCGACCCTCACAGCGAACGAGGTCTCCGGATGGAGTTCTACGAGGATGGCGACGAGATTGTGAGCGTGTGGCATCCGCGTCCCGAATTTCAGGGATGGGTCGATACGCTCCATGGCGGCATCCAGGCGACGCTGGCCGATGAAATCAGCAGCTGGGTGGTCTTCCGCAAGTTCCAGACCAGCGGCGTGACGTCGAAGATGGAGGTGCGCTATCTCCATCCCATCCATACCTCCGACGAGCGAATCACGCTGCGGGCATCCGTACGGCAGCAGCGGCGCAATCTGGTCGAGATAGGCGTCCGTATCTTCGATGTGCACGACAGGTTGTGCACCGAGGCCGTCTGTCTTTACTTCCTCTTCCCGAAGGAGCGGGCCCGTGAGGAGTTTCACTTCTGCGAGTGCGGGGTCTGCGACGAGGAGACGATGCCTCGCTGAGGCTTGCGTGACCGCACCGGTGCCGGCACGGCGTGACGGAGTCGCGTGGCAGCGGGCCCTCTTGCCGCAAGGGTTGCCCGAGTGGGGTAGTGTGTGGCCGGGTGTGGCCGGGAGGCCTCTCCGGCCCGCCTTTCCCGATGTCGGTCGCGGATGGCGACTGTACGAAAAAAGACGAGCCCCTGTGCCGTTTCCCGGCTGCAGGGGCTCGTTCTTTTCGGGCGGGACAGTCTCTCCCGCCCGGTTGCTGTGGAGTGTTACTCGATTTCGAGCAGCGGGGCGTCCGTCGGAACGTTCTCGCCGACCTGAGCCAGCAGCTGCTTGACCTTTCCGCTGACATCCGACGTGATGGAGTTCTCCATCTTCATCGCTTCGAGCACGACAACCTCCTGACCGGCCTTCACCTCGTCGCCGACCTTCACCTTAAAGTCGATGACGCGGCCCGGCAGCGGGGCGTTGACCGTGTGGCCCGTGATGGCTGCGGCCTTCTTCTCCTCGGCTTTCTGCTCCTCGGCCTTCGGCTCGGCGGGTTTCGAGGCGGCATAGGCCTTCTTCTTCTGTTCGGTGAGGAATCCCTTCGCCACGAGCGGGAAGAGCTCGAGCAGCAGCACCTCCTTCTCGTTGGCCGCCAGCTTCACGCCGCCAGCCTCGGGCAGCTCGGGATTGGGCTGCATCTGATACTTCGAGGTGTCGTAGGGAGTCTCCTCGCGTACGCCGCAAATCTTGAAGCGGAATTCGGGGTCAATCTTGACAGGCGTCTTGCCGTATTCGCCCTTGACCAGACCGACAAACTGCGACGACTTGTTGGTGTACATCGGACGGCCGGCCTTCTCGTCGAGGGCGCAGTTCACGGCCTGTGCGCCGACAATCTGCGAGGTGGGGGTCACCAGAGGCGGCAGACCTGCGGCCAGACGCACCGACGGAATGAGCTCCATGGCGCGCGGCAGAATCTCCTCGGCCTTGAGCTGCTTGAGCTGGGCCACCATGTTGGAGTACATGCCGCCCGGAATCTCGGCCTTCTGGACCAGTTCGTTGGGAGCGGGGAAGCCGTAGTAGGCCTCAATCTTGCGGCATGCGTCGATGGTGCCCTCCTCGTCGTCGGCCTGGGCGGCCTTGATGGCACGGTCGAACAGAGCGTCGATTTCGGCGGGAATCGTATCCGTCAGCGGGTTGAAAGCCTTCGGTTCGGGTTTCTCGGTGCCGAATACCGACTGGTTGAGCTCCTTGCGGATTTCACGCAGCTGGGTGTTGATTTTGGCTACGGCCTCCATGTTCACACCCAGGTCGATGCCCAGCTTCTTGCAGAATACGTAGACCAGCTCGATGGCCGGAGCGCCCGTACCGCCGGCGAAGTACCAGCAGTTGGTGTCGACGATGTCGACGCCGGCAACGATGGCCGCCAGCACCGATGCCAGACCGTAGCCCGGCGTACAGTGGGTGTGGAAGTCGACCGGAATCGACAGGTGCTGCTTGAAGAGGCGCACCAGCGTGGCCACGCGGCGCGGCGGGATGAGGCCCGACATGTCCTTGATGGTAATCATGTCGGCACCCAGGGCGGCCATCTGCTTGGCCTTGTCGAGGAAGTAGGCGTCGGTGAAGACGGGCTTCGGAGCCTTCTTGCCCATCAGACGGGCGAAGAATCCAACCTCGGGGTATTTCGGGTCCACCGTGTAGCAGACGGCGCAGTCGGCGATACCGCCGTACTGTTTCACATACTTGACCGTCGACTTGACGTTGTCCACGTCGTTCAGCGCGTCGAAGATACGCATGATGCCCAGTCCGCTTTCGATGGCGTTGCGGCAGAAACCGTCGATGATTTCATCCGTATAGGGCGAGTAGCCGAAGAGGTTGCGGCCGCGCGACAGGGCCGTGAGCTTCGATACGTTGCCGACGGCCTTGTGGATGGTTTCGAGACGGGTCCAGGGATTCTCGTTCAGATAGCGCATTACCGAGTCGGGTACGGCGCCGCCCCAAACCTCCATCGCGTAGAAGTTCGCATCCTTATAGTAAGGAAGGCAGCGGTCGATTTGGGCCTGGTTCATTCGCGTCGCGAACGAGGACTGCTGTCCGTCGCGCAGCGTGAGGTCTCTGATTTTAAGATTTCTTGCCATGGTGCTAATAATATTAGGTGTCTTAGGTTGAATTTTGACGGGTTTGCTATTGTTATTCGAATAACAAAGATAGAAAAGAATTTTAATTTGCAATAATTTTGACCCGAAAATTGAAAATTTTCTTTCCGAAAGCCACAACATTTTTCTGTTTCTAAGAAAGAACGGTTCTTTCGGGCGGTTCGGCGTCGAATTTTGCTCCAGCAGGCGGTCGTTTCGCTGCCGGCATCTTCTCCCGGAGGAAGGGGAAGGCTCCGACCGGCCGGAGGCCGGCGCGGGGGTGTGCGCTATTCGGCTGCCCCATCTTCGGGGCAGGGCAGTCTCCGTGCTCGCCTTTTCGTATCTTTGGAGAAGACAGGATGCGGCTCGGCAGAGTCAACTTGTGAAAACTTCGTTTTCATTTGTCTCTGCGCTCGCCTTTCACTATCTTTGCCGTCGTCGTACGCCGCACCGGGCTCCACCGGACTGTTCCGAACCATTGCGCGGCGCACGGGATTTGGAAATTAATCGATTCGTTCAACATCAAGTCACCATGTCGCCCGTTGCCGTCATCGTCGTCGTCCTTGTCTACATCGCACTGCTTTTCGCCATCGCGTGGCTCGCGGGCCGTCATGCCGACAATGCCGCATTCTTCACGGGCAACCGCCGCTCGTCGTGGCTCCCCCCCCCCCCCCCCGCGGCTTGCGTCGCCGCGCAGCGCAGAGACGGTGGGCCGCTTTCTCGATGATTACGGCCGCCATGTCGGGTGTGACCTATCTCTCGGTGCCGGGCTCCGTGGCGACCGACTCCTTCTCCTACATGCAGATGGTGCTGGGCTTCACCGTGGGGCAGCTCATCGTCGCCTTCGTACTCGTCCCGCTCTTCTACCGGATGCGGGTCATCTCGCTCTACCAGTACCTCGACCTCCGCTTCGGGGTCACCTCGCAGCGTACCGGAGCGTGGTTCTTCTTCCTGTCGAAGATGCTCGGCGCTGCGCTGCGCGTCTACATCGTCTGCGCGGTGATGCAGCTGCTGGTCTTCGACCGCTTCGGACTGCCCTTTGCGGTGAATGCCGTGGTGACGATGCTCTTCGTCTGGCTCTATACGCGGCGTGGCGGGGTGAAGTCGCTCATCTGGACCGACTCGTTCAAGACGCTCTGTCTGGTGGCAAGCCTCGTGCTGACGATTCTCGCGCTGGTACGCGGGCTGGGGCTCACGACGGGCGAGGCGCTGCGCGAGGTGGCCTCGTCGGACTATGCGCGCATCTTCTTCTTCGACGACCCCTCGTCGGAGCGCTACTTCTGGAAGATGTTCGTGGCGGGCATCCTGCTGCTGGTGGCCATGACGGGCCTCGACCAGGACATGATGCAGCGCAACCTGAGCTGCCGCTCGCCGCGCGATGCGCAGAAGAACATCCTGCTGACGGCGCTCTGCCAGATTGTCGTCATCCTCCTCTTCCTGACGCTCGGCGCACTGCTCTACCTCTATGCGGCGCATGTTGGGATGGAGCTTCCCCCGAAGAGCGACCAGCTCTTCTCGCAGGTGGCCGTCAACGGCGGGCTGCCCCTCCATGTCGGGCTGCTCTTCGTGCTGGGCATGATGGCGAGCACCTACTCGTCGGCCGGCTCGGCACTCACGGCACTCACCACCTCGTTTACGGTCGACCTGCTCGACGCTACGCGGCACGGCGACGAGGCCCGGCTCACGCAGACGCGCCGCCGCGTACATGCGTTGATGGCCGTCGGCATGACGCTGCTCGTGCTGCTGTTCGGCCACTTCGGCAACGACAGCGTCATCAATCTCTTCTTCAAGGTGGCCGGCTACACCTACGGCCCGATTCTGGGCATGTTCCTCTTCGGCATCTGCACGCGTCGCCGTATCGACGACCGGTGGCTGCCGCTGGTGGCCGTTGCCGCGCCGCTGTTGAGCGCCCTGTTGCAGTATGTGGCACAGGAGATGTTCGGTTATCGAATCGGATTCGAACTGCTCGTCTACAACGCCGCCATCACCATGGCCGGCATGTGGCTTCTGGGCAGGGAGAGGAAAAACGCGTAAAGGCATGAAATTCGGGAAATATCTGTATGTGTTTTTGCTGGTGTCGCTGCTCCTCGTCGGGGCCGTGCCGGCTGCTGCGGCCGAAATCGGCGCGGCGACACGCCAGCAAATCGGCCGCACGCTGACCCGCATCACAGGGCGCGAGGTGACCGGCAGCTGGGTGCGGATTCAGCGCGTCAAGGCATCGCGCAGCCGCGTGCAGCTCTACGCCTCGGTGGGGTTGTCCTACTATCCCTTCCGCGAGGAGAACGTCCGGGCGATGTACGACTCGGTGCGTGCGCTGCTCCCTGCGGCCTACCGCAAGGCACGCATCGAACTCTATACCGACGGCCGGCTCATCGAGGAGCTCGTGCCGCTGGCCTGCCGCACCGTTCAGCCCCGCAAAAAGCGCGACCGGGTCGTGCCCTTTGTCAATCGGTCGGCACGGCCGCTGGTCTCGCCGCTCGACCGCCGTACGCCGGCACAGGGACTTGCCGGGCGCCATATCGCCCTGTGGCAGAGCCACGGCTGCTATTTCGACCAGCGCGAGGGGCGCTGGCGCTGGCAGCGAGCCCGCTTCTGGCAGACGTGCGAGGACCTCTATACGCAGAGTTACGTGCTGCCTTATCTGGTTCCCATGCTCGAGAATGCCGGGGCCTGCGTCCTGCTTCCCCGCGAGCGCGACCTGCAGCGCTATGAGGTGCTGGCCGACAACGATGCGGTGGGGGAGCAGTACCGCGAGGAGAACGGCGATGCCGGATGGTCGGGAGGCGATGTGGGCTTTGCCCACCGGCAGCATGTCTACCTGACGGGCGAAAATCCCTTCCTGCACGGCACGACGCGTCACGTGCGGAGCATCACGACCGGCGCCGAAAGCCGGGCCGTGTGGCGGGTCGACATTCCCCGGCGCGGGGAGTATGCACTCTATGTGAGCTACGACGCGACGCCCGAGAGTGCCGACGACGCCCTCTATACGGTCCGTCACCTGGGCGGCGAGAGCCGCTTTGCCGTCAACCAGACGATGGGCGGCGGAACGTGGGTCTACCTGGGCCGCTTCCTCTTCGATGCGGGCATGCAGGAGGCCGTCACTCTTTCGAACCGTTCGCGGCGGGCCGGGCGCATCGTCTCGGCCGATGCAGTGAAAATCGGCGGCGGATACGGCAATGTGGCC
>OGPV01001789.1_pt1 | contig 13712 bp, 10 predicted proteins | sample 1553001 | NCBI WGS metagenome assembly OGPV01 (sample SAMEA2580268, study PRJEB22360) | human gut metagenome | biome: human gut; feature: human-associated habitat; material: faeces | place: Denmark | collected 2008/2010
CCCCCTATACAGAGCAAATTTCCTTCCTTGCCACTTCTGCAAAAAACCTACATAATCTATTAATATTGAGCATTTCATCTCTATGTAATAGTTTTATGGTGAAAGTCCAATAGCTGTACTATACCTCGAAAATAGACTGTACAATCAAACGTAATCAATCATAATAACATCACAACTTCCTGTCGAAAGCTGGTATGATGCAATTGGTGATCCTACCCTAGCTGACGCAATACTGGACAGAATTGTACACTCTGCACACAAGATTGAACTTACTGGAGATTCTGTAAGAAAAATAAATGCCAAAAAGAAGTAACATCTGTGGTAGATAATTATAACTAAAACTGCCCCGGGTTAAAATGCATTTTTCTTTTCATAAATCCAATGTTTTTTGATGGATCAATTGGGAATATAATAGTGGGTCAACGGGCTTTATATTTTCCAGGGGGCATATCTATTTTGAAGGACAAATTCATGAAGTGACACGCTCCATCAGCGGTTACCGTAAACCATCAACAGCCATTTATTAGGAAGAGTGTTCCGATGCCAATATCAGTGTGACACAGGTGGTAAATTACTCCCTGTTCGGTACTTACTATCTGGGTGATAAGATAAGTCATAATGGGGTTTTCTATACCTGTCTTTTGGAGAATGGATACAAGTTCAACGACATACGTATCCCGCTAGTCAATGGCTGGAAGGAAATAGAAACGCCATCATGGCAGCCCGTGGAATATCCATTATGAAGCGTGGTCGAATATAGCGGAGAGTTTTACACGTTGACGACACTTGACAGCTTTGACAGTAACCTCGACCCAATAGTTTCCGACAATTGGGGTGCCGTCGCAGATTATGATCCGGCATACAACACATATGAACTTTCGGATCACGAGTATGTAGTCTACAAAGGACGGGTGTTCAGTCCAGAAACAGACGTAAACACAGATATTCCACAAGCAGGACAACATTTTGTGTTACATGACCCACGTAATCCTAACCTTAAGAGGTACATGGTAAGACTGGCTGTTTATGAACTTACAAAACTCATAGCTCCCAATAATGTAAGTGTTGTACGGATACGGGATTATGAGGACAGCATGAAATGGCTTAACGATACGGTCCGCTTGCGGCTCAGCCCACAAATTCTCCGTAAGCTTGATGAAATCAAAAAGCCAGTTACCGATTGGCAACTGGCTACATTGCAGACTGACTATAATCCGCATCGCAATCCATGGTTTATATGAAATCTTTAACATTCATGCATCTTGCAGATGATGCTGTGGATTGTATGGAACCATAGTCCCGGATATTATTTATTTTCCTGCAAGGTACAGATACTGACCCTGTTCCAGTCAGGTTCAGAGAACATATCCCCTATGCCTTGTCCTTCCGCAGTAATGCGTGAGGCGGCTATCCGGTATTTCTTCGTAAGAATGGATTTGACTGACTCCGCACGGGCACGGGCTATTCTTTCGTTTACCTCGATACTTCCTTCCGGTGAAGAGTATCCTTTGATCACAACCTTGGATTCAGGATGCCTGTTCATATAGGAGGCAATCCGTTCCACATTGGGGAGTTGTGAGACGTCAACCTTGGAACTACCCTGGCGGAAAGTTACAATAGACTCCAGTGTCTTGGCTTTTTCAATAACAGTTTCAATGACCGGTTTCTTGTTCTGACATTCAGCCAGCTGCTTCTGGAGCATGTCCGCACGGCCAACTGCTTCCTCTGTCTGTTTACGGCTGTCCGAAAGTTGGCCACGCAGACTGTTTACACTTGCATTCAGGTTGTCCACCTCTGTCTGATTATATTCCTTTACGAGGGTGGCATGGTGCCTGCCGGAACTTCCCTTTATATAATAAGTAATCCCTGCGAGCAGTTCAACACGTGCATTATTGGCATTGAAACGGCTCTTGTGTCGGTTAAAGTCACCTTCCATATCATATACCAATGATGGTTTCAGACTGATTGCCCACGCTTTTTCCTTCCCTATATTAAAGTTGAAGTCCATTCCCAGCCGTGTACCCCAGGAATTATCATCCCCCGTACCGTTGACGTAGCCATGAAGCCAGCCTACTCCAACTACGGCTTCCATTTCAAATGTCCGGGGTGTTCCAGGATAACCACCGAAAAGATTCATCATATTAAACTTGCTTAAAAGCTCAACATTCGAAGCGTCAAAAGCCGTTTTACTACTGCTTGTATTGATATACCCCATGACTGAAGTCCCCAGGCTCAGAACTGGTGTTATCCGTTTTGATAATTCAATGCCCACAGCAGGGCGGGAGTTCTTCCAAAAAGAGCAGTGTGTCATCGGAGTGGTCACGCCACCATTAATTCCGACAGACCAGTTGTCCGTAAATTTAATACCTTTCAATAATGTCTGTCCATTTGCAGCCAGGGCAGATGCTCCAAGCATACATAAAATCAAGATGTTTTTTTTCATCAATTCCAGTTTTTAATTAAACATAGGGGAATTATCCCGTTTTATCAGTATATCTATTCGTTTTAAAAATAAAGACAAGATATCAATTATATCCATAGTCATTTCAAATGTCTGAATATAGTTCCTGTATTCTTTATGTATTTTACACAAAAAGGTAGCGGAACAGCATACAAGTTTCCTTATCTTCCAGAATTTTCCTCTCTTTTAAATTCTTGTACAACTGCTCAACAGATTTCATTCCTATACCGGGTATTCGGCACAGCGCATCAAATCCGTTATATTTTATAAAGCGTAAAAGATCCTCAAGCTGATAGATATTGTATTTTCTAAGCGCACGTAACACCCTGAAATTTATATCCAAATTTCCTAAAGGTGTAATCAACAGGTCTACACATTCCGACGGAATATCCTGTTCCCTTACAACTATCACTACATTCTTGAAATTCTGTCCGCCACACTCTTGGGAATGTGTCAGGAGTGCCGCATAATTCCGGCATCTGATATATACACGGTCCAACTCTTGTTTCCATTCAGAATAAGGTTTCCATTCCAAATGAACCTGCCTGCTCGCTTTTTTATACATATATGCCAGATTCCTGGGGGCAACACCTGTTTTCTTGGAAACTGTCTGTACATCTATCCCGGTAGAAAGAGAGTAAAAAACATCCCGCATCTGAGAGTCCTTTATCACTTCTGCCATTTCCTTGACAACCTCTCTGTAGACTGGTATACAGATCTTCGGCAACTCCACACAGGAAAGCCCTGACTGCTCACAGACCAGACCGGTATTTAAATATTTCATAGTTTCTCCGTTAAAATGTAATTATAAAAATCCGTTCATTTCTTATTTTTTTCTCTCAATAGGGTGGGAGGCATCCCGTACATTCTGCGGCAATATGCCGTAAAATGGGAAGGTGAACTGAAACCTAACCTGTCGGATATTTCCTGAAAGGAAAACTCCGGATCACAAATCATTTCCAACATTTGTTCCGCCCTTTTCTTCTGCATCCATTTATAAGGACTTTCCCCGAAACAGGAGTGGAACTTCCGGCTGAAGGAGCGTTCGGAAACATAGTATAAATCAGCGAATTCCTTGACAGAGTTCACTTTCTTATAGTTTTCCATGACAAATTTCTCAAAACGTTGTCTGATGCCGGTCGATGCGGAAAAGAACGCTGTCAGTTCTTTCTTTGTATAAAAGCCCTTCAACACCAAAAGCAGTTCCTGCTGCTTCAGCAAATGCATATGTTTACAAAGCAACCTTGCCTCCAGATACATTCCGACAGAATCCAGCACTTCAGCAAGAGGCTTCCCGACGGGAAGAATAAAATTATCAGCCGTTCGGTCCTCCCCTCTGGCAGACAACGAGCCCAAAAACAATTTGTCACATACACTCATGTTCCTGTCCCAAAATAAAAGCATACATTTCGAACCGGTTATAGACTTCATCCGGGTTCCTATGTTTTGTGGAATGAACACCATCTGGTTCTGTAAAATTCGTAAACCTTTATATTTACCCAGATCAAAAATCACATCACCTTCAATCATAAAAAGAGTACACGACGACTTGCTATTATCAATCCGGTATACCTCATCCTTCTCCAGTTGCTGACAAGTAAATCCTACATCCGAATTCATCTGGTAATTCAGACAGGATAAATGTTCATTCAGATATAGTAATTTCATATTTCTTATTTTTTATTACAACAAAAATCAAGACATAGCTGTTTTTGTGAAAACAGACAATTTCTCAACTAAAACAGACAAATTAAATACACAAAACATATACTGGTCAATCAATCGGTCTTTGATAGGTCATTGGGACATAAAGAGTTTTGGAGGTTATAAGACCATGCATTTTTATGACTGACTACCATCCGATGGTATACCGATTCTTAAAACAGTATTCATAAAATATGTCTCTGAGTTACCAAACGCTCGTGTAAAAGTGATATGAAACAAAGTTCTCACAATATTTATTTCGTGAATATATGACTATAAAAAGACACCAAAATATGATACGCTACAGAAAAATACAACAAGATTTTTTACTCCGTGCAAGCAAAAGCTCACACGGAGTATGACTTATTCTGGCAAATACTTTTTGTAGTCTTCCTGCACATCCGGATCAATGACCGGACGTACGGAATAGGTCATGCAACGCCTGTAAACAGCGCTTGTATTGGAAGTAGGCGCCCAACCGGCAGGACCTCCAGTGGAATTAAGCAGATAACGCCCTGCATGAGTATCGCTTCTGGCTTGTGCCACGGCGAAAATGACTTCATTACCCCCAGACTTGCCATCTGTAAAACTGCCGTCATAAATACTTCCAGGCAGCGGTGTGTTAAGGCCGGAACGACTTGCATAATAATATGCGTATCTCAAAGTCACGGCCTCTTTCTGTGACATAATCCGGAATCCGTAAGGAGAAGGGTCAAATACGGTTTTCCCGCCTACATCCTCCGGACTCCCTGTCTGGGAAGGCCGGTTCCATGGATACAGGAACACCCAGCGGTCTTTGAAATAACTAACCAGCCCATGCGGGAAACATTCATACTGCCAGAAACTTTGATGAGAGACGATAGCGTTTGGATGTTCGATGCTCTGTTTCATCGTAAGAGCAGCCCCTCTCGCCTGCTGAGCATCTGTTTTTCCATAATCCACATCATTTCCTCTCTGTTCCCAAAGGAAATCAAATAGCTTGCCACTGCCGTTATAAAAGTTTGTATTGACACGAACATCATGTGCCGGAAACGGATCTTTTCTGCCCCATTGATATTGCATACCAAACTCCCTATACGCATCTGCACTATACTGTGATTGGACCCTTTCGTAAGCTCCCAACAGATGCGACATCAAATGAACCGTTTTCGGACCATCACCTCCCTGACTCGCAACATCCAAGACTGTCGGATAGTTGTCAACAATCCAGATATGCCAGGACCAGAGTGTCGGATTCCCCTTGATCTTTCCAGATTTAATTTCTATCAACACATTTCCCGGAGTCTGCCCTGGCTTGACATAAATATATGATCCCGGACCGGAACCTCCCTGTTCGGACAATTCACTGAGTCCCGCTTTTTCTATATCATTATGTCCGCCAGCCTCTTTAATGTCCGTCCACACGATATTGACTCTCCAATCATCATCTGCATCCAACTTATTCAACATAAAATCCTCTTTGCTACCGGGAAGTCCCTGCTTACCACTCAAAACAGCGTCATGGTCCAGAAGCTTTTTGTAATACTCATAGGCAGTATTTACCCGGGAAACAGGAATAAAGATCCCTTGCTTTGCTCCCGCTTTAAGCATATATGTATTCGCTTCAGGCTGTACAATTCCGGAAACCAGCTCCAACTCAAATTCTCTTTCCGGAAAAAGACCATCAGGGGAATAAATCTTGAATTTCGCCTTACCGGAGTAAAGACGTGAGGTTGTGATATCGTCAACAGCCGTGAAAGAAACTGGTTTCCCGGAAAGGGAAGGATCCTTCTCATAGAAAGGAGCGAACGTCTCTATCACATCACCTGCTCCGTTGTCGGACAAAGCGGAAACCAACTCAATTTTGTATTCGCTGTTGGCTTTGACATAATATTGCTTCTGTTTGCCATCCATCAGATAGATACTGTTATTGGATACCAGCAATGACTGATGCAGGAATTTGTCAAAAAAGGGGATAGCATTATATTCTTTCTGCAAGAGGCTGAGTTTCCCCGACGCACTTCTACCGGTTTCCACATGTGTGACGGTGAAAGTATAAGTGGTATTGAAATTATCGAAATACTCCGTATTTCCTGTAATGTCGGAAGCCGTCACCGTGTACTTCCATATTCCCCCGGCAAGTTGACCCGCTTTCTCTATCTTGAATGGATTGGCGGCTTCGGCATGGAAAACGGGTTCCAAATCATGCGGTTCTGTCTTTACATAGAAAGTAACCCTGGCACCTGCCTCTTCCGCCGTAAGCGTCCGCCCGTCTTTCGTTATCACCTTATCCTCCTGCCCATAGCTCTCGCCATACTGATTGACCTCAATAAACTCCAGCGGTCGGCTGCAGGCCTCGTCCGCAAAAATCTGTAAGGTGACATTGATATCCTTAGACTGCTCAAAGCCAAGAAACCATTTCATACGCCCCGCCTTCACATAAGCGGCTTTCAACGTATTCTGAGCATCTTCCGGCTTTTCCGGCCACCTTCGGGATGCATCCACATGCTCTGTGACCGTAAAGGTCACGGTTTTCTCATCCGTCGGTGCGGTCTTATCCGGATCCGAAGGTTTTATAGAATAACTGATCCATGCAGGCAGTCCCTCTACCGTAAATCCTTCCGGCCAGGAAGTCTGCACTTTCGCCGTCAGGCTGCCTCCCTCCCTATAAAAAGTGAAATGGTCGGCACTGACCCCCAGCATATATTGCCCGTCATACAATACATCAGACATAGTGGACTCGTTCCATACCACAACATTGTACATGATGTTGGCGGCCGGTCCTTTCCTAGCATCCTCTTCCGTATCGAATCCCGGACCACCTACAGCCTTGATATTCACCAGATAACGGTAGTTACGCAGCAAGGGAAGGTACTCGTATGTCGCATCAGCCTCGGCTCCGGTACGTTTCAGGTAGTCTATCCGGAAGAAAGTTTCCTTGTCAGGACGGCTCTTATCTGCACCGGTCAGTCCGACAATGATATAAGGACGTTTCAAGTAATTTTCCGTATTATTCTCAGGAAGAGTCTCTCCGTTGGCTCCTTGCGTGGCAGCCGTCGGCACATTGACCGCCTCCGGAACATATACCTCACGTAACAAGATTTTCTCATCCACTATGGAAGATGTTCTATCAATCTTTCCTGTCACAGCCGGAGCAGGATCAGGAATAGAAGGCTGTTTCGCCTTTCTATTGGCCTCATCCCAGTAAATCCCGTTCTCGAACGGAGAGACCCGTCCCGTCGTATTGGTATTATAAAAAAACACTTTAGTCAGCGTTATCCCTTCAATCCCCCCGGCTTTCTCGTCGAATGTAGAAGCCCCTTCCGATATGTTGCTCAAGTTAAGCCCCACGTCCACACGTGCCACGGCACGGACCAGATAGACAGTTCCAAGTTTGGGAACGGCACCGGCACTGTGATCCACCCTGACTGGGTCCGAGGCACCCCACATCGGCAACTCCCCGTCTTTCCATATCCCCTTGTCCGGCATGGAGAAAGTGAAAAGTTGCATGACTTCCTCCCGTGTCTTTCCAGCCAGTCCGTCTGCGTCTGTATTAGCTGACCGGGTGACATTGGCCAGCATCACGAATGTACTGGTATCGCCTGAAGGAGTATTTTTCGCCAACAAGGTCATGGTACCCTTGTCTTTCTTGTCAGCCGGATTACCGGAAGGAATATAGGAGGTCACTTTGGCCTCATATGAAAACTTGTTGTCCTTATCAAACACAAGTACCCTAATCCTCTCCGCTGCCGTGGAATTCTCCCCCTCCGGTGTAAGGGACCGTGTCAGGGGATTTCGAAGCCCAAGTCCTTCGACAGACATGCTGACAGACGTCCAGCCTTCCCTGACAGGCATTTCTGTCCCGCCGTTTCCATACTTATCGAAGGGATCACTGCACCCTTGCACGAGAGGGATTCCCATAGATATCGCCAGAAAAGCGACTATCAAAGTGTAATGTTTGATTCTCATATGTATCTATTCTTTAAACTGTTTTTCTTCGTGATGGCATGACTGACCATACCTTAGTTACCAGGGGATAGCCACCTCCGTATCCTCCCATTCGTCCACAACTATGTCATATTCCATATTTCCGGGTCCTTTCAGTGTGGCGAAGACACGGTAAACCGTATTACGCCGGATGTTGTAATAACCCTTATCATTCTCGGAAAGATCCGGATTATAGAGTTCGATCCTATACGGCTTATCGGGGGTTCCCATCCGATAATCGACGGATAAGACCAAGGTCAGCGCCCCCTCTTTCCCTTTCCCGTAGACTCCCGGAGCCACATAGATGTAGCTAGGTGTCTTACCCATATATGGAAGCAGTCTTTCTTTGCATTTGGTCACAAAAGCGGATTCTCCGGACCCCTCGTTGGCACCGTCATGGAAACTGGCTCTTTCCGGTAATAATAGGGGAGTCCCCGCATAATCTACTCCTCTCATATCCGGATTACCCCCACCAGTTGCCGTATATTCCCCGGCGGAAGGCAGGACAGAATAACCGCTGACCTCATTATTCAGAGAGAGTTTTGTCACTTTGGAAAGAGGTAACAAAGGAGACAGATAATTCCCCCTGTCATCAACTGTTGTAAGTATGAACTCAATACGGGCATGCATACGTTCCAAAAGTATGCAGGGAGAAAGGGTAATCCTATTATTACTAACTACATTATCCGGAACATGGAAGTTACACTGCCCAGTCATGGGAAGATACTTCCGGTTTTCTCCTTTCAGATCGTCAGATGTGAAAATTTCGGTCTTTTCCATTAATTGCTTCGGATCAGGAATTGTATGTCCATTCCTGATTTTTTCCAATTCGGATTCACAATTAACCAACAAAACAAAATTATAATCGCCTCCCATCAACTCCAGGTCCAAGGCTATATTGGATTCGCCTGTATTCACTCTACCCATCTCTCTCATCTCAAAATGCTCAATGCCGGTTATACCCGCCAACGGGTTGGTTGTTCCTTGGGAATAATAGAAAATAACTTTTTCCGGAGAGCTCTCCATATTCTTAAAAGCGAAGAGAAGAACATGTTTAACAGTTTTCTCATATTCCTCTGCACCGATATAGTTCTCTTTCCACTCTCCGGATGAACGTACAGACGTCTTTGTCATCTGAGAAATACCGGTTCCTCCATTCATTTCCGCCACAATCCGGATGGGAATACCCGAAACTGACTTTTCTAACTCTTCCGTATCAGACGAACATCCGGTCAATTGTACAATTGATACACAGGCCACCATCAACAGCTTTATCACAATTCCGTATTTCATTATCTATCATTTTTATAATAATACCAATTCCTTTCTAATATTACACGAATCATTAGTTTTAAAATCTGTCTGATTATCAGTTTTCCAATTCTATGGGGCGGGAAACGACATTCCAATCCAGAACGGTCGCTTGTATCAGCATCCATGTTTCCTTTTCGTACTTGAGTTTCAGGGTTATGGGAAAATCATGGTCACATTCCAGGCTATACGGCGGTTCGCCCGCATCTCCCCGGAACATGAGGATGTCATCAACCAGATTAGCGGTATAAAGAATCTCCCCGGTTGTCTTGTCAATCAGAGATACGAACGCATTTCTTCCCTCTTCCAGTTTCATCAGCGTGAAATCCGCTTTCAATGCCCCTTCAGCGTCATGTATGGCTTCGGTCGCGTATTCAAAACGTTCACAAAGGGCGATCCGGCCGTTGAAATCATACACACCGTTGTCATCTTCTATCCTGATGATGAATTCCTCGTCTATGGGGAAAGGGGAACCTATGGAACTGATTGTGAAGTGTACCCGGTATGTCAATTCCTGCATATTGAAAGCCACCCGTTCATACACGCTTCCCATATCCTTCCGGTTCTCCAGTGATATGGAGGCGAGACCGACATACAGAGGCCCGGGGGCTGAGGAAATCCGTCCGTTTTTCAACCGCAGTGACACCTGCATTTCCTGTCTGGTAGTAACGCCTTCCTGAAAATCTGAAAAATCATAGGCCTCCAGGTCACTGCCACCCCATGCGACAAACGTGAGTTTCCCCGTATGCCGCAATGTGGCGGACAAAGAATAATCTGCCGAAAGGACTGCCTTCTTGTCAGAAAATTCGCCCACCAGCAGATCATCATCATCAAAGACAAATACCCGGACTTCTCTGATATCTGACGGATATCCAGGAAATTGTTCGCAAGGGGTCTGTCTATAGAACTGGAAATAAACACCTTGCGGACAACCACCCAAGTTATCAAATACCGCAGAATTACATCCTATAAGACAGTAAACCAGCAACATGATAAATGCGATGTAATGTACACTTCTGATTCTCATTTGATATAGTTTATGTTGGGGTTATTTAACAGTTTGAAACCAAACTGTTTGTTGATTGGAGAAAGAAGAGGAAAAATTCCTCTTCCCTCTCACAGCTATGTAAGAAATTGCAGGCTGAATTTATCAGCAATCTAATATTAAAATTACTCCAAAACGACATCACGTGAAACGAGGTTCCATTGGAGCACTTTAGCCTCGACACGCATATAGGTTTCTTCTTTCTCGATATCCGGATTTTCTGGATTTGTCGGTTCAGTAGGATCTGTCGGTTTCGGCAGATATGGATCTTTTGGATCGGAAGGATCCCATGGCATTCCCAATCCTTGGAAAGCCTTGATTGTCAACAGATAGGTGTTGTTACGGCGTGTGTCAGCGTTCACAATCGATTTTCCATCAGCTGTAACAGTCTGACGGTTCCACAACGCACGGTATGCACATTTTCCGTTCATGTAAGTATAAGCTCCTTGATCCGGATTTAACTGGCTTTTCTTTGCGGCTTCCTTGCTAGCATAGATAAGACCGTCTTTTTCCCCCCGGAAAAATGTTGTCCCTTTTTGAAAATTAGTCTCTTTGACCAATTTGCCGTCTTCAAGTTTCCATACTTCATTCGGAGTATAAGTGGTATAGACCTTGGCATAGGGCAGACGGTAGTAACCGAAATTCTTGTTTTTAGCAGTGAATGCATCCTTTTTTACGGAATTTTCCAGAAAATAAATGCCTGCTCCTGTTTTAGCTTCAGAGGCGCTTGCAGCAGCATTTTTAGCAGCATACATACCAAGATCATCCTGCTGTGGATTGTCTTTTGACAGAAGATTCCCCAAACGGATTAAATTTTCTTTAGCTGAACCTTCCGGTTCTTTGGCCGTCTCAAAATCGGTATATCCATCAATGGCTGATGCAAAGCCCTCGTAAAGGCCGTCGGCATCTCCAATTGTACGCTTTCCCGCATGGTTACGGAAAAGATATGTCTTTGCGGCACCGTTGATGGCAGTATACGTGATGTCGGTAAGATCAACCTTTCCTTTTCCATCCGCGGTTGTTTCTTTCAATGCGGCATCCTTCGCGACCAGTCCTTGTGCCACGACGCGCTCCACATCAAAGGAGAATACATTTTGAGCCTCACTTGTACCCGTTTTGGCTGCGTTCTCGGTAATGCCGGGAGCAATGGTTTTCTGCTCGGCTTTCGAAGTCATGACAAACTTGTTGTCTGTGGCAAGAGCGGCAATATCTTTTACTGCGGTAGCTGTACTGCCATGCGTCTTGTCCGGGGCTGTTGCAATATCGGCGGAAAGGGTCCCCTTGTTAAACAACAGCGCCATGGATTGAGGACCGGGATTCGTCTTCCATGGAGCAACCTTGAATGTACCGGCTGTTTGCCCAAAACTTGCCTGTTTCATCAGCTGCCGTTCCTAACGTCCATGTTTGAGGCAGGACATTTGAGAGAAGCTGTAATTCCGTAAGCTTACTCTCTTCCGTTCTTCCTCCATAATCTTCCTGTTTGTCATTCACCGCTCTGGTTGAGACATCCTTCATAGAGGAAATATACATTCCTGCAAATGTTGTTCCCTCGCCCGGATTGTTTACCTGAGGGACATCCTCATTATTACAAGCTGTCATGCCCAGACTTAAGGCTGCAACTCCCGCTAAAAATAAATTGTTTGCTTTCATAACTTAAACTGTTTAGTAAATAAATAATTTAATTATTAATACATTAAATGCTTGCTATTTATCCGTTAATCCTGTCATGGAAAGTCCAGAAGTTTTCATTCCCGGGACTCCATGTCTTTTTCCAGTAATTCCTCCGCCTTCCGCCAGTCTCCTTTCATACTATGGGCAATTGCCATAGGATAAACAGAACGGCTGTCACTCTTTACTGTGTCCAATATCATCAGAGCCTTATCCGCATCCTTTTCATACTTTAAAAGCGCATTGGCATAGTTGAGTGCCGCCAGCGGATCAAGTGCAAACTGTTCATAAGCCTTCTTGTATATGTTTACCGGATTTTTTCCCTGTTCGACATACTGTTGCGCCAACCTACACATCTCATACTGGCTCAGGCATCCGGGAACGGTAATAAACATTTCCTCCAATTCGTCATCCGTATAGGAACGAACATCAAATCCCATGTGAAAAACGGTACGGCGCAAAGTGGGATAAACTGTGGAAAGCAACTCCGCATAAACCTTTCCCTCATCTAAAGAGCGTATAGCCGCTTCACGGGCCACATCCGTATGATGCCTCTTAATAGCGGATAAAATTTCATCCTTATATGCCAAAGAAGATACATTTATAATATTTTCCAAGCCTTTCCAGTCTTCACCCACCCCTTCTATTTCGTATATGGAGGCTTTCTTGAGCTGCGGGTACTTACTCAGTACATAATAAGAAAGCGTATGAGTACGACGTTCCGCCAAATGTTTATTATAGCTAAATTCACCTTCCGGAGAAGCGTATCCCATGATATGTACCTCACGAAGCCTAGCCCCTTTGATCCGAAGCCCTTTGGATACAAAATCATCCAGACGGGCTAATTCTTCCTGATTTTTACCAAATCCAAGAAGAAGTCCATGCTGTGCGGATTTGAAAGTGACCTTACAGTCAAATTCTTCTTCATAACATTTTATCTCCACCTTTTCCGGAGTATAAAAAATGTATTTATAGTCTTCCGGGCCAAAAAGGTCTATCCCGGTTACCGGTATATTCAACTGGCTCACACCTTTACCGCACTCGGCACATCCATACACCTCTTCACGAAGAAAGAGATGGCCGGAAGCCATCCAACGTTCAAAAGGCAATGCTTCCTTGACGGAGATTCCAGGTTCCCTCAAATCTTTGGAACTGCGAATATCCTTCACAGGAAGTAATGTACCCGGGTTACCACCCAGTCTTTCCTTACGGGCAACAACTTTGTATCTTTTCTTTCCGGAAATACACAAAGGCGAGAAAGCAGTCCTGATATTGCCGTCAGAAGATACCAGAGAAGGATAGATATAAACAATTTCCTGTGTCCTCAACCGATTGATAGATTCTACTATATTGAAAGAAACGGTAAACATTTTCCCTTCCGGGCTACGTCCAGTCTTCACATCTGTATATTCCAAACGAGGATTCCCCTTTCTGACAACCTTATCCTCCACCTGTCCTACCACCGGCAAACAGTATACATATCCCAGCACAGAGAGTATTCCTATATAATATTGTATTGGTTTCATTGATTCTGTTTTTAATGTTTATATATGCAAA
>OGPV01001795.1_pt1 | contig 13698 bp, 8 predicted proteins | sample 1553001 | NCBI WGS metagenome assembly OGPV01 (sample SAMEA2580268, study PRJEB22360) | human gut metagenome | biome: human gut; feature: human-associated habitat; material: faeces | place: Denmark | collected 2008/2010
GTTATGGCAGCTATGGTGCTGTCTTCAGTAGGTGCTTTCGCACAGTACAATGCAGGCGATGTTACAATTCAGCCTAAGGTAGGTTTGAACGTTTCATCTGTTACAGAGGATGATGCAGAATACAAAGCAGGCTTCGTTGGAGGTGCTGAGTTGGAGTATCATGTATCACCAATGTTTGGTATTAGCGGTGGTCTTCTCTACTCTATGCAGGGTGCAAAGATTAAAGATAGCGACGTGAAGATGAAGATGGATTATCTTAACATCCCTATTCTTGCCAACGTTTATGTTGCTCCAGGTCTTGCATTAAAGGCTGGTATCCAGCCAGCATTTAATCTTAGCAACAAGGTTAGTGTTGAAGGCGTTACAGTAGATTACGATAAATATGCACCAGACGGAGCAAAAATCAAGTCTTTTGATTTCTCTATTCCTGTTGGACTTTCTTACGAGTATATGAACGTTTGCTTAGATGCTCGTTACAATATTGGCGTAACAAAGATTGCAGACTTTGACGATGCAGGTTGCAACTCTGTATTCCAGATTACATTGGGTTACAAGTTCGCTCTCTAATCGAGAACTCTTGATAAGACAAAATAACAATCCCCGTTCTTCATTACGAAGAGCGGGGATTTCTTTTTTTCTCGTCATATCTGTTTGAAATAAGCCTCACGTAAACATGGAGTGAGGCTTACTATCGTTTAAAATGAAGCTTACTTCATTTTCTTTTCTAGAACATTCTGCCGCCTGGACGACCACCGCCAAAACCGCCATTGAAAGGACGGCCATGGAAGTTTGGACGGCCACCAGGACCACCAGGACCACCAGGACCTTCAGGTCCACCCCTACGGGCATCCTTGCCTCCGAAGAGATTCAGGCGGTAAATCACGTGCAGCATCGCATAGCTGTTGATAGCATTATACTCCGTATCCGTGCGGGATGTAGCAGAAATGGCTCGAGAGAAGGTGCTCTGCTGGCGGAGAATATCGTAGAACTGCAACATGATGGTAAGAGGCTTGCCCTTCAGGAAACCCTGAGAGAGCTGCGCATTCCATACAAACTCATCCGTATTCATGCTGCTGTCGCTATAACCGCGGCGGCTGCTGATAGAGAGGCTTGAGTTCAGACTGGTACCCCAAGGCGCTGTAAGCGTCATGCTTGGTCCATAAGAGAACTGCCAGGTATTGAGGTTGCTGTTAGGCTGCAACTTGTTTGTAGCATGGTTATAATTCAATGTTCCATCGAGCGAAAGCTCCAGCCAGTTGTTGCGATAGCTGAAAGAGAGGCGCTCTCTCCAAGTAGTACTGCGGGTGGTATTCTTCTGGGAATCAGACTGCTTGTCGAGACTCAGATAGCTCACATAGTTGTTGTAACCCAAGTAGGTGTCGGTATTCAAGTTCCATACACCGGCACTATCGATAGAGCAGTTGAACATAAAGGCTCCCATCACATTCCAGTTGCCATTGATATTCTCAGGTCGGGTGATTCTTCCACCAGTCGCCTCATTGTAGGTCACCTTATTGCTGATGCTATTGTTGGTGGTAGAGAAGTTGATGAAGGTCATGACACCCTTGTTGTGGTTCTGCACGAAGTTGTTGTAGAACAATCGGAAGTTCTGGGTGAACGATGGCTTCAAGCCAGGGTTACCCTTCGAGATGTTCAGCGGGTCGCTATTATCTGTGATATCAAGCAACTGAGAGATGCTTGGCTGAGAGGTGGTACCACGGTAATTCACGCGCAGATTGCTCATCTTTGAGAAGCGATAACGGAAATCGAGGGTTGGACTGATATTCGTCACGTTGCGAACGGTATCTACATGTACTCCCTGATATTCCTGGATATACTTCGACTGTTGTGGCTGAATCATCACACCGAAGTTCAAGTTATACTTCTGACGGACGAATCGCATCATCACCTGGATATCGTGATTGTAGTTGCGATACTCAGAGAAACGGCTCAATTCATCATTTCTGTAATTACCAAGCTGACCGGCAAACGGATTCAGGTAGCTATCCCAACCACGATATTCATGATTGCCATTCATCGCATACTTGCTGAAATCGTAGGTGCTGCGGTCGCTCTTGGAGTAGCTGTAAGTAAACTTATAGCTGAACTGCAGGAAGGTAGCCTTCCAGAGCGGCTCACTATAGGTCAACTGGCCCGCATAACTGTAATTCTTCGAAGGAGTCAGGTTATAGCGGTTGGTCTGATAAGTAGAATCCTTACCCTCCGCTGTCTGTACGAGATAGAGCTTGGCATTGTTGAGCGAGATGCTCTTGCTGTCATTATCCGTATATTTGGCATCCATACGCAAGGTGATGTTGCGTCCCTTGTTGCCCAACTTGCGGTTGATCTGCAGCATACCCCTGATATTGTTATTATCAGAATAGGTGATTCCGTTAGTCAACTGACTGTTCACCATAGCCTCAGCCTTGTCCAACTCCTCAATACCTTCCTTAGAAAGAGGGTCTTTGGTGGTAATGGTATAAGGATCCTTGTTGTAAGAAGCCGACTGGCTGCCACTCAATCCATCGCTGGTATTCCAGGAGATGGAAGGACGGAAGAGGATATTGGTCATGGAATCAGGCATCCACTCCAATCGGATGTTACCATTCCAGCTGTTGCTGCGGGAGAAATTCTGAGTCAAGCTGTTGCTGAACGAAGAACTGCTACCCATGAAGTTCTCGCTGGAACGACGGCTCCAAATATCGCCATCGCTGTGATTCCAGCGAAGTGAAGTATTGAACTTGAATTTATCTTTCAGTTCGTAATTGTAGTTGGCAGCAATCATCTTGCTGGCATTCAAACCGTTAGCACCTCCGAAGCCTCTACCGGGGCCACCGCCTCCGAAACCACGGTCGCTGGTGTTATTGGCATTGGCAAAGAGCATGAATCGGTTGTTATCATTGAAATAACCTCCCATGCCACGCATGTTATAACGGCTCTTGTTGCCCACGCCCAGGTCGATATTGGAAATCAAACCCTTGTTCATACCCTTCTTCACACCGAAGTCGAGCACGGTCTGCTCCTCGCCATCATCAATACCGGTTACCTTAGAGAGATCACTCTTCTCATCGTATGCCTTGATTTTCTCGATGATGCTGGTAGGCAGGTTCTTCAGGGCAGTCTTGGTATCGCCCGTCATAAACTCCTTGCCATCTACGAGAATCTTCTTTACCTCCTTACCGTTGATCTTGATGGTACCATCATCGCTCACCTCTGCACCCGGCAGACGCTTTACGAGTTCCTCAACTACCGAGCCTTCCGGTGTGCGATAGGCTGAAGAATTGTACACGAAAGTATCCTCCTTCAGGGTTACCTTCTGAGCCATGGCTGTTACCACTGCGCCTTTCAGCATGATAGCCTCAGCACCCAGCACAATCTTACCCATAGCCAGATCCTTGTTATCAGAAATTTGGATACGCTTCACGGTAGACTTGTATCCTACGCTCGAAATCTTGAGCAGATACTTGCCATTTGCCGGAGCGGTGACATGAAAGAGTCCATGCTCATTACTGATGGCACCAGCCACATACGTGCTGTCGCTCTTAAGCAATTGAACAGTTACCTGCTCAATGGCCTCCTTGGTATCGCGGTCGGTAATCTGACCGGATATCAGTCGCTGCTGAGCAAAGGATGCTATTGCCATCAACAGCAGCAGCATCGTCAGAATCGATTTTTTCATTCTTATTTTTAATTTGTTATTATTTCCAACTATGAGTGTTTTCACACATAATCGCTATGATATTCTATTATCATTTTTGTTACTCGATTGTTTTGACGCGTTAAATACACCAAGGTTTAATGCATTCTGAGATAAAAAACGCAAATTTAGCAACTTTTTTTTTGTATTGTCTCCATTTTAGTGTATCTTTGCACAAAAATTAATACGTTAGAATGTTATGGAACAAAGAGTAATCATATCAACCCAACTGGAAAGCGAACTGGTAAGTGCACTTTCTGAGTGTGAGCACGACAAACTTTTTGTGCTTACAGATACTACGACATTGGAACTATGCATGCCTGTATTGCAGAATTTTTACTGCATGAAGGAAGCCCATATCATCACTATTCCGGCTACCGACAGCCATAAAGACATCGAAAGTCTGATGATGGTATGGAAAGGACTGCAGGAGGGAGGAGCTTCACGCCACTCCTGTATGATTAATCTGGGCGGCGGTATGGTAACCGACCTGGGTGGCTTTGCTGCCAGCACTTTTAAGAGAGGTATCAACTTTATCAATATTCCTACCACCCTGCTGGCTATGGTAGACGCATCGGTAGGTGGAAAGACAGGCATCAACTTCGGCGGACTGAAGAACGAAGTAGGTGTGTTCAACGATTCTAAGTTCGTTATTCTCGATACAGAATTCTTAAAGACGCTCGATGCAGAAAACATCTGTTCGGGCTATGCAGAGATGCTGAAACACGGTCTGATTTCTACAGAAGCAATGTGGGAAGAACTGGTCAGTTTCGACCTCGACAAGCCTGATTTGAAGCAGTTGCAGCGCATGGTAGGCGACAGCGTGAAGGTAAAGGAGCGCATTGTAGAGCAGGATCCTCACGAGCAGGGCATCCGCAAGGCGCTGAACCTGGGCCATACTTTCGGTCATGCGTTTGAGAGCTGGGCTTTGAAGCGCAAGCCTATCCTGCATGGTTACGCTGTGGCATTCGGTCTGATTCCAGAACTCTATCTGAGTGTTGCCAAGACTGGATTCCCTACTGAGAAGATGCGCCAGACCGTAAACTTCATCAAGGAATTCTATGGTACACTGGATATTACCTGCGATGACTATGATGAACTCATCGAGCTGATGCATCATGACAAGAAGAACCAGAATGGCATCATCAACTTCACGATGCTGGGTGGCATAGGCGATATCCGTATCAACCAGACAGCTACGACAGAAGAGATCAAGGAAGCACTCGACTTCTTCAGAGAAGGATAATTCAGCTAAAGAATCTTTCTTCAGAGAATCCCTTTAAAGAAAGATAGAGCGCTTCGGCTTTCCGGTTTCGGTAAGCGGGAGATGGTCTACATGAAGGTATTCCCTTGGAATCCAATATTTATGATCAGATAAGAGGCGGCGAACAGTCGCCTCTACTTTTTCTATCTCCTCATCTTCCGTCAGGAGGACAGCAATCTCTCCAAACTTCCCGTCTTTCTTCTTGGCTATCATGAAAGGTTTTTCGAGATAAGGCTTCAACAGAGCCTCAACCTCTTCTATCTGTATCTTGATACCTCCGCTGCAAATCACATTGTCTTTTCTGCCTTTGATGCGAAAACGGAGTTTTTCCACCTTATTATATATATAGGATTCTATTTCCACTATATCGTTCGTTACCAGGGGCTCTGCACAGACCTGCGGAGCATCTATCACCAGACAACCTTCATCGGTCTGACTGATTCTGACACTATCGAAAGGCTGGTACCATTCGCTAGCCTCAGCACCGTTAATTCTTCTCAGGGCAATATGCGAGAGCGTTTCGGTCATTCCGTAGGTACTCCAGATTGCAATATCGCCGGGAAGAGCCTTCAGTTTCTGTTCGAGAGCCTCATCTATGGCTCCGCCACCGATAATAAGATGCCTGATGCGGCAGAGACGAGCCCGCTCTTCAGGAACCTGCAGGGTATTATAAACCTGCATCGGGACCATCGCAGCGAAGGTAATCTCTTCATTTACATCTTTCAAAGGATGCCCACTTGGGCAAACAGAAATAAGATGGAGATGGCGCTCTATACTCCGCACCACCACCATCTTTCCTGCAATATAATCGAGCGACATACAGAGCAGGGCGCTATCACCAGATTTCAATCCCAGGAAATCACAAGTGATGCGGGCCGAGTTGAGCATTCGCTTCTTCTCTACCATCATCGGCTTGGGCTTTCCCGTGGAGCCACTGGTATGCACCAGCACCCGGTCGCTATCGTTATTCCATTCTGAAAGGAATTCTTCTAAAGTCATTTTACTACAAATAATTGATCACCACGAATCTCCAAAGGCATCGGTATATTATCAGTAAAGAGTTGTCCGGTGCCCAAGCCTTGCGGCATCTTGACATTAGGGCCATATACTTTAGCTGCATAATGAGCAATAGCATTCAGACCGATATTACTCTCAAGAGCAGAAGTAATCCAGCTGCCGATACCACGCTGGTTAGCCAGTTCTATCCACTCGTTACATCCATAGATTCCACCATGAAGTGAAGGCTTGAGGATGATATACTGAGGACGGACGGTATCGAGCAAAGCCTGCTTCATACTCCGGACATTCACACCAATCAACTCCTCGTCTAGAGCGATAGGAAGCGGTGTTTCGCGACAAAGCTGAGCCATCTTAGGCCACTGATGCTGCTTGATAGGCTGCTCTATCGAATGAATGTCATATTTAGCCAAAGCCTCCAGCTGACTCATCGCATTCTCCGGCAAAAAGCCGCCATTGGCATCTACACGCAACTCAACCTGCTCCTTGGTATACACATCACGGATGCGCTTGATGAGATCGAGTTCCTTGAAGAAATCGATGGCTCCGATCTTCAGTTTCACGCAATGGAAACCCGCCTGGAGTTTCTCCTCCAGTCGTGCCAGCATCTCCTCATAGGTTCCCATCCACACCAATCCGTTGATGGTGATGCCCTCTTCACCTCTTCCGAAAGGAGAGTCGAAAAAATCTGTCAGGTTCTCCATTCCGGCTGGAACAGAAACACTTAAGTTCTGCTTCTTTGCTGCATCGAAGAACGAGGCAAAGGCGGTTTCCAATCCGAAGGTGATGCTTGGATAGGCACGAATCATATCGTAAGGAATGCGTCCCATCTGCTCCACCATCTGACAAACCTGTCGCAGGGTCATCTCATATTCCGGTTTGGCATCGCAACTGAGATCAGGGAGCGTAGCGCACTCTCCCACTCCCTCTACTCCCGGCATTTCATCCGAGGTGAGAGTGAGATAATAACTGTGTCTCGTGGTATATACGCCACGAGACGTGCCTGCCGGCTGCTTGAAGTGGAGCGTGCGCTCCGAGATTTCTATCTTATACACTTTATTTAAATGTTAAATGTTGAATGTTGAATGTTGAGTGTTGAATTATCCTTCCTCACTTACTTCTTCTGTTTAAATTCATACAGATCCTTGCGGCGGTCGCGAAGATTTCTTACAGCACCGTAGGTATGAAGCTCATTCAAGAGATTCAGGTCAACATCTGATACGAGAATCATCTCGGTATTAGGTGTTGCCTCTGAACGCTTGCCATCGTTAGGGAAAGCAAAGTCGCAAGGGGTGAACACGGCGCTCTGGGCATACTGGATATCCATGTTGTGAACACGTGGCAAGTTGCCCACACTACCCGCAATGGCTACATAGCACTCATTCTCGATGGCACGCGCCTGGGCACATACTCTTACTCGGGAGTAAGCATTCTGGGTATCGGTCATGAATGGAACAAAGAGAATCTGCATGCCATCCTCAGCCATTAATCTTGACAACTCAGGGAACTCCACATCATAGCAGATGACGATACCAATCTTACCGCAATCGGTATCGAAGGTCTGGATATGGCTACCACCACTCAATCCCCAGCACTTCTGCTCATCTGGTGTAACATGGATCTTCTCGTACATATCCACGCTACCATCTCTGCGGCAGAGGAAGCCCACGTTATAGAGGGAATCGTCCTTAAGATAAGGCATACTACCCGTGATGATATTGATGTTGTAACTGATGGCCAACTCGCGGAAACGGTCACGGATTTCTTCGGTATACTGCGCCATCTTTCGGATGCTCTGCGCCTCACCCAAGTCGTTGAAACGAGCCATCAAAGGCGCATTGAAATACTCAGGGAAGAGGATAAAATCGCTCTTGTAATCGCTCACAGAATCAACGAAGAACTCAACCTGTTCGAAGAGGTCATCCACCGAAGCGTATGGGCGCATCTGCCACTGTACCAATCCGATTCTTACGGTTGGCTTGCGGTCTACATAAGAATCCGTAGGTGGCTGATAATAGATGTTATCCCACTGCAAGAGGGTGGCGCAGTGTTCGCTCTCCTCATCGCTAGGAAGATAGTTGCGGATTACGCGGCGCACGTGGAAATCATTGGAAAGCTGGAAGGTAAGAACCGGGTCATAGATTTCACGGTTTCTTACATGCTCGATATACTCCTTAGGGCGCATCTTATCGGCATACTTGTGATAGTTTGGTATACGACCGCCAAACATGATAGCCTTCAAGTTGAGCTTCTCGCAGAGTTCCTTGCGATACTCATACATACGACGAGCCAGACGCAAACCACGATAATCAGGGTGGATAAATACCTCGATGCCGTAAAGAATGTTTCCCTTAGGATCGTGGGTATTGAAGGTTTCATTACCCGTAACCTGAGCATAGGTATGATCACCCTTCACCATATTATAATTGACGATGATAGAGAGCGCACAGCCCACAATCTTATCATCAACGATAATAACCACCTGACCCTCAGGGAAGATAGTAATGAGTTTCTTAATCTGTTCTTTTGTCCAGAATACATCTGAGTCTGCGTAAATACGCCTAAATGACTTGGCAAGCTGATCATAATCCTCCATACGGAGGTTGCGCATGCCTACCTTTTCGATTTTTCGAGTTGGTTCCATAACAACTGTATTTTTATTATTATCTAAATCCGGGTGCAAAGATACAGCAAATTATAGATACGACAAAGAGTTTTCGCAAATAATTGACATTTACGAAAACTCTTTTCATGTATTTTACACAAAGAGCGCGTTTACGCTTAAAATCAGATGCTAATATTTGGCATTTTCCTGTGGAATCGCTTTATCATGATCATCCAGATAAAACAACTTCACAGGATGATACTTCTCACTTGCCACAGAATATTCATCCTGGCGATAACGGGTCAGGATGCCTCCTATCCCCAACATCGTATGAAAAGCCGAAAGACTCGTCTGTACCTGTTGGGTACGATGACCAGACAAAGTTTTCAGTATTCCCGGATATTGCTTTCCGTAGCCATTTGAAGTCCAGATGATGAAAGGAACATGCAGTTCATAATCAGATGCCTTCGGGGCGGCGTGCAGAAAGAGGCGACGGTCATCATCAAAGATATTCTCTCCATGGTCGCTGGTATAGAGCATCGCCGATGTAGGTTGGCTATATACCCCATCCGTCTTTGCCTGAGTCTTCTCCCATTTCTGCAGACGTTCTACGATACCATGCAGGATATAATCGGTATACCGGATGGTATTATCGTATGCATTCAGCAGGTCACGCCGGTTCTCCGGCTTCGCTTCGCTCTTACTGTCAGGTTTAAAGAAAGCGAAATTACGGGGATAGCGCTCCTGGTAATTAAAGTGAGAACCATAAGTATGAAGTACCACGAAGAGTTTCCGATAACGGTATTGCTTGGATGAAGAAGCATCTGCCGCAGGCAATATCCCATCCAACTTCTGCAACAAATCACTATCATAATGATTATCTTTTGCAGAAGCACCTTCCTTCAGGAAGTAATGTTCATCAGCCTGTTCGCCAAGGAAATCAATAAAAGAATGATTAGGCAGCTGATTGCTGATAAATACGGTATGAAATCCCGCCTCCCTGAAAGCAGCCAGGATACCTTTCTCATGAAAGAGACGTTCGAAATCCTCTGCTGATGCAGCCGACAGGAGCATAGGAACACTCTTATGCGTAGTATTACTCTGGGTTGTAGCATCGGGAAAAGCTATGATTCCAGGAGTCTTGGAAAGCAAAGGATTGGTATCGCGCGGATAGCCATAGAGACTGAAATTGTGGGCTCTCGCCGTCTCTCCCACCACCATCACATACACCTCGAGAGCCTCAGCATCGTGCTCGCTCCTGGCATCAAACCTGAAATTCCTACTTGCCTCCCTGTAATTCTCTGAAGCCGCATCACGCTCGAAAGCAAGATAGAGATTATAGCAAACGTTAACAGGATAAAGCTGGTTGCGCAAGCGATAATCATCTACAGCCACATAGCAAGCCAGCAGACAGAATAAACCGACAGCAGCTATCTCCAAAGCCCAACGACGCACTCGATGCTGGAGTTGAACCACTATCATCCCTTTCTTGCTGATATTGACAATAGCCAGAACCAGCATAGGAAGATAAACCACAAAAACACCCACCACAGCAGGCAACAGATTACCAAGCAGTTCCTTCACCTCGCCAGGATTGGTAGTTACAAGATTCAGAAACATATCTACCGCTATCACTCCCGTCCCGAAGAGATAAAGCAATACCAGTTGGAAGGCAGCGAAAAAAACAAAAAGAAAAGCCCACCAGATCATCTTACCCGGGCATCTGGTTAACGAAAAGAACCACATGTAGAGTGCCAAAGGTAGCAACACATTGGCACCACAAGCCCAAGGAGCCAGACATTCGGTATAGCACAGAGCTATATTAGGCAACAACAATGCTACCACAGCATACCCGTAAAGGAATGCGCCCGATGACACCTTATTATATATAGGCAACACCACCTTATTATATATATCCGTAAAACTGTTCATTCTACTTTTTCATTAACACTTTAAAGAGCATTATCAAACTACATAAAGAGCATTATTACTAAAACGCTTCATTGATATTGAAGAGAAAACCAGACTGCCCCGACTTACCGAATCCATAATCCAGACGTACATTTACATTCTTCTTAAATTCCCAGCGATAACCTACACCGGCATTCGGCAAAATCTGTTTAGAGCGCAATGCCGAGAATTTCGGGAAGATGGTTCCTGCTCCAACCCACACTACGATGCCATTACGCTTCCATACATGTTGGCGCAACTCAACCGTAGCTTCCAGAGAATGTTTATCGCGATAACGGCCTTCATAATAGCCACGCATGGAATGAGTACCACCCAATTCAGCCATCATTCCCCACGAAGGATTACCAAAGTTGAGGTTAGCCCCAATGTCCTCGGCAAGAACCGTTCCCTTACCCAGTCGCTGATAGGCATCAAAACGAAATGCCGTCGTACTGAAAGCATAATCATTTCCCATAAATCCAGGTCTGAACATCTGATTGATATTCAGATAGATACCACGATGTGGATTCGTAAGATTATCTCTGTTATCATATACTAGAGAAACGCCAGCTCCTACATTCCAAGTATGCTGATCCATGCCTTGCAGTAATTCCGGACGCTCAATATGTTTACCTATTACATAGTCATAACTCGCCATCGGTCCGATATAGAAATTATCTGCTACACGAAACAGGAAGCTAACTTCAGCCTGAGCCTGCCAACGCTTCATGTCACTCTTGTTGGCATCGTTATCGCCCATTTCATAACCTATTCCCCAAAATTCAGAGGGAAAAGAATAGAAATAAAGGTGATAATCGATGCGATATCTTCCTTTAGGAGCAATATGGTTACCACGGACACCCAACATATAGAAACCTACAGAACTGACATCACCATAAAGCGAGACATTAGAAGGAGGAAGAATACTGTCATTCGGATCAGTACGGTATAGTCCTGCTGCCACCAATCCCAATCCAAACTTGGTATCAGAGGCATAATGAGGGCCACCTATCACACTAAAATCGAAACGCTTATGCTTCTTGTTTTTGTTGGAATCATTAAAGTAGTCAAGAATCCGGTTCACCCATGATTTCCCGGCATGTAAAGCCATCGTATCCACCTTCTCTGCAGATGAGATACTATCGGTTACATAAGGCTCAGAGGCATAGCTGCCCAATGCCAACATCATAATAAGTATTGTCAGAATATGCTTCATTTTGTCAATTTTATTATTTTAATACACCAATGCTACATTATCAATCCACAAGGTATTGCCTGGAGTTCCGATATAGGCTCCACCATCGGATGAGGAGAACTGAAGAATCAGATGAGTAGGTGTTTCGTTAGCACTCGCCCATCCTACTTCTTTTACCGTCACACTCTTACCCTTGCTGTTACGGGCATAGTCAGTGGATCGCAGTCCCATAGTAGCAGCCTGATAACCTGCCATGTGGCGGATATCGCCATAATGGATTGTATAGGTAGCATCTTCCACCCATCTATCGGTACTCTTTCCGAATCTGACTACCATCGTACCCACACGTTTAGCTGTTATATTTCCCTTAGCATCTTCATGCCGTTTCTGCAGATAGAGCACAGCTATAGCATGATCTCGACCTGCAACCGTAGAGGCTCCGCTAAATCCATTCTGCTTGATACGATTGGCTGCATGAGGGAGAGATGTCTTATAATCAAAGCGCAAAGCCTTAGGACGTGCGGTGAATGGTATACCCCAGTTGATGGCTTTAGGACCATCCTTGGTACTTGTTATCGGTTCACGAACATTACCCAGAAAGAGAGAACCGGCAGCCAAGACCTTGATATTGATGAGTCCCAGCACTTTTACTTTCTCAATATGGGTTACCAGTTTTGCACAATATCCACTACCATGTTTATCACGAAACACAGAGTTATTCGTCTTATAGATGCCCGATACATGTGCCAGGACATTAGAGGAACCCCAAGGCGAACCACCCTTATTGGTATAAGGAATATTACCATTGATAGTCATATTAGGTCCAACGGCATAAACTGTTTTCCGATTTCCTCCGATAATGCCTGATTCTTTGATATTCCTAATTACCCAGTGGTCCATATTACCATATTTAAAAGGAACCACCTTTTCCTGTCCCTTAACGGGAAGGCACGACAAGGTAGCAACCGCCATGACGATGCCTGATAACATTATTTTCTTCATATCTGTTTCTTTTATATATTATTAAGGCTGCAAAGATAGAAAAATATTTTCTAGTTTTCAGTTTTCTTCGACATAAAGCATAAAAAATTAAGAAATAATAATATATTTACTGCATTTTAATTGCCATAAAACAAAAAAGTCCTGCATTTGCTGTTATAAACAAATACAGGACTCCTGATTCAATATACAAAACAGAATCTCTTGCACCGGTTACAATAGAGACATGCACCGGTTACAATAGAAACATGTTCCGATTACTCCAAAAGCTATTATCGGTTTGAATACATATTATCGTAATACTTCTGATAATCACCCGATGTTACATTATCCATCCATTCCTGGTTATCGAGATACCATTTTACGGTTTCCTCGATACCCTCCTCAAACTGGAGAGATGGCTCCCAGCCCAATTCCTTCTGCAACTTCCTAGAGTCGATGGCATAACGCATATCATGACCCTTTCTGTCTGTTACATAAGTGATGAGATCCATATCCTCGCCTTCCTTTCTGCCGAGCAATCTATCAACAGTCTTGATTACCACCTTGATGATATCGATATTCTTCCACTCGTTGAAACCGCCGATGTTATAGGTCTCGGCAATCTTACCCTTGTGGAAAATCATATCGATGGCACGGGCATGATCCACTACATACAACCAGTCGCGCACGTTCTCACCCTTACCATATACCGGCAATGGCTTGCGATGACGGATATTGTTGATGAACAGCGGAATCAACTTCTCTGGGAACTGGTATGGACCGTAGTTGTTAGAGCAGTTGGTCACGATGGTAGGCATACCGTATGTATCGTGGAAAGCACGGACGAAGTGGTCTGAGCTTGCCTTGGATGCAGAATATGGAGAGTGAGGATTGTACTTGGTTGTCTCCAGGAAGAACTCCTCGCCGTAAGCCTCGTGGTTCTTATCGCTGGATGCCTTGGTAGTGAAAGGAGCAGGAACGCCCTCAGG
>OGPV01001802.1_pt1 | contig 13644 bp, 9 predicted proteins | sample 1553001 | NCBI WGS metagenome assembly OGPV01 (sample SAMEA2580268, study PRJEB22360) | human gut metagenome | biome: human gut; feature: human-associated habitat; material: faeces | place: Denmark | collected 2008/2010
TATTGCCCATAGTTTGCGCCGCTTTGAGCTGCGCGCCGGTGGTCACATGAGCGTAGGTGTCCAGCGTGAAGCCCGCCGAGTAGTGGCCCAGCATCGAGGACACCGTTTTTACATCCACGCCGTTCTGGAGCGCCATGGTCGCGAAGGTATGGCGCAGGTCATGGAAGCTCCCGCCTCCGGCGGCACCGCTTTTGACCGCGCAAAAGCGGCGAGAAAACGCGCACGGGCTGCGCCCGTGACCCACTTCATTGCAGACTCGCGACAGAACGACTGCACACGCTGCGCAAAGAAATACCCGCCATTTTTGTTGCCGCTTTCGATTTGACCTTCGTCTATGTCCGCTTGGCCGCTGCCCCTGTGGGGGTTCAAATTTTTTTGCAGCGACTGCTGTACTGGCTCCGCAGCAGCGGCTGAGCGGAAAGAGAAGCACGCCAAATCGTTCAGAAGAAAAATCAAACACACGGTTCCGCTACTCCTGATAGGGATACCTTGAAGCGTGTCCTCGGATTAGGCAGGCAGTGCAATTGTACTGTCTGCCTTTTCTGTTGTCTCTCCGCATAGAAGCATATCGTCTGTCTCGTTGAGGTTGAAGTCCCGAAAACAGATGTGGATCTTCTGCGGTGCGTGCTTGGAGTATTTGACCTCTTTCTCATACACGATGATTTTCGCCACAAAGGTGCGGAGCAGTTCCGGGGTCAGTTCCGTCATGTCGGTGAACTTTCTGGCCTTGGCGATGAAGTTCTTGGCGTTGGCCATGCTACTGCGTAGTTTCTCCAGGCGCTCCTCCGTGGCAGGGATGGCTTCAGCCAGCTGCGCTTTCTCCTTGGAGTATGCCTCAGACAGCAAACGGAACTGCTCATTGCTCACCCGTCCCAAGGCGCTGTCCTCATACATCCGCTTGAACACTACATCCAGTTCGCCATCCCGTTTCCGCATCGTGGACAATTCCCGTTCCACCCCCCGGATTTCCTTTGCCACCTCAGTAGATTGCTTTTGCTGAATATATGCGGCGAACCGCTCCGGGTCGCTCCTGGCAAACTCTGTGGCTCTGCGGATTGTTTCCAGCACGATTTCCTTCAGTGCCACTTCCCGGATATAGTGAGCGCTACACACTTCTGCCCCGTCCTTCTTGTAGGTGCGGCAGGTGAAATGATTCTGTTCCGGCTTCATGGTGTGCGCCCGGTGCAATACCATGGGCTTACCGCAGTCCGCACAATATACCAATCCAGAGAACATATTCTGCTCATCCATATTCGTGCGGCGGCGCTTATGAGATCGCACCTCCTGTACGATATCCCAGGTTTCCTGATCCACCAGCTCTTCATGAGTATTCTCAAAGATAAGCCACTCTGATTTGGGGCGTTCACATCGTTTTTTGTCCTTGTAGGACTTGGTGCTGTAGCGAAGGTTGACCGTGTGCCCAAGGTAGACCATGTTCTGAAGCATATCCGCCACCATGTCGCCAGTCCAGTTGTAGGGCCGCTCTGCATTCAGCCCGGAATGGGATGTGCCGAATTTCGTATAGGCGTACATGGATGGACTGTAGATGCATTCTTTCTTGAGCTGCTTTGCAATCTGGGCTGGTCCCATTCCGCCGGCGCACATGGCGAAGATGCGTTTGACGACAGCCGCCGCCTCCTCATCCACCAACAGAGGAGAGTCCTTGGTTGCACCCTTGCGGTAGCCGTAAGGAGCTCGTGTCCCCACCCGGATTCCCCGCTGTGCCTTGGCGTTCACTACATTCCGCACCTTGCGGCTGCAGTCCCGCACGTGCCACTCATTGAACAAATTCTTGAAAGGCATCAGCTCGTTGCTGTTTTCATACTTGGTGTCAACATTGTCGTTGACAGCGATGTAGCGCACATCATTGGAAGGGAATATCTCCTCGATATAAAGACCGGTGTGCAGTTGGTTTCTTCCAAGGCGGGAAAGATCCTTTGTGATGATGACGGCGATGTCGCCGTTGCTCATGTCATCCATCATCTGTTCAAAGGCTGGGCGATTGAAATTCGTGCCGGAATAGCCATCGTCCACATAAAATCTGGTGTTCTGGAACCCATTCTCATCGGCGTACTTTTGCAGGATAAGTTTTTGGTTCTGGATACTGTTGGAGTCGCCCTCCAGATTATCATCTCGGGACAGACGGCAATAGAGCGCCGTGATCTTTTGGTTTGGCTGTAACATATTGACCTCCTTCATAAAATGCCAAACCGATTGAGAGATTGCAACCATACAATACCCTCAATCGGTTTGTTTGTCTATGCGAACCTGTTTTTCAGGCGGAAATATTTTTTGCGTCCTGCTCCAGGTCGATGACCTGTTTCATAAGATCGACCGTAGATTGCGTTCCTCCGAAACTGAATTCCGCGAACACAATGTACTCTCTGCCGCATACATGCTGTCGGCGGCTTTTTATAATCTTGCCGTCCCTTTCTTCCACTGCGGTATCCCGCACTGCCTTGGCAGAGGGAATATCCTCATCTCCATGCTTTTCTTCACTGTAGGAGCGGGGACGCTCATTGTATTTGAATTTATACGCCATATCGTTCCTTTCCCCTGACGCTACAGTCAGGCAACAAAAATAGCAGACCGTTACATGGTCTGCTGCTGTGTTTGTTCTGCCTGCTGATCTTCGGTCCACTGCTGTTCTGTAGATGATTGCTCATCCTGTGTGAGCACCATGGCTACGCCGGCCACCAGTCCGATGACAGCGCCGATATTTTTGGCTTCCTGTTCTGCCTGGATACGGCGGTAACGTTCCTCGACATCTTCGTTACCATCATCCAGTAACGCTCCAGTTACCGCCAGACCATACAGTCCAGCGTGGAGCGGCTTCATAGAAACAGGTTGCGGATGTTGCTGACCACTGTCGCTGTGCCATACCCCATCCCCAGCAGTGCCGCCACGATGAGCAGTACCAGTACGATCCATTTGGCCACTACGATCAGGTCGAAGTCCGGAAGCCAGTCCAGCCATTTGCAGGAATGCTTTTCTTTCTTCTTCCCAGCCTGTTCCAGCAGAGTGGTCATCTCCGTCAACGATTTCTGGATCTCCGCCATGCTGTTCTGCACCGCTGTCAGGTCTGTGTGTGATCTCAGGTCCGGAAGATACTCCCGCATTCCACGCACTTCCCACCCGATGGATTCTGTCTTCTGTGTCAGCATCGTCAGAGCCTCCGGCAGCGGACACTGGATGACAATGGGCGTGATCGGTGAACTCGACTCCCGCGCTGTCGACTGCGGTGAAGGCTCGGGCCGGTTCAGGGCCATGAGCTCGTCCATAGATAATTTCTTCTCTGATCCTGAATTCATATTCCATGTTCTCCTTTAGATATTTGTCACCGAACAGCAAACGGTCCCGACACTGCCAGCCACTCGGCGTGGTATAGGTGATATTCTTTCGGGACTTTTCCCAGCGAACCTTGTAGCCCTCGCTCTCCATCAGCGCAATGAACTCCTCGCGGTTGGAAGCGTGGCGCATACAGTCATTGATGATATTCATGAGCTGCAGCTTCTTGCTCTGACCACGGGCCGCCGTGTGATACTCTCCGATGGTCATAGTCTTTGTTTTCTGCTTTTGTTCCCTGGGTTGAAATACAGGAAGTGAAAACTCCTTGCAGACCATGTCGTTGCGTTGCCGCAGTTCCTGGAGCTGCTCCTTTGCGATATGCAGTTTCCGTCCGGTATCGAAATTGACCGAGTTGATGAGGAAGTGGGAATGGATGTGCTCACGGTCTGTGTGGGTGCAGACCAGAACTTCGTATCCCTCATAGTACTCGGCCAGCTTCAGCGCGGCCGCGTGAGCGGTGACCGGGTCGACTGCTTCGCCTTTCGGGAAGCTCTGTACCATGTGATAGAACAGTACACCGTCCGTCTTGTGGTAGAGCCGCTTGGTGGTCATGAAATCCGCGTAGACAGATTCCGGCTGACAGTTGATACCTGTGACCAACTGCTGCCCCTCGAACTCGGTCTTTTTATCCTGCATGGTATACCGCATCACGGCGCTCATGCATCCGGTGGTCTGGCCCCGCTTGTAGTTTGTGAAGCTGATGATAGCCATAGCTTACCAGCGCTTTCGTTCAAGGATCATCCGAACGGCACCACAGAGTTCAGAGAACGCCCGACATACGCTTTCCAGATCGATCACGGTCACTCGTCCCATGTGCGCCAGGGTGACGAGCTGGTTCAGATTTCTGCCGATGGACTTCAGCTCCTTCAGCACTTCTTTCAGGCCGTCGATGACCACCACCTGCTTTCCCAGGCAGCAGGCAGTGACGTAGTCGCTCATGGACATCCCGGACTGCTTCGCCAACTCCTTGATGGCCTCCCGGTCTGTGGACGCCATGCGGGTGCTGAATTTAACATCTTTTTTCATGTCGTTTCCTCCAAATCGTAGATAAAGTGGGTCCGGGCTTCTGCCCGGAATTCATGCGGAAGTCGGGCAGCGGCGTTGCCGCAGACCAGACAAACGCGATGCTGGCCACCTCCAAGGAGGTGATTTCCCTGCACCGAACACCCGCGCTCCGCTTTCGGCCACAAATGGCCACAAACGGCGTTTCTTTTTCCCTGCGGGTGTTTACTCGCCATGCCCGGCAATCTCCCGCAAATCGCCGCACAGCGCCCCAACAGGGTCAACAGGGGCGACCACAGGTACACCCTGGGCATCGTCACTTTCGGCACGGCGCAGCTCGATGAGCCGCTTCCCGTTGCTGCGGCGCACCATACCGGAAATTCCGATTTTGCTTAGCGCGTCAAGGTTTTGCAGGATCAGGCGGGACACTTTCTTAGGCGAGATACGCTCCATACCGACAGGGTCGATTTTTTCAGACAGCTCTGTGGGAGTGCCGATAAATTTCGTACGGTCGCGCATCAGTTCAGAGACCAGATAGGTGATCCGGTCGCCCAGTAGCTCCGGCTGCGTTCTGCTGTCTGCTACCATCTCCCACACGTTTTCAACGTTGCGTTCCAGAGACAACTCCCGGTATTCAATGTCACGACCGATGCAGGAGAGCTTCGCCTTACCGCTGCCGCGCCGATCTTCCACCAGAGTAAAACTGGAATCCACCGCCCCGCTGATGGCTGTCGTACCGGAGATGCGGTTGAACACATCATCGGCAGTTTCCTTTCGCAGATGATGGATCAGCAGGATGGCGATGCCGTGCTTGTCCGCCAGCCGCTTCAGCACGGACAGGTCCCGGTAGTCATTGGCGTAGGTGGCATCGTGGACGGGGCGGACCATCTGCAGCGTATCGACGAGGACCAGAACAGTATCCGGGTGAGCTACGAGGAAGCCCTCCACCTGCTCCTCCAGCCCCTGGCCGATGGGAGCGCACTCCGTACAGAAATGGACGCTGTCCGGCGCGTCCTCTGTGATCTCGAAGAGGCGGTTCTGGATGCGAAGGACGGAGTCCTCCAGGCAGAGATAGAGGGTGGTGCCCTGCTTCACGCTCATTCCCCAGACCGGTTCTCCCTTGGCCACCGTCACCGCCAGCCACAGGGCCAGCCAGGACTTGCCCACCTTGGGTGAACCCGCCAGGATATGCAGACCCTGAGAGATCAGCGTGTCCACCACAAAATTGGGCGGCTCCAGCGGACGGTCCATCAGCGTCCTACCGTCCACCGTGACCAGAGGACGGTCCATTTTGTTGCTCATAGTCAGTACCTCCAATTCAAAATATCTGAATACAAAAATCTCCCACCTCGAAAGAAGTGGGAGTAGTATTCTTTTAGAGGAGCAGTGCCCACAGGACTTTTGAGCATCCCCTTGCCCCTCTGCTTGTATTGTGGTGGAAAAGATGGTATCCTGATAAAAAGCATGGACAGATTAAAAATCAAGTAGGACAAATTATTGCAGAGGAGGGGGCCAGCGGAAATGGAGGGGAGCATCATATTCTATACCTACGGCAGCACCTTGGAGCTGAACGGGCAGCAGTTTGAGGCAGGCAGGCTGACCGAAGATCTGCTGAATCTATCACCGGATGACTATCACCCCCTGCACGAACGGATGGTGCGCATCCGTACCCTTATGGACATCTACGAGTATGTCCGCAAGAGTGAACTTTGGTGGAAACTGAATGATGAGATGGAGCAGCTCTGTCAGGAACTTCGCCGATATACTGTGTTCCGCTTGCTACCGGACGATTGCTATGACGCTTTCTTTTCGGTGATACGGGAGATCACAGGACAGTTCAGCTTGTTTCCTCCCGAGGAGCACAGCCTTTCAGAGGATGATCAGACAAAACTTCTCAGCGCCTCAGCGGAAGAATTCCTCCAGAGCGATGATGGGGACAGCGATCCTGAAATCTCCTTGGGACTGCTGGATCTGTTTCGTCGCAGAGAGGGCAGCGAGGAAAAGGGCGAGTTGTTTTATTACGAGATGTTTCGCCTCCTGGGAGCGTGCGAAGATACCTGGAGTGCCTACAAGAAATACATCGACCGCTACATGATGTATCTTCACGACATCCGTGCCTTTGTTCCTACCATCCGGAATTTCATCAAGTTTATCCTCTCCACACTCACGACCAATGGGCCGGAAAGTTATGCGGCAGCGCTCTATGGTTTCTATAACGATGATCGCACCGCAGAGAAGCTGATCGTCAACCCCATCACTTACCACGGGGACTGCTACAGGAGACACGATGAATATATGCTCTCCTATGTCCCGCGGGAGCTGCCGGACGGCTCCATGGCCATCTGTCAGGAGCATGTGACGGACAGCTTACAGGCGCTGATGAAGGCAGACTATATGCTGGCCCTGAATAGCGGACACAACATCCGCCGCTGCATCATCTGCGGGAAATACTTCATGCTGAAGAGCGGCGTCCACGCTTTGTACTGCGAAGGGGCCTGTCCCCACGCTCCTGGCTACACCTGTCGGCAATTTGGCACGGTGGAAGTTCAAAAGGAACTGGCAAAGAACAACCCTAAGGTGAAGGCCAAGCTGACTGCCTTTTCCAGGATCACGAAGGATATGCAGCGGGGAGCTATCTCTCAGGAGGATGCCAGAAGAGCCAAGGATCATGTGCGAGACCGGCTCTACGATGCGCTGCGCAGCCCGGATATCTCTGTTGAGGAGTTTTCTGAACAAATATCTACTGCGCAAGTGTATGAATATTGCCGCATCACCAGAGTGAGCAAGCCCCGAGGGCGTCCACCGAAAGCAAAGGCGGGTGGGACCCATGACCAATGAGGAACTGGTCCGCCGATATTACGGCGGGGGTGAGCGGGGGCTGGGGGGGGTGTACCGGCTCCAGCCAGGGCTGATCCGGCGCATCGCCCGGGAGACTGCCAGAGAGTTCAACTGTCTGCATATGGACAGGGAAAGACCGGGAGAGTTGTCCGGCTATACGAAAACGATTCTGGAGGATCTTTGCGGCGAGGGTGCGTTGGAATTTCTGACACGGGTCCAGAGCAGAGAATACGATGAGAGCCGTGCTGTGCTTGCCACCTACCTGTACCCACATCTGAAAGGCCGGATGACCCGTTGGCTGGAGCAACATATCGGAAATCTTTCTCTGAGCAAGCACGAGATGGATGCTGTCCGGCAGGCACAAAGGCTATATCATTCAGGTCAGTTCAGCATCGAAGAGATCGCGGAGAAAATGGATGTCCTTCTGGAACAGGCTGTCAAGCACATCCGTTACAACACCCATTTTGTTGGTGTCAATGATCTTATCCCTGGGAGCTATGACGGTGATCCCTTTGAGCGGCTGATGCCTGGGAATCTCTCTGTTTCTGCGGAGCAGGTCGTGTATCGAAAAGTCTGCATTGAGCTGCTGCAGGAACTATTTGATGCTCTCCCGAAGAAGGACAGGGACATCCTCGGAAAATTCTACGGCGTATTCGGATTTGAAAAAACTTCGCTGAAGGAAATCGGCATGTACCACATGATGAAGGAGTCCGCCGTGGAAAAGGCAAAGGAGCGTGCTGTCACAAAGCTGAAAAAAGCCTATCCGGGTAGCAGGCTGCAGATCTGGAGGAATGTTCATCGTATGATACGCAGACCGATCCTGCCAGCGAAGGATGACAGAGCACTGCGGCGCAGCTTCACGACTTCGACCCTACGAAATCAGGAGTCTGGAAGATCGTAGTTTCGATACAGTCTGGTGAGAATTTTGCGCAGACAGGAGACCGCAACAGTCCCCTTTAGGACATGTTTAGGAAAAATCAAGAGTCATACTCGCTTTTTTATACGTTCCGTGCTATAATGCAGAAAAACACGAAAGGCCGGCAACTATGGCGACACATATTTTAGTCGTCGATGACGAGACTGCGATCGCAGATCTGGTGGAGGTCTATCTGAAAAACGAAGGCTTCACCATCCACAAATTCTATAATGCCTCCGACGCCCTGGCTTGTGTGCGGACGACACGCTTGAATCTGGCGGTGCTGGATGTGATGCTGCCGGACATGGACGGCTTTACCCTCTGCCAGCGCATCCGGGAGGACCACCTGTTCCCCATCATCATGCTCACCGCAAAGGTGGAGGATATGGACAAGATCATGGGGCTGACCTTGGGAGCGGACGACTACATCACCAAGCCCTTCAATCCTCTGGAACTGGTGGCCCGGGTCAAGACTCAGCTGCGCCGCTACACCCGGTACAACCCCAAGGAGGGGACAGTCCAGGAGGTCACCGAATACGACTTTCGAGGCCTTCAGATCTCCAAGGCCACTCACAAGTGCGTCCTGTTCGGCGAGGAACTGGCCCTGACGCCCTTGGAATTCTCCATTCTCTGGTATCTATGTGAGCACCGGGGGAATGTGGTGTCCAGCGAGGAACTGTTTGAACATGTTTGGGGCGAGGCGTTTATGGACAGCAACAACACCGTCATGAGTCACATCGCCCGGCTACGGGAAAAGATGCACGAGCCCAGCCGAAAGCCCAAATTCATCAAGACCGTTTGGGGGGTGGGGTACACCATTGAGTAAGAAAGGAAATCCCCGCAGCCGCCGGAGATCTTTGCGCATCTGGGGCGGCTACCTGCTGGTCCTCATGGCTTGGGTGGTCGCAGTGATGGCCTTGGCATTCCTGGGCTTCATCATCTGCGCCAGCATCACCTGGCAGCCCTCGCCGCTCTACGACTTCCTGAATTGGGTTCGAGACTACATCGTTCTGGTCTGCATCGTCACAGTGCTGGCGGGCTGGGTGGTCATCAGCTTCTATTTTATCTCCAAGCCCATCAAGCAGCTGGACGTGGTGGCCAATGCGGCAGAGCAATTATCCCGCCCCAGTGAGGAGCCCATCCAGCTGCCGGATTCCCTGGAGGATATCTCCATCCAGCTGAATCTGGCCCGGGAGCAGGCTCTCCGGGACGCCCGGGCAGCCCGGGAGGCAGAACAGCGGAAAAACGACCTAATCGTCTATCTGGCCCACGACCTGAAAACGCCCCTGACCAGCGTCATCGGCTACCTGACCCTCCTGCGGGATGAGCCTCAGATCTCCCCGGAGATCCGGGCCAGGTACACCGGCATCGCCCTGGAGAAGGCGGAGCGGCTGGAGGACCTCATCAACGAGTTCTTCGACATCACCCGCTTCAACCTCTCTCGCCTGGAGCTGGAGCGGCAGAGCGTGGACCTGACGCGGATGCTGGAGCAGGTCGCCAGCGAATTCCGCCCCATTTTCGCAGAATCGGGGCTGTCATGCAGCCTGGATCTGCCGCCCAAGCTGCACTATTCCTGTGACCCGGATAAGCTGGCAAGGGTCTTTGATAATCTCCTGCGCAACGCGTCTTATTATAGCCTGCCGGACAGCACGGTGGAAATTGCCGGACGGATAGAGGCCGGGAAAATCGTACTCACCTTCTCCAATGCGGGAAAGAACATCCCCCAGGAGAAATTGGACCGGATCTTTGAACAGTTCTTCCGTCTGGACAGCTCCCGCGCCACCCGGACAGGTGGTGCGGGCCTTGGCTTAGCCATCGCCAAGGAGATCGTGGAGCTCCACGGCGGGACCATTCGGGCGGACAGCACCGAGGATCGGATCACCTTCACCATCTGTCTTCCGTCAGACCATTCAGAAGCGCCGTAAGAAAATCACAAGAATTTCGCAGAAAACTTGCAAGGCATCCGTTGGTAGATAGACAAGTATGAAACGCCTGGTTCTGGTACCATTTCAGTATCAGAACCAGGCGCTTTATTTTGATTAGGAGGTCTTATCCCATGAAAACCATTCTCGTTCTCTTCGGCGGATGCTCCACGGAGTACGAAGTTTCTCTCCATTCCGCCTATGCGGTGCTGTCCCACATGGACCCCGCCCGCTATACTCCTTTGGCTGTGGGCATCACACGGGAGGGGCAGTGGCTCTGCTATACCGGCGACCTCTCCCGGCTGGAGGACGGTACTTGGCAGCAGGCGGCAGACTGTATCCCCTGCACCCCGCTGGTGGAACGGGAGGCCCACGCTTTACTACTGCTGGACGGCTCCGGCCGCCGTCTCCTCTTTGACGCGGTATTCCCAGTCCTCCACGGCAAGAACGGCGAGGACGGTACGGTACAGGGACTCTTTGAACTGGCCGGGGTCCCGGTCATCGGCTGCGGGACATTGTCCAGCGCCTTGTGCATGGACAAGGACCGGGCCCACCAGCTGGCGGCCCTGGCCGGCATCCGGGGCCCCCGGAGCCACGTCTTTCATTCCAGCGATGATTTCAGCCGGATCGCCCAGGCAGCGGAGGAACTGGGATACCCGGTGTTTGTCAAGCCGGTCCGGGCCGGTTCCTCCTTCGGTATCACCAAAGTCTCCGGGCCGGAAGAGCTGCCCGCCGCCATGGAGGAGGCATTCCGCCACGACAGCGCCGTGATCCTGGAGGAGACGATCCCCGGCTTTGAGGTGGGCTGCGCGGTCATGGGCAACGAGGAACTGACCGTGGGTCTGGTGGACGAGATTGCGCTGTCGGAGGGCTTTTTCAACTATGAGGAGAAGTACACCTTAAAGACCTCCGCCATCCACTGTCCCGCCCGCATCCCGCCGGAGAAGGCGGCAGAGATCCAGGCAGCGGCAAAAACCATTTACCGTGCCCTGGACTGCCGGGTATTCGCCCGGGTGGATCTGTTCCTCACCCCGGATGGGGAGATCGTCTTCAATGAGGTCAACACCATCCCCGGCTTCACCGCCCACAGCCGCTACCCCAGCATGATGCAGGGCATCGGCATTTCCTTTGGGGAGCTGGTGACCCGCCTGATCGAGTTGGGGGTGGTGGGATGAGAACCGTGTCGATTCCCCGGGAGCAGATTTTTCAGGGGCCGCTGGTCCTGGTCAACCGGGCGCATCCCCTGCATGAAAAAGAGCGATCTGCGCTGACCTCGGTGGACCCGCACCACCCCGACATTCTTCTTGAAAGCCGGGCACGGCAGCTACTGTCTGCCTGTATCCAAAAGGCGGGGGGACAGCGGGAGATCGTGCCGGTGTCCGGCTGGCGGAGCCAGCAGGAACAGCAGCGGATCTGGGACGACTCCATGGCGGAGCATGGGGAGACATTTACCCGCCAGTATGTGGCCCTTCCAGGATGCAGTGAGCATCAGACCGGCCTCGCCATCGACCTGGGAAAGGCTGCCGGATACATCGACTTCATCCGGCCTGCCTTTCCCTATGACGGCGTCTGCGGAAGATTTAGGCGTCTGGCGGCCCGGTACGGCTTTATCGAACGCTACCAGCGGGGCAAGGAGGAAGTCACCGGGATCTCGGCTGAGCCGTGGCACTTCCGCTATGTGGGGGCGCCCCACGCCCAGCTGATGGAAACCAACGGGCTGTGTCTGGAGGAGTACCGGGACTTTTTGCGGCAGGGTCCCCGGAGCGTCGCTCTGGAAAACGGCCGCATGGCCCAGGTGTTCTATGTGCCCGCCGCCGGAGCCGTCACAGAGGTGGAAGTGCCGGAGGGCTGCTGCCAGATATCCGGCGACAATGTGGAGGGATTTATCCTGACATGGTGGGGGGATACCCATGAGAACGGCTAAGAAAACCGTCCCGACTTTGGACCTCTTTCGTCTGGCGGCAGTCCTGCTGGTGGTGATGAACCACACCTCGCCCCTGGCGGATGTGTCTGCCATGGCTGATTTCTGGCTTACCCGGGTACTGGCCCGGGTGGCAGTCCCATTCTTTCTGATGACCACTGGGTACTTTCTGAGCCGGAATCACTGGGCTGGTGTGGGGCGGCAGCTGAAAAAGCTCTGCCTGCTCTACGGCGTCTGCATCCTTTTGTATCTGCCAGTGAATCTCTATGCCGGCAGCTTCACCGGTCCGGCGGATGTTTTGCGGAAACTGCTGGTGGACGGCACCTTCTACCACCTGTGGTATTTCCCGGCGACCATTCTGGGCATCGTCATCGCCCGGTGGCTCAGCCGGCTGGGCCTGCGGGTGGCTCTGCCTGTGGCGGCGCTACTCTATCTCATCGGTCTGGGCGGGGACAGTTACTATGGACTGGTTTCCCAGATCCCGCTGCTTCGGACCCTTTACGACGGCATTTTTACACTGTGCGGCTATACCCGCAATGGCCTGTTCTTCGCGCCACTGTTCCTTCTGCTTGGGGCCGCCGGAAGGCGGTGGAACCAAAAGCTGTCTCTGGCGGGCTTCTTCCTCTCTCTGGCAGCCATGAGCGCCGAGGGGCTGTGGCTCCATCGCATGGATGTCCAGCGCCACGACAGCATGTACCTCGCCCTCCCCCTGTGCATAGTATGCCTTTTTTCTCTGCTGCTGGGCGGAAACAAGGGCGAGTCCAGGAAAGTCCGGGAATTTTCCACAGCCATGTATGTGCTCCATCCCCTCTGCATCGTACTGGTCCGGGGAGCGGCAAAGCTACTGGGACTGGGAGAAATGCTCATTGAAAACAGTGTTCTCCATTTTATTGTGGTGCTGGCGCTCAGTGCGCTGCTCTCCGCCCCTTGCCTGCTGAGGCTTCAAAAGAAGCCCAGCCCCACCGCTCGGGCCTGGCGGGAGGTGGATCTGGCGGCCCTTGGGCACAACGCCCAGGTGCTGCGGAACACATTGGCCCCGGGGACAGAGCTGATGGCGGTGGTAAAGGCGGAGGCCTACGGTCACGGCGGGGCAGTGACCGCCCGCACCTTACAGCGAGCGGGCGTCCGGGCCTTTGCCGTGGCCTGCCTGGCCGAGGGGATTGCTCTGCGAAAGGCGGGCATCCGGGGGACGATCTTGATCTTAGGTTATACCTCCCCGGAGGAAGCTCCGCTCTTGACACGATGGCATCTGACCCAGACGGTGGCGGATATTGACCACGGGCGGGCCTTGGCAGCCAGAGGGCGGCGTGTCCATGTCCATCTGGCCCTGGACACGGGGATGCACCGGCTGGGCATCCTGGCGGAAAACCGGAAGGAGATCCTGGAGGCATTCCGGCTTCCAAACCTGGTAGTGGACGGTGTCTTTTCTCATCTATACGTCTCGGACAGCCTGGAAGCCGAAGATGTTGCCTACACCCAGGAGCAGCTGACCTTGTTCTATGATACGGTGGCCTGGCTCCGAACTGCCGGATATGATCCCGGCAAAGTTCATATCCAGTCCAGCTATGGACTTTGGAACCTCCCAGCTCAGCCCTGTGACTATGTCCGGGCTGGAATCGCACTCTATGGAGTTCGAAGCGATGATGCGCCTGTTCAGCGAAGCCTTGACCTGCGGCCGGTTCTGTCTCTCCGGGCCA
>OGPV01001804.1_pt1 | contig 13639 bp, 9 predicted proteins | sample 1553001 | NCBI WGS metagenome assembly OGPV01 (sample SAMEA2580268, study PRJEB22360) | human gut metagenome | biome: human gut; feature: human-associated habitat; material: faeces | place: Denmark | collected 2008/2010
CCCAGATCGTGGACAACGGCTACGACAACGTCCAGCTGATCATCCCCTCCAGCGGCACCTCCTTCGAGATCGGCGCTACCGCCATCTTCAAGGGCGCAAAGCATCCCAACGCTGCCAAGCTGTGGGTCGAGTACGCTCTGTCCCCCGAGTGCGTTGAGCTGGCTGCCAAGAACGGCTCCTACCAGTTCCTGGTGATCGACAACGCTCAGCAGCCCGAGCAGGCCGCCGAGTTCGGTCTGGACCCCGAGAACGTGATGGATTACGACTTCGAGGACGCCAAGAACAACATCAAGACCTATGTTGAAGAGGTCATGAACGCTCTGGGCGGCGGCGACGACCGTTTCAAGACTGAGTAAGTAAGATTAGGAATTCCCAAGGAGGATGGCGCGATCCGCCATCCTCCTTAATCGTATCTGAGGACTGTCAAAGTACCAAAGCAGCGGCATTTTGCCGGTTTTCAAATATCTCTGCGCTACGTTCCCATTTCCCTGAAAGGAGAACTGCTTATGACAGAAGTTAAGACAAAAAGACAAAGCGCGTCCCTGGATCGCAGAAAGCTGCTGGCAGATCCCATCATGGTCACGACCATTGTAGTTCTGATCGCTTTTCTGACTTTGTTTATTCTCTACCCTCTGGCGATCCTGCTGGTGGATAGTTTTTACAGCAAAAACGGCCTGACGCTGGACATCTTCAAGCGGGTTCTGGCCATGGCGAATTTCCGTACATCCATCGTCAATACCCTGAAGGTCGGCTTCCTTGTGGGCATTCTTTCCACGCTGCTGGGTCTGCTGTTTGCCTACGTGGAGGTCTACGTAAAACTGGGCAAATTCTCCGGCGGGCTGTTCAAGGTGGTGTCCATGCTGCCTGTCGTTTCGCCGCCCTTTGTGCTGTCCCTGTCCATGATCATGCTGTTCGGCAAGGCGGGACTGATTACCCGGTTCCTGCTGAAAATATACGATAACAACGTATATGGCTTCTGGGGCATCGCCATCGTCCAGACGCTGACATTCTTCCCGGTGTGCTACATGATGCTCAAGGGTCTGCTGAAGAATATCGACCCCTCTCTGGAGGAGGCCGCCCGGGATATGGGCGCTTCCCGGTGGAAGGTGTTCGCGACCGTCACGTTCCCGCTGATGCTTCCGGGACTTGGCAACGCGTTTCTGGTGACCTTCATCGAGTCCATCGCCGACTTTGCCAACCCCATGATCATCGGCGGCTCCTACGATACGCTGGCGACGACCATTTATTTGCAGATCACCGGCGCGTATGACAAAGAGGGCGCTGCTGCGATGGCTGTGGTGCTGCTGAGCATTACGCTGCTGATGTTCGCCGTCCAGAAATACTATCTGGAGGCCAAAACCGCCGCGACCCTGACGGGCAAGGCGTCCCGGGCAAGAATGCTCATCTCCGATAAGTCGGTGACCGTTCCGCTGACGGTGCTTTGCTCTCTGGCGGCGATCTTCGTGGTCATGATGTACCTGTGCGTCCCCATCGGCGCGCTGTTCCCCACATGGGGCTACAAGTTCAGCCCGCTGACCTTCAAGTGGTTCACTCAGGTCTTCACCAAGTATAAGGGCTTGAAGGCGTTTAAGGACTCCTTCGTCCTGTCGCTGATCTCCGCGCCCATCACGGCGCTGCTGTCCATGATCATCTCTTATCTGGTGGTCAAGAAAAAGTTCAAGGCCAAGGGCTTTATCGAGGCGGTCTCCATGCTGGCCATGGCGGTTCCCGGTACGGTTCTGGGCGTCGGCTACATCCGCGGCTTCTCCGGCGGCCTGTTCCACACGGGGCTGCTCAGCGGCCTTTACGGAAGCGCGGCCATTCTTATCATCGTCTTTGTGGTGCGCAGCCTGCCCACCGGCACCCGCAGCGGCATTTCCGCCCTGCGTCAGATCGACAAGTCCATTGAGGAATCCGCCTACGACATGGGTGCCAACAGCTTCCGGGTCTTCATGACCGTGACGCTGCCGCTGATCAAAGACTCCTTCCTCAGCGGTCTTGTCACCGCGTTTGTCCGCAGCATCACGGCAATTTCCGCCATTATTCTGCTGGTCACGCCCCAGTTCCTGCTCATCACCGTACAGATCAACGAATTTGCCGAAAAAGGCTCCTACAGCATTGCCTGTGCCTTTGCCACGATCCTGATCCTGATCACCTACGGCTCGGTGCTGCTGATGAATCTGGCCATGAAGTTCTTCGGCACCAGCAAAAAAATCAAGGAGGCTTGAGTTATGGAAAAAGAGAAAAAAGGCGTTCGCCTGGATCACATTTCCAAGATCTATAAAGACCCCAAGACCGGCAAGGACTTTTACGCGGTGAAGGATACCTGTCTGGAGATCCAGCCCGGTTCCTTCGTGACCCTGCTGGGGCCCTCCGGCTGCGGCAAAACGACCACTTTGCGGATGATCGCCGGTTTTGAAAGCCCCGACGAGGGCGAAATATACCTTGGCAACGAGGCCATCAACGCCCTCCCCCCCAACAAGCGGGACACGGCCATGGTGTTCCAGAGCTACGCTCTGCTGCCCCACTACAACGTATTCGACAATGTGGCCTACGGCCTGAAGCTGCGCAAGGTTTCCAAGGACGAGATCAAGGAGCGGGTCACCCGCATTCTGGAGCTGGTGGAGCTGTCCGGCATGGAAGCGCGTATGACGAACCAGCTTTCCGGCGGTCAGCAGCAGCGTGTCGCCTTGGCACGGGCGCTGGTATTGGAGCCGGGCGTGCTGCTGTTTGACGAGCCGCTGTCCAATCTGGACGCAAAGCTCCGGGTGAGTATGCGCACGGAGATTCGCCGCATCCAGCAGGCTACGGGCATCACCGCCATCTACGTCACCCACGACCAGAGCGAGGCCATGGCGCTGTCGGATTCCATCATCATCATGAACAAGGGCGTGGTCGCCCAGATCGGCAGCCCTCAGGAAATCTACTATCACCCCAACAGTGAGTTCGTTGCCGATTTCATCGGCGAGGCAAACTTCCTGAAGGGCAAGTGCGTGGCGCTGGAAGATGGCTGCGGCGTACTTCAGCTGGCGGACACGCAGGTTCGGGTAGCCGCCACCGAGAACATGACGGTTGGGGAAGATTATACCATCGTCCTGCGGCCGGAGTCTGCCGGGCTTGTTCCGGAAGGCAATTTGAAGTGCCGCGTGGTTCTCAGCTGCTTCATGGGCGCGTATCAGAACTACCATGTGATGGTTGGCGATACGCTGGTAAAGCTGACGGACTACAACCCGAAGAATCATCGGATCTATCAGGTTGGCGAGACCTGCGCCCTGACCTTCGAGCCGGACGGCGTGCATGTGCTGTAAATCAAAAATGTAAAAATACTCCTCACTGCCATTACGGCGGTGAGGAGTATCTGTTTGTATGCTGCTATTATTTCAGAAGCTGCTTCAGGTCTTCCTCCGGCGTGGTGATGGGGGCAATGCCGAAGTTCTCTACGAGGTAGTTCAGCACGTTTGGCGAGACAAACGCCGGAAGCGTGGGGCCGAGGCGGATGTTTTTAATGCCAAGATGCAGCAGGGTCAGCAGGATGCACACCGCCTTCTGCTCATACCAGGAAAGCACCATGGACAGCGGCAGGTCGTTCACGCCGCAGCCAAATGCGTCGGCAAGGGCAACGGCGATCTGAATGGCGCTGTAGGCATCGTTGCACTGCCCCACATCCATCAGACGGGGCAGGCCGCCGATGGTGCCTAAGTCAAGGTCGTTGAAGCGGTATTTGCCGCAGGCAAGGGTCAGCACAACGGTATCGGCCGGGGTCTGCCTGACAAACTCCGTGTAGTAGTTGCGGCCGGGACGTGCCCCGTCGCAGCCCGCGACCAGAAAGAAGTGCCGGATGGCGCCGGTCTTTACCGCTTCGATCACCTTGTCCGCCACGCCCAGCACCGCGCCGCGGGCAAAGCCGGTCATGACCGTGGTACCGCCGTTGATGCCGGTGAACGTCCTGTCCTCGGAATAGCCGCCCAGCTCCAGAGCCTTCTCAATAACCGGCGTGAAGTCCTTATCTTCGCCGATGTGGGCAATTTCGGGATAGGATACCATGGCCGTGGTGAACACGCGGTCCGCGTAGCTTCCTCGCGGCGGCATCAGGCAGTTGGTGGTAAACAGCACCGGCGCGGGAAGCGCCGCAAATTCCTTCTGCTGGTTCTGCCACGCCGTGCCGAAATTGCCCTTGAGATGGGCATACTTTTTCAGTTCCGGGTAGCCGTGGGCGGGGAGCATTTCACCGTGGGTGTAGATGTTGATACCCTTGCCATCGGTCTGCTCCAGCAGCAGCTTCAGGTCGTGGAGGTCATGGCCGGAGATGACGATGAACGGCCCCTTCTCCACGGTCAGCGGAACGGTGACAGGCGCGGGTGTGCCATAGCTTTCGGTGTTCGCCTTATCAAGGAGCGCCATGCACTTGAGATTCTTCTCGCCGACCTCCATCACAATGGGCAGCAGCTCGTCCATGCCCCAGTCCTCGCCCACGGCAAACAGCGCCTTGGCCAGGAAGCGGTTCACTTCCTCGTCGGTATAGCCCAGCACCATGGCGTGATGGGCATAGGCCGCCATGCCGCGCACGCCAAAGAGAATCAGGGATTTGAGACTGCGGATATCCTCCTGCGCGCCCCAGAGCTTCTCCATATCGTAATCGTCGGTTCGGCCGCAGGCGGAAGCGCAGACGGCGCAGTCAGGAACGAGTCTCGCCTTTTCTGCACGAACCCGGTCGATCAGAGCGCGGATGGTTTCTTCATTAAAATTCACATTGGTAACGGTGGTGAACAACCCCTCGATCATCAGCCGCCATGTATCCCCGTTCACATCCGGGGCATTGTCGGTGGCACGCGCCAGCCCCACCAGCGCGCCGGTCAGCTCGTCCTGAAGCTTCGCCACATCGGCGGTCTTGCCGCATACGCCCGCTTTTCCCGTGCAGCCGGTACAGAGCGCCGTCTGCTCACACTGAAAACAGAACATTTTGTTGTCCATTGAAAGTCCTCCTATTTTTGGTGGCTTGCCTTTTCATGCGCATTATACTATAATGGAATCAACAAGTCGGTTGAATTTTCGACAAAAGAGAGGTTTTATGAAAGATTATTTATCTGTGATCCGGTCTTCCCAGCTCTTTTCCGGCGTTTCGGAAGAGGAGGTTATTGCCATGCTCTCCTGCCTCAAGGCAGAACGGAAGGACTTCCCGAAGGATGCTTTCCTGCTGCGCGCCGGAGACACGGCGGAATCCATTGGTCTTGTGCTGTCGGGAAGCGTTCTGGTCATACAGGAGGATATCTGGGGAAACCGCAATATTCTTTCCAAAGCGGGGCCGGGGCAGACCTTTGCCGCCGCGTTCGCCTGCGCCCCCGGCTCCCGGCTGAATGTGAGCGTGGTAGCCGAAACCCCCGTTACCGCAATGTTTCTGAACGTAAAGCGTATTCTGACCGTCTGCCCCTCCGCCTGTACGCATCACAGCCGGATCATCCGCAACCTGCTGGGCAAGCTTGCCGGGAAAAACCTGCGTTTCAGCGAAAAGCTCACGCACATGGGACAGCGTACCACCCGGGCGAAGCTCATGTCCTATTTTTCCGCCGAAGCCCAGCGTTTGGGGAAATATGAATTTGACATACCCTTTTCGCGGCAGCAGCTTGCGGACTATCTTGGGGTCGAGCGCAGCGGGCTGTCGCTGGAACTTGGGAAAATGCGCGGCGAGGGGCTCCTTGACTTTCATAAAAGTCATTTTGTTCTGAAGGTGTAATGCCCAAAAATGCAAAGGGGGCTGTCTCGTTAATTGGCGGGGCGCATTAGACAGTTAACAGACACAGTGGATGATCTGCTGCACCGGTTCTTGTATAATTTATCCCTTGCCTCTCCCTCTGGGATAGGTGGCCGAGCGCAGCGAGGACGGAGAGGGTAAACACTGAACTCCAATTAAAGCCTTTAAAAAAAGATTTTAGGGCATGGAGTTCATATGAGACTTGTTTTGTGATTTCTTTCCTTATAAATCACAAAACAGGCAGCGCCGTCAGGCGATGCCTTCCTGATTAAAATCAAAGATTTTAATCAGGAAATAGTATCAGTCACCTGCGGTGACAGCTCTCCCGGAGGGAGAGCCAAGGGTGTGTACCTGCATTTTGGAACGAGAAATGGAGCGTATCTGCACCGATACGCTCCATTCACTGTTTTACGACCACCCATTAAAGAGGCAGCCCCCTGTTTTTCATTACAGCACTTCCCAGCAGGCTTGCTGCAAGGCAGCTTCCTGCTGCCGGTACATGAGCGCCTGTGCGTAGTGAAGATACGGTTCACAGCCGTGCCGACCGATGTACGTCAGCGCATTGGGCGTTCTGGTCAGAGCGGACACCAGCAGGATCATCTCCTGCCCCTCGCCAAAGCAGTCCGCCACGAAACGGAACCCGTGGGAAAGCTCCGTCTGGATGCGCCGGATCAGATCTTCCCGCCGCTGGACGTCCTGACCGAACAGCGTGCGCAGAAGCACAAGCTGCTCTTTTTCATCCCGGATATGCGCCTGCTTTACCGCCAGCTCCATCTCCCCCAGACGGTGCAGCACCCATTCCTCCCGCCGGGCTTCTTCCGTGGAAAGTAAGGCGTTCTGGCGTTTTATCTCCAGACTCTTTCGGTTGGCGGTGATAAACTCCGTCAGGGACTGGTTCCCATTTTTATGCCGCCCCAGCAGTTCGTGGAGCCGGACAACCGCCGTGTCCTCCCGGGCGTAGGCCGCGAATTCCGCCCCCAGTGCGTCCAATACCAGATTCACCACCGTGATTCGCTCGTCAAAACTGCCGCCCCGCGCCATGGCCACCCGCTCCTGATAGGCTTCCTCCGCCAGTGTTCCGTTCAGGATCTCCGGTATGGCGTAATCGGAGCCATAGGTCTGGTAGAGGCGGTAGTAGGCGGCAAAGTCTCTGGCCGTTTCCTCATGGTGCAGGAATTGGGATACCAGTGCCTCGGTCACCGGGACTTGCAGCGCTTCATAGCCTTTCAGTATCTGGGACAGGTCTTCCCATCCCCGTGCCGTTACAAACGACAGATTATCCTCCGTCCGCTTCACCATATAGAACCGCTCCCGCTTCACGGACAGATAGGAAATGACCGCGCCGTGGAGTTGCTTCTCCCGGGCATAATCCAGCCAGATATCCAAATCTGCTTCTACGTTGATCTGCCGCACCCGATCCAGCGTCACCACATCGAACTCCCGTACCGATTTGTTATACTCCGGCGGATTTCCCGCGGCCACGATGACCCAGCCCTCCGGGACACGGTGCGTGCCGAAGGTCTTGTTCTGCAGAAATTGCAGCATGGTGGGCGCCAGCGTCTCCGAAACGCAGTTGATCTCGTCCAGGAACAGGATGCCCTCCCGACAGCCGGTACGCTCCATGGTCTCGTAAACGGAAGCGATGATCTCGCTCATGGTATATTCCGTGACAGACATGACCTGCCCGCCGTAGGTTTTTTCCTCAATATGGGGCAGGCCAATGGCGCTCTGGCGGGTGTGGTGGGTGATGGTATAGGCCACCAGTCCCACGCCGCAGCGCCGGGCGACCTGTTCCATGATGGCCGTCTTTCCGATACCCGGAGGGCCCATCAGCAGAATGGGACGCTGGTGTACCGCCGGAAACAGATAATTCCCGGCGTCATCCTTGCGAAGATACGCCTGCAGGGTATGGATGATCTCCTGTTTTGCTTCCTGAATATTCATAGGATTCTCCTAAATCAGTAAAAGTCTGCCCCAAGCGGGAATCAGCTCCCGATGGCCGCTTTCCTTCAGCAGGACAAAGGCCGTTTCATAGTCCGGCGGCGTTGTGGGGTACGCCCCGTCGCCGTCGGTAAAGTAGAGCAGCGCTTTTAAGTCCTTTAATTCCTTCCGCTGCCGCTGCTTTTCTACGTAGTCGAACACCGGCGTAAAGTCCGTGCCGCCCCGCCCACGGATACGGATTTTCTTTTCGTATGCCAGCCAGTCCTCCCGGTTCCGGATCAGGGCCACATCCTGAATCAGACAGTCGCACTGGATAAAGTATACCTTCATCCTTCGGAAAAAGTTTTCCTGCCGGGAAAGGATGGCATAGGTCTCGCTCAAGAAGCGGCTCACCACTTCCCGCGAACAGGAGCCGGAGGTGTCGATGGCAATGACCAGCTCCTCCAGCCGCCGCACTTCCTTGTATTCCAGCGGCTCGATCAGGGGCATGGAACCGTATTGCTCCATGCCGAAATTGTAAAAGATGTAGTCAAAGCTCTCGGTGTCCAGCTCCACTTCCTCCCGGGGGAAGGTGAAGCGCTGCAGGAACTTCCGGTAGTCGTATCTGGATTCCGCCGTTTCCATGGGGCTTTCCGCCGCCGCGCCGGATGTCATCCCCTGTTTTCCCTTGCCTGCCTTGTTTTTTGCCGCGTCCAAGAGCATCTGCTCCCACTGGCTGCGCAGGCCGCCAGTTGCTGACTCGTCCCAACGGCTGTGGTCGTCAAAGGAAAACGCCGCGCGCATTTCCTCCATGGTATAGGGAAACGTCCCCGCTTCCAGCAGCTCCTGAATCCGCTCTGCGGGCAGCGGCTCATTTCCTATGCGGTCAAAGCAGTCTTTTCTGACGGCATTTTCCAGCGCCAGCCGGGGCAGCGCCTGCCGCTCGATCATCTGCTCCACCGCCATATCGCAGGCAATATCCCACATTTCCCCCGCCGGTTTGAACAGATGCAGGAACAGGCAGTGCAGCAGCATATGCAGATACCCCCGCCGCAGCGCCGCCGGTTCCCGGCTGTAGCATTCCAGCGTTTCCCGAACCGGGAAATACATGGCCTGCCCATCAACGGAGAAGCCCGGTTTGGCTCCAAGCCGCCATCTCAGGCAGTCAAAGGCCGCATCCAGATAGGGGAACAGATCACACAGTTCCGCCCGGCAGGTCTGCAAAATCCGCAGACACAATTCCGTTTGCTTTTCGTCCTGTACCATGGAAACCGCCCTCTGCCTCAAAGGTCAAAACTTCGGTCATGAAACCCATACTTCCGGGTTTTCCGTTCCAGCAGCCAGATAAACGCCTGTGTTTTCTGATTCCGGATGGCATAATCCATACAATCCTCTATCACGGAAGCATCCATCCAGCCCAGTTCTTCCAGCACTTGCAATTTATCCAGCGCGTCTCTCTGGATCAGCGCCTCCGCCGCCGGCCGGATACGGAGCCTCAGATAGTCTCCAAAGTCCCTGTGCTGTTTATCCGTATAGCCGTCCGGCTGAAAAAAGCCCGACAGCGCCAGCTCCAAACGTACAGGCGCCTGTTTGGAGGACATAAATTTCTGATACAGCGCGTCTCCGTTTTCCATCTTCCCGCCTCCGTTTTCGTATAGAAATAGAATAGCAAAAAAACAGAGCGCGGTCAATCCATGGGGAAATTCTTTTCTCCCATATCCGTAGCATCATTGTAACACTTACAAATTTTCCGTGCACGGGAAGAAAACAGCCGTAGATTATTTCACATTTTTATGGTATAATTATCTAACCAAATTGAGCGATTGGGGTGGACATATATGAGTCTGAATACAAATACATTGCCAACCGCATCTGATTTATCATCTGAAAAACGCAGCGTATGCCTCATTAACGATTCCTTCCCTCCGGTGATTGACGGCGTGGCCAATGCGGTCACCAACTATGCCTCCATCATCCAGCGCAGCTTTGGCGACGCCACCGTAGTAACGCCCTACTATCCCGACGCCGACGACAGCATCTACCCCTTTCCGGTGCTGCGCTATCCCAGTATCGATGTGACAAAGCTGGTTGGCTACCGGGCAGGTCTGCCCCTGTCCCCGGAGTTGATGGCACAGGTTGAGGGTCGTCACATTGACCTGATCCATAGCCACTGCCCCGTCACTTCCACGATCCTCGCCCGGATGCTGCGGCAGCGGCTGCATGTGCCGCTGGTGTTCACCTACCACACCAAGTTCGACATCGACATTGCCAATGCCATCCATAGCAAACGGCTGCAGGAAGCCTCCATCAAGCTGCTGGTGGAGAACATCTCCGCCTGCGATGAGGTATGGACAGTCAGCCACGGCGCAGGAGAAAATCTCCGATCTCTGGGCTATCAGGGAGACTACATCGTCATGCCCAATGGCGTGGACATTCCAGCCGATCGCCTGCCGGAGGAGACGGTACGCGCCGTAAGCGAAGGTCTTGACCTGCCGGAGGGTGTGCCGCTGCTGTTGTTCGTGGGACGCATGATGTGGTACAAGGGACTGCGGATCATTCTGGACGCGCTGAAGCAGCTGAAAGACGAGGGGCAGGACTTCCGCATGGTGTTCATCGGTAAGGGCACCGATGGAGAGGCCATCCGTGCCTATGCCGAGGAACTGTGTCTGGGCGACAAGGTATTCTTTCTGCCGCCCTGCTATGATCGGGAAATTATCCGAGCATGGTATTGCCGCGCCGACCTGTTCCTGTTTCCCTCCACGTTTGATACCAACGGTCTTGTGGTGCGTGAAGCGGCGGCCTGCGGCCTTGCCAGCGTGCTGATTGCCGGAAGCTGCGCCGCCGAGGACGTTACCGACGGGCGCAACGGCTTTTTCATTGAAGAAAACGCCGCTTCCATGGCGGCGATGCTGCGCTGCCTGCTGCCCCAGCGAGAGTTACTGCGGCAGGTAGGTGAAAATGCCCGGCGGGAACTCTACATCTCATGGGACACTTCCGTTGCCAATGCCTGCCGTCGTTATGAGGTGGTGCTGGACAACTTCCGCCGAGGGGTATATCCAGCGCGCGACACCCGGGTGGACGAATTGCTGCTGGACACGGCAGAGTCGCTGGATGCCATCAATCGTCTTCGTGCCATCCCCCAGCAGCTGCGCGCTGCCATGGACGAGGATGTCCGCCAGTGGCATGACGAGATACAGGAAAACCGTCTGAATGCTCGGGAGAATCGCCAGAAGTTACAGGAAAAGCTATCGCAGCTGCGCCAGCAGATCGACCGGTATCTGTAAAGGTGCTTATACTATAGAAATTGGAAAGAAAAAGTCCTGTACGCATCTTACAGCATACAGGACTTTTGTGTCTTTGCAACACTTTAGATGCTGCAACCCCGGCCTGCTTTGGGGTTAAAAATTTAATTTCTTTCTGAGCTTTCTTTCGGCATTTCTATTTTCTTTCGCATATAGATTGACATCAAAACAATTTCCACTCTGCTTGGACACGCGAGCACGAAGATCACATTAGATACGTACATCCATCTGATTCGGGACACTGGCAAATATGCTGTTGAGATGCTCGAGGCAATATGACAATCGCTAAAAAATAGGCAGGACGGTCACGTCCTGCCTATTTTTTAGCTAAAGAAATGGATGAGGGACTAAGCCCTTTTTCATTGGATAACTTCTTCCGGCCAATTTTTATTTTACCGTCGTGTCAGAGCCGTCACACGACATCATCGCTCGGCCAATTTTTATTTTACCGTCGTGTCAGAACCGTCACTCGTCTCATGCTCAGAAGCTACCCCTTCCGCCCATGTTGTAGCGCAATACCAGAAAAAAGTCAACTACTATCTTGACAGAGAAATTTCTTTCTCCACTATATTGTATGCACTGATACTAGTTTTCAATAAAACGGTTAAAACCGTTTTATTCGGCTGCTGTTTCAGCAGCCAGCGGCGTAGCCGCAAAAAAACGTAAGTCCATACATTTCTCGCCGCTACCGGCGGCCTGCGAAGAATTCGCAGGATAAAATGGTGTTAACCATTTTATCGAGAAATAGTATGAAAGAACAAACTGTACTGGGAATATCTGTGTTTATCTTTTGATATTCAATAGTTTAAAAAGAAAGAGCCGAGATTTTCTGTGCTGAAGTTACAGAAAATTTCGGCTCTTTCTTTTCAAAAAACATCTGCTTCACTTTTTACCCGAATTCCTGCCGGAATTGACCTATAACAGAGAAATTCACCCCAAATCTGTTATCAGGCCGGGAATGTCATTGCCCGGAAATGACCACGAAGCCGTAGGGGGCAAGTGTGGTGTGGGTCAGGGCTTCCGAGAGCAGGGGCGTTCCGGTGACCGGCTGGGGAAGCTGGCAGGGGTCGGGGCTGAAATTGCACCAGACCGTAATGTCCGCCCCATCAAGGCTTCTGCGGTAGGCAAAAAGCTGCGGGCTATCGGGGACAAGCAGCTGGAAATTGCCCCATTTGAGGATGTCACTTCCTTTGCGCAGGGCAATCAGGCGACGGTAAAAGTGCAGGATGGAGTTTTCGTCCTCCCGGGCGTACTGCACGTTGATCTCGGCAGCGTTGGGATTTACGGCGATCCAGGGCGTTCCTGTGGTGAAGCCTCCATTCGCTGTGCTGTCCCACTGCATCGGTGTCCTGGCGTTGTCACGGCCCTTGTGCCGGATGCCGTTCCACGCCCACGCCTTTTGCGCGTCCGTCTTTGCCTCTTTCAGAAGGTTCAGGCTTTCAATGTCCCGCAGCTGCGAGGCATCGGCAAAGGGATAATTCGTCATGCCTATCTCCTCACCCTGATAAATGAAGGGCGTCCCCCGCTGCAAATACATGGCCACAGCCAGCATCTTGGCGCTCCGCTGCCGGAGCGTCTCCGACGCAGTGCAGCCCCAGCGGGATACGATGCGGGGCTGGTCGTGGTTGCTCCAGAACAGCGTGTTCCAGTCCAGTGTGCTTTGCCACGCGGCGGTCAGCGCCTTGAATTTCTTCAGAGAAAAGGGGATCACGTTCCACTTCCCGTTCTCGCCGTCGATGTCCATGATGTCAAACTGGAACAGCAGATCCAGTTCTCTCCCGTCCCCGACGACACTGTTCGCGTTATCCAGAGTGACGCAGGTCGTTTCGCCTACGCACATACAATCCCGGCCGTCAAAGCAGCGTTTGCGCATCTCGCGCAGATGGGAATGCAGCGCCGGCTGGAAGGCCGTATGCTCGCCCGGGAAAGCGTAGCCTGAGCCGCTGGCGTCGGGCAGGCCGGGGGCTTTGGCGATCAGGCTGATCACATCCATGCGGAAGCCATCCACGCCCTTGTCGAACCACCAGTTGATCATGGCATAGACTTCTTCCCGAAGCTTCGGATTTTCCCAGTTGAGGTCAGGCTGCTTCTCCCCGAAAAGATGCAGATACCACTGTTCTGTCGCCGCATCATAGCTCCATGCCGACGGTGTGAAGAAGGATGACCAGTTGTTCGGCTCCTTCCCGCCGCGTCCGTCGCGCCAGATGTAATAGTCGCGGTAGGGATTGTCTTTGGATTTTCTCGATTCGACAAACCATGCGTTCTCGTCCGAGGAATGGTTGACGACCAGATCCATGACCAGCCTGATGTCCCGCCGGTGCATTTCCTCCAGCAGTCGGTCGAAGTCCTCCATCGTGCCGAATTCGGACATGATCTTCCGGTAGTCGCGGATGTCGTAGCCCATATCGTCGTTGGGCGAGTCGTAGACCGGGCAGAGCCATACCGCACCGATGCCCAGCCATTGCAGGTAATCCAGCCGGGAGATCAGACCGGGGATGTCCCCGATGCCGTCGCCGTTGGAATCCTGAAAGCTGCGGGGATAAATCTGATAGAACACACGTTCCTTCCACCATGGGCTTTTCATGGAATCGTTCACTCCTTCACAATGAGATCGTCAATAACCGGCAGCGTGCCCCGCGCCGTCGAGGGCGTCACCGTCGGCCACGAG
>OGPV01001809.1_pt1 | contig 13607 bp, 10 predicted proteins | sample 1553001 | NCBI WGS metagenome assembly OGPV01 (sample SAMEA2580268, study PRJEB22360) | human gut metagenome | biome: human gut; feature: human-associated habitat; material: faeces | place: Denmark | collected 2008/2010
CCTGCAGACGTCTTGTTCCGAGGGAAAAAAAAAGCCGTTCTCGCCGGGCAGGGAGGGGCCGTTCCCGCCGGACGGAGACGGACTGCAACCGGAGAGAAGAAAGAGTCGGCAGGCGAGCCCCACACCGGCCGGAGATTCGGGGAAGATTCGGAGAAAAATCGGAGAAAAAGCAGGCGTCCGCTGTCCTGAAAGACGGCTTTATTCCTCCGGATTTCGCATTTTCAGCCATACGAAAACCGGAGAAAACGCCCGGTTCATGATGAAAAACCGAGCGTTCGTTGAAAATATTTTCCCGAAAAGGACCATATCACTATTTTTGCCGATAGTCAATAAAAGACCGATTTCTATGCGAATACACTCCCGGACAATTCTGCCGGCGCTCATGCTGCTGGCACTCGGCTGCTCGAAAGAGGAGGCCGGCGTGTCGGCTCCCGACGGGCTCATCACCGCCACCGTCGGCTCCGGTCCGCAAATCGAAGTGAAGCCCTTGACCGAACTGGGCGACGACGGCATCTCCGTCCGCTGGTCGACCGGGGACAAGATTGCGCTCTGGGCGCTCAACGCCGAAGGGGAGACCATCCTCGACGGAACACAGTTCGCTCTCTGGCACTACGACCAGGACTACGACGCCGCCAAATTCACGGCACAAATCGAACCCATGGCCGAAGGGACGTACGACTACTACGCCCTCTCGCCCATCCCTTCGTCGGTCAGCGGCACGACGGCCTCGTACGTCATCGCTTCGGAGCAGAAGGGGGTTTTCGACGGCCGCTACGACATCATGATTGCCTCCCCGGTCAAGGGTGCTGGAGCACTGCAGGAGGGAGACAACAGCGAGCTCATCAACTTCCGCTTCACGCACAAGGTCCATGTGCTGAAAATCGAAATCGCCTCCAACGCTCTGGGCGAGCCGATTGAGGCGCTCGAGCTGACCTTCCCCCGTGCCATTGCCGGCACGATGAATGCCGACATCCGCGATGCGGAGGCCGCTCCGATGCTCACGGGCGGCGTCAACAAGCTGACGCTGCGCCCCAGTGTGGCCGTCGATGCGGGCAGCACGCTCATGGCGGTCATCGCACCGGCCGACATCCCCTCGTCGGAGGAGATTGTCATCAAGGCCATCGGCAGCAACTATGAATCGACCGAGGCCCGCATGGCCGGCAAGAATTTCGCCGAAGGACACACCACCCCCATCCGGCTCCACGTACCCGAGGCCGACAGGAACTTCACGCGCATCCGCTTCTCGCTCAACGGTACGGGCGAAGAGACCCTCGGCGAGGCCGTCCAAAGCTTCACGGTAACCGCCCCCGAAGGCATGGACCTGGGCGAGGGCTCCAACGCGCACACCTTCACCGTCGGCGAGACGCCCTACGAGCTGGCGCTCAAGGAGCTGCCCGCAGGTATTTCGGGCGCCGCCTTCACCGTGACGTTCGAATCGGAGAACGCTCTGCTCACGCGGTCGTTCTTCATGCCGGACATCACCCCCTTCCAGACCCACAACGTCCCGGCGTTCGACATCCCCTATCTGCTCTTCGAGGACTTCTCGTCGCTCAACCAGACCACCGGCGAATCGGACAACCCGGGAGTCGGCGGCACCGACGTCGTTTCGGGCGACCGCACGGGCATCGACCTGAGCCAGTGGGGTCTCTCGACCCAGGGATGGACCGGAAGCCGCATCGGCGTCGAGGCGGGAGGAGCCAGCAGCGCCAACGGTGCGGTGCGCATCTGCGCCCGCGTCGAGAACCAGCAGGTTGCCTCGAACACCTACAACGCACGACTCGATTCGGCCCCCTTCGGCGGCATCAAGCAGGGAAAAAGCCCCTCGGTGCGCGTCACCTACAACTACAAGGGCGGTCGCTGGTCGATGACAATGCGCCTGGGCTGGTTCGAACTGATAGACAACGGCCCCGGAAACGGCACCGCCATCTACAGCTACGGCTATACCGATGTACAGGGCTTCCAGGCCGGTTCGGTCGCCATCCCCAACCTGGTCGAGAGCAACGTTGTGCTGCCCGCAACCGAAGGCAGCGACCGCAACCAGAACCAGACCTACGAAGGCATCTCCTACGAGAATTCGTTCGTCATTCCGGCAGCCTCCAGCCTCACCCGCGCCTCGTGGAGCGTCAGCTCGACGATGAGCGACGCCCCCGTCGCCGGAGCGAACGGCAACTTCTGGCTCTACATCGACAACGTCAAGGTATCCATCGTCCACTAAACGCCGCATCATGAAACGACTATTCATCATACTCTCCGCCGCCGCGCTGACTGCAGGCGCCGGATGTTCGAACAACGAGTCGGAAGCTCCGGCCGACGGTTACGGCCGGCCGAGCATCGACTGCTCGGCCAGCGATGACATCACCGCCGGCATCCAGGCCGCCGCACCGGCCGGACCCTATGCCCCGACACGCGCCGGAATCCCTGCCGGCGAGGAGTTTGCGCTCCGTATCACGGGTACGGACTACGACCGCAGCTGGGAGACGCTCGCCGCCTTTCCGTCGGAGGAGGAGCTCTTCGTCAAGGGCAGCTACACGGCAGCCGTAACGTGGGGCAACCCCGCCGAAGAGGGCTTCGGCAAGTACAGCTACGCCGGCGAACGGGAGTTCACGATTCAGCCCCGCCAGACCACCGAAGTGCACATCACGGCCTCGATTGTCAACTCGCAGGTGCTGGTCCGCACCACGGAGCAGTTCCGCCGGTACTTCCACGACGCCCGCTTCAACGTGACGACGGGTTCGGAGAACAGCTTCGACTTCACCTTCGAAAAGGGCACCGACGACCCCGACCAGGCCGACGAAGCGCTCTGCGTGGCAGCCGCCACGTCGCTCGCCGTCAACGGCTCGGCCCGTCGCCAGAGCGCAACGGGAACGGACCAGGGCAGCGAGGTGACCTTCCCCGAGCAGCGGCTCGACGCCACCACGCCCCGCACGCGCCACATCTTCGAATACGATGCGGCCGACGCCGGCAGCGCCACGCTTAAAATCTACATCGGCGTGGACGAGAACGGCGACGACCTGCTCGTCGAGACGCGCGTCATCGAGGTGGAACTCAACGACGATTCGATAAAGAAATAAAAAAACGAGACTCCATATGCGAAACCTTACCCAATGTCTTGCGATGTTCTTCGCCGCGGCGCTTCTGATCGGCTGCGTCGATGAAAAGCCCAACTACTCCAAAAATCCCGACGGCGGAACCGACATCCCGTCCGAAGTGGGCTACCTGAGCCTGAGCGGCCTCGAAATGAAGGTCATCTACGACGGCGAAACCGAGACCATGCCCGACGACACGGCCGATGCGGCCGCCACGCGGGCCGACGAGCCGCAGCTCGACAACTTCATCGTCGAGGTGGTCGACGCACAGGGCGAATCGGTCGCCCGGAAAAGCTACGCCGAATGGAAGGCTGTCGAACAGCACGAACTGCCGGTGGGCAGCTACACGCTCGAGGTGCGCTCCGAGGAGACGTTCCCCGACGTGGAGTGGGAGGCGCCCGCCTATACCGCCTCGAAGGATTTCGTCATCGAGCGCGAAAAGACCACCACGCTCAACGACATCACCTGCACGCTGGCCAACATCAAGGTGACGATGCTCTTCTCGGCCGACCTGGCCGACATGCTGAGCGACGACACGAAGGCCACCATCTCGCTGGGCGACAAGAGCATGGACTTCGGCAAGGAAGAGACCCGCGCCGCCTACTACATGCCCGAGCAGGAGCTCAACACGCTCGACTTCCAGCTCACGGGCAGCTTCGCCGACACGGGCAAACCCGTTTCGCTCAACAAGAGCATCCCCAACGTCAAGGCAGGACAGTGGCGCAAAATCACGCTCGTCGTCGAATGGGCCGACAAGGGCAACGTAGTCATCGGCGTCGAGGTGGACAACTTCGTGCTCGACGACACGGTGGAGGTCAACGGCACCGAAGGCCTCTGGGAGGAGGTTATCGACGAGGGCGGCGCCGAGCAGGGCCCGGCCATCGTATGGGAGGGACACGACCTCTCGCAGCCCTTCACGCTCACCGACGCGATGTTCGACCAGACGGGCAACTGCACCGAGTCCTTCCGCTTCGCCATCACGGCCCCCGAGGGTCTCACTTCGCTGGCCGTTGCCATCGACTCGGACAACGCCTCGCTGCTCGAAGCCGTCGACCGCGTACAGCTGCCCCGCAGCTTCGACCTCTGCACGGTGGAGGCCTCGTCGACGGCCGGAGCCGTGCTGACGAGCCTCGGTCTGCCCGTCGGCGACCAGGTGGTCGGCCGGCAGGAGCTCACGCTCGACATCACGCGCCAAATTCCGCAGCTCTACGCCTACACCGGCACCCACACCTTCGCCGTGACGCTGGCCGACGCCGCCGGAAAGACGACCCAGGCGACGCTGACCCTCGTGGTGAAGAAGGGCGGCTCGGAGACGGGTCCCGTCATCACATGGCGCGACTACGACATCGATCAGCCCCACGACCTCGCGGCCGACATGACCATCGTCATCGACATCGAGTCCGCGAGCGGCATCAAGGCCTTCGAGGTGAACATCGACTCGGAGATTCTCGCGCCGATGCTCGGTTCGGTGGGCATTCCCGAGACGTTCGACCTCTGCACGGTGGACGGCGCACTGGCCGAGACGCTCCAAAGCTTCGGTTTCAAGACCGGCAGCGACGTCACCTCGCCCATGTCGTTCGACATCACGCAGTTCGTCAGCATCCTGATGATGATGGACGCCGGCGAGCACAAGTTCCACCTGGCGGTGACCGACGACAACGGCGTGACCACGCGCAAAACCATCCATCTGATTAACCGGAAGTAGCCCGAAAATGAAGCGAGCCATGAAAAAAGCCATATTCCATGTTGCGGCACTGGCCGCCATGCTGCTCGGCGCAGGCTCCTGCTCGAAGGAGCAGGCAGCCGACGCTGCGGGCGAGTGCGGGCGCGTGGTCATGAACCTTACGACGACGCGCACCGACGACGGGGCATACGACCCCTTCGAGCGGATGAAGGTCCGCATCTACAACGCCGACGGAGGCCTCATCCGCAAGTATGATTCCCAAGAGGCGGTTCCCGCGTCGCTCGAACTGCTGGCGGGCGAATACAGCATCGACGTCGAACTGGGCGAGGAGCTTCCCGCCTCGTTCGAGGCCCGCTGCTACCGGGGCAGCGAGCAATTCACCGTCACGGCCGGTCTTACGACCGAGGTCGAGGTGGAGTGCCGCCTGCGCAATACGGTCGTCGAAGTGCTCTACGACCAGACCATCGCCGAGAATTTCGACGAAGGATTCCTCACGTGGGTCGCCGCGGGCGAACAGCTCGACCCGGCGGCCGCCGAGGAGGGTTCCGTCGCCGCTCTCCGCTTCACCGAAAGCGGCAAGGGCTACCTGCTGCTGCCCGAAGGGGTGACCTCGCTCAGCTGGCTCTTCCGCGGCAACCACCCCGAAAAGGGAGCCATCGAGAAGTCGGGCCGCATCGACGAGGTGAAGGCCGCCGGCAAATACCAGCTGTCGTTCCGCTACTCGGCCGACCTGCCGGGATTCATCGACTTCACGCTCCGGGTCGACACCTCGACCGACGACTTCGACGATACCATCATCTTCAGCCCCGACCCCACCATCACGGGTGACGGCTTCGACATGAAGGAGGTGCAGAAATACACCACGGGCGAGCGCCGTTTCCTCATCACCACGATGGGTACGCTCTCGTCGACCTCGCTGCGCGTGGGCAGCAGCCAGTACGACCTGCTCCACCCCACCGAGCCGGGCATCTCGTCGCAGCTCACCTCCGAGACGTCGCTCACGGTGACCCTCGGCGAGGAGTTCCTCTCGAAGCTGCCGGCCGGCAGCCAGACGCTGACCTTCGACATCGCCGACGAGGACGGCGGCCAGCTCACGGCCACGAGCGAGTTCCGCTTCGAGGGACTCATTGCGGTCGAGCCGGGTGACTACGACCTGTGGAACAACACCGTAACGCTGCGTGCGATGGTCTTCGACAGCCACACGCCCGCCGTCCGTTTCTCGCTGCGCCGCACCGGCGCCAACGGCGAGCCGGGAGCGGGGAGGGGCAGCGGCTCGACGGCAGCCGCACGGCCGAGGACCTCTACACGGCCACCTTCACCCCGCGGTGGGAGGAGTCGACCAACGAAGCGGGACTCACCGTCTACACCCCGGCGGCCGGCAGCGGCATCTTCGCCAATGCCGAATACGAATACGGCGTGACGCTCGACGGAACGTCGCGCGGCAGCGGCACCTTCTCGACCACGACCACGCAGAGCATCCCCGACGGCGGCATGGAGAACGGTTCGCTCCCCTGCTTCGGCGTCGAGGTGAGCAGCAACTCCTCCTTCTGGGCCAGCGGCAACAACTCCTTCGCCAAGACGCTCTGCACGCAGGGCACCTTTGCGGGCATGGGTGGCTCGTACTGCGCCAAGCTGGCATCGTCGTCGCCCCCGCTTGTGGGCCTCGCCGCCGGCAACCTGCTCTCGGGCCTCTTCTACAAGGACGGACTGACCACCGGCGTGGTGGAGTTCGGCCAGCCCTACACCTGGCAGGCTCGTCCGCGGGCCCTGCGCGTGAAGTACCACGCCACGGTCGGCACCGTCAACAACGACAAGGGCTACGCCGGGCCGCCCATCAAGAACGGCGACCAGGACCGCGCCTCCATCTATGCCTGCATCGTCGACTGGAGCGCCCGCCACAAGGTATCGTCGGGCACCAGCGCCCCCACGGGCGCCTGGAACCCCTCGACGATGCAGAGCACCGACGAGGGAGCCGTCATCGGCTACGCGATGCTGATGCTCGACGGCAACACCGAGGGCGAGACGATGCTCTCGCGCGACATCGAATTCCATTTCTACGACCACACGGCACGCCCCTCGGGCACCTATACCATCGTGCTCTCGTGCTCGGCCAACGCTTATGGCGAGTACATGCTCGGATGCACGTCGAACGTGCTCTACGTGGACGACTTCGAATGGGTTTACTAACGACACAAACGCACGCACCTATGCGCAAACTGACACATACCCTGCTGCTCGCACTGCTCGGCCTGCTCTGTACGGCACAGACGCTCCCGGCCCAGGAGCTGCGGCGCGACTCGCTCCCGGCGCAGCGCGGAACCGCTTCCGCCGCAGAGGCCGGCGACCGCACGGAGCAGCGGCCTCTGACCATCAACGAAAAGCGCAAGCAGCGCGGATTGACCGACACGCACAACCTCTTCGTGCCGCGCGGACAGTGGATTTTCGGAGGTACGGCCTCCTACTCGGCCCACTCGAACGACTCGTACCACTTCCTGGTTATCGAGGGCATCGAGTCCGAAGGCTACACCTTCCGCGTCAGCCCGATGGTGGCCTACGCCCTGCGCGACAACATGGCGCTCGGTGCCCGCTTCGCCTACGGACGCACGCTGCTCAAGCTCGACAAGGCCAACCTGAGCCTCGGCGACGAGGATTCGGGCATCAACCTCCAGGCCAAGGACTTCTACTCGCTCAAACACTCCTACACCGTTTCGGCCATCTGGCGGCAGTACATCCCGCTGGGACGCAACAAGCGCTTCGCGCTTTTCAACGAGATGCAGCTTTCGGTCGGAGGGTCGCAGGCACGGTTCGCCAACGATTCACCCGTGAAGGGAACCTACGAGACCGGCACCACGCTCTCGCTGGGCATCACGCCGGGCATCGTGGCCTTCGCGACGAACAACATGGCCGTCGAGGTGAACGTCGGCGTGATGGGTATCTCCTACGCCCACACCAAGCAGGTCCACAACCAGGTGACCGTCGGCAAACGCTCGTCGAGCATGATGAACTTCAAGGTCAACATCTTCTCCATCGGCCTCGGCATGGCCTTTTACCTCTAACACGGCACGCGCATGAAACAGACGATACTCACGATTCTGACCCTTTTCATCCTGCTCGGCGCACAGGCCGAGACGAGGCCCGAAGCCGACAGCGTGAAGCCCATCCCCGAGGACTCGGTCCGGATGCTCTCGCGCAAGAGCCGCAATACGGGCAAACACTTCCTGCCGACACGCCGCCGCATCGACCGTGAAATCAACAAGCTCAAGTTCGCCTACAAGGGCGAGGTGATGATGGGCCTCACGGCCTCCTACGGAACGCTGTCGAGCGACGATACGGACTTCATGATTATCCTCGACAACATCAATGCCGACGGTACGATTGCCTCGGTGCGCCCCTTCGCCGGTTACTTCTACCGCGACAACCGCTGCATCGGCGTCCGCTTCGGCTACACCCACGTCGACGGCACGCTCAACAACATGCGCTTCGACATGGGTGAGTCGAACGACATCTCGACCGAAATCCCCTATGTCAACCTGCTGAGCGACAACTATTCGTTCGGTCTGTTCCACCGCTCCTACGCGGGACTCGACCCCAAGGGGCGCTTCGGCCTGTTCGCCGAATTCGAGCTCTCGTTCTCGACCGGCAACACGCAGTTCGCCTACGAGACGAGCGGGCAAATCAAGCGCACCTACAGCGACAACACGCAGCTGAAGCTGGGCTTCAACCCCGGCGCGGCGGTCTACATCTTCCCCAACGTCTGCGCGACGCTCTCGTTCGGACTGGGCGGCATCCAGTACACCTCGGTGACGCAGAAGGATGCCGACGGCAACAAAATCGGCACCCGCCAGTCGTCGAACATGAAGTTCAAGCTCAACATATTCTCCATCAATTTCGGAATGACCATCCACCTCTGGGACAAGAAAAAGTTATAGGAAGATGAGAAGATACCTGACCGCTCTGCTGGCCGCAGTGACCCTGCTGGCGCAGTCGTGCATCGAAAACGACATACCCTACCCTCTGGTCGAAATCAACATCACGGGGGTCGAGGGCCAGGGATTCACCGTCTCGTCGATTGACCTGGCAACACGCACCGTCACCCTCTCGCTCGAGGAGCAGACCGACATCAGCGCCGTCGAAATCGAACGGGTGACGCTCGGCGTGGTCTCGCACAGCACGAGCCTCACGGACGAGGAGCTGCTCGCCCGCGTCACCACCTCGCGCGAACTGACCGGCACGTTCGACCTCCGCACACCGCTCTATGTCACGCTGACGCTCTACCAGAGCTACGAGTGGAGCATCGTCGCCGAGCAGAACATCGAGCGCCGCTTCAGCGTCGCCGGACAAATCGGCTCGTCGCAGTTCGACGTTCCCAACCGCACGGTGGTGGCCAACGTTCCCGAGGGAACGGACCTCACGGCGCTGCAGGTCAACGAGCTCAAGCTCGGCCCGGCCGACATCACGACCTACTCGCCGACGCTCGAGGAGCTCTCGGGCACGAACTTCGAAACGGTTCGCTTCGTCGACGTCACCTGCTTCGGCCGTACCGAGCGCTGGCTGCTGCACGTCGTACCCATCGACGTGACGGTCATGCTGACGCAGGTCGATGCCTGGAGCAAGGTCATCTGGCTCTACGGCGTCGGTGTCGAGGGGCGCACGATGGGCTTCCGCTACCGCAAGAGCGGCGAGGAGGAGTGGCTCGAAGTGCCCGGCGTCGAGGTCGACGGTGGCAGCTTCAAGGCGCGCCTGAAGGCCGAAGCCGAGACCGACTACGAGGTGGTGGCCTATGCCGACGACGACGTCACGGAGCCCCGGAGCGTCCGCACCGAGGCGACCTGGACGCTGCCCAACGGCGGGTTCGAGGAGTGGACGGCTCCCGACCTCAACATCACGCCCAAGCGCCGGTACTGGATTCCCTATCTGCTCGATACCGGGACGCCCTTCTGGGATACGGGCAACAAGGGCTCGACGACGCTCAGCGATTCGGACAACGTCACCATCCCCGAAAACGACCCGCGCCCCGGCTCGTCGGGCACGCGTTCGGCCCACCTCATGTCGAAATGGGTGGTGCTGAAGTTCGCCGCAGGAAACCTCTTCACGGGCGAGTACTTCGCCACGAAGGGCACCAACGGCGTCGTGGGATTCGGCCGCCCGTGCATCTACCGCCCGACGGCGCTGCGCGGCTGGGTGAAGTTCAAGGGAGGCAAAATCAACCGCGTGGGCAGTGTGCCGGTCGGCGTGAACATCGAGCAGGGGGAGACCGACGACAACGGCATCATCTACATCGCACTCGGTTCGTGGACTCCCGAGAAATACGGTGTCTGGGTCGACTACATCACCCGCGACTTCTACGGCACGGAGGATGTGCCCATTGCCATCTACACGGGCGACAAGAGCACGTTCTTCAACCCGCAGGGCCCCGACGTCATCGGCTACGGCGAGAAGGTGATGGTGGAGAACATCGACGAATGGACCGAGTTCACCATCCCGATTGAATACACGGCCACGGACCGCGTCCCGACCCACATTCTCGTCGTCTGCTCGTCGTCGCGCTGGGGCGACTACTTCACCGGTTGCGACAAGAGCGAACTCTGGGTCGACGACTTCGAACTGCTCTACGACTGACGCGTCGCAGCCATTCCGACGCCCAACCCTTTCGGACGAACAAGCCCGGCGACCGCAACGGTCGCCGGGCTTTTCTTTCGGCCCCGGATAGCAGAGACAAGGCCGAGTCCGCAAACCTGGCCTCGGGATGGCAGGAGCAAGGCTAGCACCACAAACCTCCCCTCCCCGGCGGGAACTGTGCCGCGCACAAAAAAAAAGGACGCCTGCCCCCAGGAGGGAGTAAGCGTCCTTACCGGTTTGCAGCCTCGCACACCGTCTAACGACGGGCAAGGCGGCAATATGTATCGTAACGACCGATTACGTCGTCGACATAAGCCTTGGTTTGCCGATATCCCGTGAACCTGCCGCACTTGACGGCATCGTTCTCGTAATATTCGGGCTGCGCCTTGAGCTCGAGATAGCGCGACACGACCTCCCACGAATTGGGGTCCTCGCCGTGGAGCCGCGCCAAGCGGCGGGCATCGTTCACATGACCGATTCCGCCGTTGTAACATGCCAGCACGATGCTCATCCGGTCCTTCTCGGAGGTTCCCTGCGGGAACCGAAGCATCGTCTGAATCGTCGTCATCAGCCGGTTGGCCAACCAGACGTTCGTTTCGGGGTCTGCAATCTGCTCGACGGGCACATCGAACTGGCGTGCCACCGAGGGCATAATCTGCATCAGACCGCGTGCTCCGCTGCGCGAGACGATATCGGGCGTAAAGCGCGACTCGTGGTAGGCGATGGCACTCATCAGGCGCCAGTCGTTGCCCTCCTTCTCGCTGATGGAGCGAATCAGGCCGTCATAGGCCGAAATTACGGGTTTGTCGGCAAGCACGGCGGAGGCCGTCGCGGAATCCGTCGCCGCTTCGTCCGACAGCTGCGTTCCGTCCATCGGAACGCCCATGCGGGCATTGAAGCCGTAGAAAGTAGTGATTAAGGTTAAGAACGAAAAGGTTAAAACTGTCTTTTTCAGCATACATCACTGTTTTGCGGGCAGCTTACACCGTGCAGAACAGTACGCTAATCATAGAAACCCCACGAGATACCGATTTTGAACATGCCCGGGTTGAGCGGGTAGTCGGCCAGCGAGAAGTACTCGCCGTTGCCGAACAGTCCCATGTTCAGATGCTGGTACTTGAGAAATATTCTCATTCTCTTCCACTTGCCCATCAGGAAAAAGTCGAGGTAGGGATAGTTCCCCACTTCGGTTTCCCGCTGGTTGTAGAACACCGACAGCGCCGGATTGTAGCTGGGGGCATAATACCGCGTATGGTAATGCCCGTCCAGACCGGCCTGCAGGCGCAATACGTTGCGAACGACCCAGAACTCGTAGTAGTACGAGAGGTAGGCGCTGAAAAGCGGAACGGGTACAACTTCTTGATTCGTACTCCACTGCAACAATACCCTGTTGTCCAGATGAAGTCCGCCTAAGCGGAAATCCTTGCGAGCGTACACACTCGTGAGGCTTACACTCCCCGAATGCTGCGCCACGTGGCGGTCGTTGCCGTAGTAGATTTTGTCGGCGACGACCCCCTGCCATGCCTCCACCTCGAAGGCATAGTCGGGCAGCGAGAATTTCACCTCGAATCGAGTTTCAGTCTCCTTGTTCAAAGGAGCGGACCACATGTAGTGGTTCGAGAACAGATTCTCCTCCCAGTAACTGGGCGAACGCCGTTCCATCGAGAAACGGCCTTCGAGAATCAACGGATGGCCGCGGAGCTTCCCCTTCAACGCCAGATGGGCCCCCAGCGTCAGGTCTCCGCCTCTGTATCCCGACGGGTAGAACTTCACGTTCGCATCCCAGTCGACATACCGCTTGATTTTGCCGCCTACCGAACCGTAGGCGAAGAAACTGGTCTTTCGGACCGTCGTGTATTTGCCCGAAAGAAAATCCTTCGGGTCGAACTGCGAGTAGGTGTGCAGGTCCAACCCGACACCCCCGTCGATGGTGCCCACTACGCCGTTGCGGTCCCACGGTTGCGCCTGGACGAAGAGGCGGTTCGAAATCACGCGCTCGTAGGTCGAGTCGCGCGTCTCGGTGGGATTGATGTACCAGTTGTCGTAGTAGTACCCTTCGGTCGGGAGCCACTCCCCGGTATCGGGGTCCCTCGAACCGCGTTCGTTCGTGTAGGGAGCCCGGATATCGGTATAGACCTTGCTCCAGGAGTTGTACTCGAAGGAGTGACCGATGTAGACGGCCGACAGACCGGCTATCGAATAGTCCTCCTCGGTGACCCGTTGGAGCGGAATGCCGTACGACTGCGTGACGAAGAAGGCGTTGTTGCGGTAGAGGTTCTCGGCCTCGGCATCCGCCAGCTTCATCGGCACTCCCGACGGCATCTCGAACGTGGTGTCGGCGATGGCCCATTTGCCCACCACGCCGCCGTTTTCCTGCTGCTCGATGTGGTTGTTGATATACCCAGCATGCACCGAGTAGCGCTTGCCCGTATGGTTGAACGCCACGGCAAGGTTGTGGTTCTTGGTCGACGACCAGATGTACTTGCCCCGCGTTCCGCGCGCCTTGTAGTCGACATTGAAGCCCGTCGTCGGCGAAATCTGCGCCGCATGCATGATGTCGAAGTTCTCCTCGCGGTACTTCTTCTGTCCCGATTCGAGGTAGGTCATCCGAATCATCGGCTTCTTCGTGTTGTAGAACGGCACGTTCTCCATGTCGTACAGATAGGCGTAGTAGGGGGCCGCAAAACTGAAGTCGAAATTCTGCGGCCGGTCGAAATAGTTGAGCGGCTGCGAGGTCTGACCCAGTCCGCCCTGCGCCATGTCGCCCACGCCGTGGCGGTAGAACGGATAGTCGATGCGGAAGTCGGTGAGCGTGGTGTCGATGTCACTCAGCTGCACGCGGTTGTAATCGCGGCTGATGTGCCACATGAAGTTCTGCCGCGCCCGCGTCGAATCGTCGAAAAAGTAGCTTTCGAGCGGCTTGCGGATTTTGCGTTCCTTCTTGGTGGTGTCCTGCGGCTGGCCTTCGCCCTCCTCCCCGTTCATGTTCTCGTAGGGGTTGCTTCCATAGAGCGCTCCGGTCTGGCCGTTCTGCTGCGCACGCAGCAGCGTGCTCGCGTCGAATCCCTGAGCGGAGACCTGACGGGGCCACGCCAAAACGAGCAGCCCGGCAAGCAGCGTCCATACGATTTTGTTCGACCACCAATCCATACGTTCAAGAGCGGTTTGCGCCGCAAAGATAATTAAAAATTTTTAAATATTCAAATCAACCCTTTCCC
>OGPV01001818.1_pt1 | contig 13550 bp, 8 predicted proteins | sample 1553001 | NCBI WGS metagenome assembly OGPV01 (sample SAMEA2580268, study PRJEB22360) | human gut metagenome | biome: human gut; feature: human-associated habitat; material: faeces | place: Denmark | collected 2008/2010
CAGCCTCGGCAGCGGCCTTCTTCTCGGCGATTGCGGCAGCGCGCTCCTCCTTGATCTTGGCTTCGGCAGCCAGGCGTGCTTTCTCGGCCGACTTGGCATCCGTGGCGAGCTTGTTGCTCTTGGCCTCGATCTTGCCGGCCTTCTCGCTCAGCCATTTGTTGAAGCGGGCTTCGGCTTCGGTCTCCGAGAATGCGCCCTTGGCGACACCGCCTAACAGGTGCTTCTTGTATAATACGCCCTTGTACGAGAGGATGGCCCGACAAGTATCCGTAGGTTGTGCGCCTTTCTGTAACCAACCCAATGCTTTCTCGAAGTCGAGGTCGATCGTAGCAGGATTCGTGTTGGGGTTGTAGGTTCCCAACTTTTCGATGAATTTACCATCACGTGGCGCTCTGCTATCTGCGGCAACGATGTGGTAGAAAGCGAAACCTTTCTTACCGTGGCGTGCCAGACGAATTTTAACAGCCATTTGCTATAAAATTTTGTTGTAATTAATTAAAAAACGCTCACCCACTTTGGGCTTTTAAGCCTGCAAATGTAGACAAAATATTCCGCCCGGCAAAATAATTCGCCGAAAAATCGGTGCGACAGGCTGTTTTTCTGCCGGATACGGTGCATGGCGGGTTGCGGCGGGAACTGCCGGAAAAAGGGCGGGCTTGTGGCTGTGCAGGGTCGTGCCCCTAACCGGGTTCCCGCGGGGTTGCAGGCCGTTGCACCCCTGCGGGAAGTGATATTTTTCGTTCAGCCGGGGGCTGTTGTGAAAAAAATTCCTATCTTTGCGGCGCAAATCGTCACCGCAGGGTGCGGTTTTGCCGATGGTTCCGTAGCTCAGTTGGATAGAGCAGCAGCCTTCTAAGCTGCGGGTCGCGCGTTCGAACCGCGCCGGAATCACCCGGAAAAGGGAGCGCTGGAATCGAATCCGGGCTCCCTTTTCGTTTTCCCGCCCGCATCTTCCTTCGCCGGGTTTGGCGTCCTGCGGACTTTTTCGTAAATTTGGGTCGAATCCGATATTTTCAGGCATGGAACCGCTACCGGGCTGCAACATAAAGTATCTCAACATCAGCCGCAACGACGAGGCGTGGGGGCTGGTCGTCACGACGGCCGGGTACCAGGCGGTCGCGGCGCACAGTTCCTACCCGCAGGCGCAGCATCCCGAATCCCATATTTTCGACCCCGGCAAGGGGCGTGTCCTGAAGGAGTACCAGTTGGTCTACATATCGCGCGGGGAAGGCTATTTCGAGTCCCGTTCGTGCCGCCGCCAGCGGATCAGGGCCGGGACGATGATCCTGCTCTTCCCCGGGGAGTGGCATACCTACGAGCCCGACAGGGCTACCGGGTGGTTCGAACATTGGGTGGGATTCCGGGGCGGCAGCGTCGATGCGCAGGTCGCCAACGGGTTCTTTTCGCCGCGCAACCCGCTTTTCGGGCTGGGATTCAGCCAGACGATCATCGGCATGTACGAGGAGGTCGTCGGCTATGCGCTCCGGGAACAGGCCGGTTACCAGCAGGTCGCGGCGGGGATCGTGCAGTTCCTGCTGGGTTCGGTCTACTACAAGCACCGGAACCTTCTGTTCAACGACTCGATGGCCATCCGCAAGATCGACGAGGCGCGCGCCCTCATCAAACGCGAGGTCGAGGGCGGTCTCACGCCGCAGGGGATCGCCGAACGCCTGTCGGTCAGCTATTCGTGGTTCCGCAAGATGTTCCGGCAGTATGCCGGTGCCTCGCCTGCGCAATATCTCTCGCAGATTCGGTTCCTGCGTGCCAAAGAGCTACTCGATACGACGGAGCTCACCGTCGCGGAGATCGCATACAGGCTCCGGTTCGAGACCCCGAGCCACTTTTCCACATTCTTCCGCAAAAGGGAGGGCGTCCCGCCCCAGCAGTATCGCCGCGAGCGGAGGCAGCCCGGGCGGTAACCTCCTCAGCAGACGACCGTCACCGGGATTCCGAGCAGCGCGGCGTATTTGCGGATCGCTCCGGCGACATGTCCCACACCGATGGCGCAGTGGTGCGAAGGTCCCGCCTTGCTCCAGCGGTCGATGAATTCCCGCGCGGGAAGCGGGAACCTGTAACGGCTGTTGATGTTGCCGATGTTCAGCACGGGGCCCGGCACCGATTCGCCTTCGGCCAGCAGGAACGAAATCCCGTCGCGTCCTTCGACCACCGACAGGAGTGTCACCGGGCCGTGTTTCACGGACATCTGGATCGACAGCCCCTTGCCGGGTTTGCCGTGGTAAACGGGAAGCGGCACCAGGCGGGCTTTCTCTTCGCCGAGCAGGAAGTGCGCCGGGCCGTCGTGCCCCAGCAGGATGACGTCGTCGGTGAAGTCCATGCCGTAAAATTCCGAGAAACAGCCCCCGGCACCCAGCAGCGACATGATTTTCATGGCCTGCACGTTCTTCACCTCGTATTCGCCCGCGACGGGGATGCCGCGCCCCGTCAGCAGGGTGTTGCCGGCGATGACCGAAGTGACGATGTCCTCGTAGGCGTTGCCCGCCGCCCCCGCGTAGTAGTAGGCCAGGGAACCCAGCCGGTGCGCTTCGGCGAGTTTGTCCAGCGCTACGGAAGTGCGTGCGGCGCGCTCGAGCTCCTCCCGCGTGCAGCCCTCGTCGATGACGAACGCCTCGCCGAACGCGGCGACCCTCGCGTCGGCCTCGCGCTGCGTCACCGAGCGGCGCAATTCGTGCAGTTCGCACATCTCCAGGATTTCGGCATGGGTGCCGAAGACGGTGCTCTGCAGCCTGAGGTCGGAGTAGACGTCGACCATGCCGCCGTAGTAGTTGCCCAGCAGTCCCATGCGGTTGCGGCGCATGCCGCAGGCGACCTTCGCCGCGTCGATCCACCCGTAGATCTCGGCCCAGGCCTGCGCGTCGTCGAGGTAGCCCGTCACCACGTCGTATTTGGTGCCGGCGCGGTTGAATACCGAACAGAATTCGGGCAGCGAACAGGCCTGGCAGTTGGCAAGCCACTCGCCCGTCATCTCCCCGCGGTCGGACATGCCGTTGAGGCGGGCGTAGTCGATGGCCGGGGCGGGTTGCAGGTTGAGCAGCACGACCGGGATGCCCTCGCCGAGGAAGGGGATGAGCGTGGACGAAAGGGCGTAGGTCGAGATGAAGATGAACAGCACTTCGGCTTCGTCGCGCCTGAAAAGGGCCGCGGCTGCGTGAGCCTTGTCCACGTCGTCGACCATGCCTGCGTCGGTGACGATCTGCCCGCCGTAGGCTTCCATTTTTTCCTTTATGGCGTTCCGGTAGCCGTCGAGCCTTTCGCGCAGTCCGCCGAACTGGTGCCAGTAGGTGTTCAGCCCTACTGCGATCAATCCTATTTTCATGGTTTGTGATCCGTTATTTTGTCATGACGATTTCGAAATCTTCCAGCAGGCCGTAGTCCCGCTGGTCATAGTCGCTGCCGGGCAGCTGTTTGGGCACATTGTTCCAGTGCCACGGGCCTGCGATGCCCTTGTCGGCGCTGTAATGGGGGCCGAAGAGGTTTTTCAGGCTGCCCACCACATGCACTTCGACGCGGTTGCGTCCCTTGCGCAGGTAGGGCGTGAGGTCGAACGCATAGGGCTGCCAGGCGATGATGCCCGCTTTGCGGCCGTTCACGCAGACCCGTGCGAGCGTCCCTTCCCAGGCTCTCAGCCGGAGCGTGTAGCCGGCCGCGGGGTCGTCGATGTCGTAGTCCCGGCCGTAGGCCATGTCCCACGAATAGAAGGGGAGCCCCTGCCGTTTCCAGCTTCCCAAGGCCGGTTTCCCGGCGGGTTCGCGGACGATCCATCCCGCCCCGGCCGATTCGAGCGCGAAGTCGCCGAAAAGGTAGACGGGGGCTATTTCGGCATAGATGCTCATGGGCGAGACGCTCAGTTCGACGGTGTTCGTCCCCCGCCGCACCAGATTGCCTACGGGGTAGATCCCGAAGCGGCTGTCGAGCAGCGTGTCGGGCGCCGCGGCTTCGACGGGCGTGCCGTTGAACTTCACGTTCCAGATGCCGGGTTGTTCGGCGACCAGCTTCATGCCGCGCGTGTCGAAGTCCCCGGCCACGACGAAGTGGTAGCTTACGCGGATGTCGCCCGTGGTCAGCGTGTCGCGTTCGACGATAGTTTGCCTGTACTGGATGGCCGAGTCCCACGGGTTGCCTGTCCCGTAGCAATGGTTGAAGAGTTTGTTGCATGCCTCGAACGTGTAGAGGTTGCGCTCGGTGCGCCCGTCGACCGTCAGGTCGCAGAAATCGAGGGTGAGGACGTTGTCCTTCAGGCGGGTGACCTCCAGCGGGCCGGCGGGCTCCAGCTTGACGCTCTCTGCCGTGGGACGCTCGGTGCCGGATGCCGCCCGGGAGGTGCGTGCAAGGGCGCTCCGGCCCGAAGCCGGGGCGAAGAGCAGGAGACTCCCGGCGGGCGGCAGGCTGAAGTCCGCCCCGACGCTCTTCCCGTCGGCGGTGTGCGGGTAGGGACGCATGTCGCCCGTGACGGCGTCCAGCTCGACCAGCTCCCCGGCCGGGAGGCCGACGCTGCCCGTGGCGGTGTCGCTTAGCGAGGAGTTGACCAGGAACAGGAGCTCCCCGTCCTCGTAGCTGCGCCGCTGGTGGTAGAGGTCGTTGCCCCTGACGTTGCAAAAACGGATCCTGTCGTCTGCGAACGATTCGGCGATCGCCTTACCGTCCAGTGCCGTGTAACGGCGTATCCGGGAGGCGTTGCGGTCGAGGAAATCCGCCAGTTCGGGGCTGGGCCGCCCGTCGACGAGCGTCGGTTGGGCAAAGAGCATCAGTTGCCCGCCCGCCTCGACGAATTGGCGGATGAGGCTGAAAGTCCCGGCGTTGAGGTTCTCGGTCATGGGCGGGATCACGACCTTCGCATAGGCGCGTTTTCCGACGACGAATTTACCGCCCCTGACCGAGCCGCGATCCTTGATGATGTTCTCCGAGCCCAGGTCGTATTCCGCCTGCGCCTTTTCGAGCGTGGTGACGAAACGCTGGAATGCGCTGCCGATCTCCATGCAGCGGGGGTCGTTCATGACATAGGAGTAGTAGAGCCAGATGGTCGTGGTCGGTTCCAGGACGAGGATGTCGTTCATCTGTTCGCCCTGGCTGAGCACGAGTGACAGGCGTGCGAAGTAGTCGTTCAGCACCTTGTAGTCCTCCCACCACGGCGAGAGGCGGGTGAAGACCGGCGGATAGTCGTATTTGCGGGCGCCTACGATGGTCATGTGCGAGAGGTGCTGGTTCATGAAATTCACACCCAGCGCATATTCCCAGTCGCCCAGCCGCTTGAAATCGCGGAACGTCTCGTCCCAGCTCCCGCCGCCGTAGGTTTCGCTCAGCGTGCGTACGCTCCCCGTCTGGTTGGCGGCGCTGCGCAGCTCCTTCACGGCGCGGACGTTGCCGAACTGCGCCTGCGGGCTGTCGTCGTTGTACTGGTTGAAGAGCATGTCGATGGCGGGCATCTGGTGCCACGCGTACATGGCCATATTGTCGCCGCCCTGGTACATGCTCGGCCAGTCGTGTTCCCAGTAGTGCCCCGTCCAGAGCATGCCCTTGCGGTCGCAGTAGGCCGACATGGGCTTCGCCCAGCGGTCTACGAACATTTGCGTCAGCGTTTCGAGGTAGTTGTGGCGCACCCGTTTCCAGTCGCCCGTCTGCTCGGAGAGCAGGGGCAGCGAAGTTACCAGGTCGTAGCCCCACTGTTTGCGGAACACTTCGAACAGGTCGGGCGTCCAGCGCACGCCGCCCGAACTGGGAATGCACGGTTCGTCGGAGAAAAGCCCCTTGATGACCGGGCCCAGCTCCTTGCCGAAGGTCTTTTCGTAACCTTCCATGGTGATGCCGAGGAATTTTTCGGTGACGCCCTCGACCAGCAGGTCGACGTACGAGTAACCCCCGTGCCAGCCCGAACGGCCGTAATAGGTCTTTTCGTAAAGGTAGTATTCGCCCGGGACGTCTTTGTAGCGGCCCGTGTCGGCGGTGATGTCGCGGAACGTGCCGCCCTCCTTTTTCAGGCAGAGGAAGTATTTTCCCGCATCGGCCGGGGGCAGTGCGGTTTTTGTGAGTGCGAGCCCCTGTCCCTGGTCGTAGGATTCGGGCATCTGCGCGGGAACATGTCCGCCTGCAAAGCCGCTCGGGTAGGAGTTTTCGTCGTAGATCCAGATGTCGAGCCCCAGTTCTTTCCCCTTTTCCACACTGTATTTATAAAGGTCGAACCACTCGTCGGAGAGGTATTCGGTGACCAGCCCCGGCCGCGGGTGGACGAAGGCGCCGCCGAAGCCCTGCGCCTTGAAGTCGCCCAGCATCCGGTCGATGTCGGCGCGGGTGACCTGTGTGTTCCAGACCCACAGGGGCGCCGGGCGGAATGCCCGCGGGGGATCGGCGAATTCCTTTCGGAGCTTCTCGAATTTCATTTCCCGTTTCTGGGGGGCTGCGGCGTAGCTGGCGAGGCACGATGCCGCCAGGGCGGCCGCCAGCAGGCTTTTGATTGCGGAGGGTTTGGTTTTCATGGTCGTTCCGGATTGTGTTTGCTTTACAAAGGTAAAGGTTATGCGCTTCGGGCGGTAACGAATCCTGATAAACGACTTTTCATTTCTGATAAAGCGTGCGGAGGATGACGCGGGCGAACCGGGCGAACCGGGCGAACCGGGCGAACCGGGAGGTTCGGGGCGGGATGCGGAGCAGGGAGTAGGGAGTAGGGAGTAGGGAGTAGGGAGTAGGGAGTAGGGAGTAGGGAGTGACGGTATGGCCGGGGATGCTGCCGGGCCGGGCAGGCGGGAACGTTTAGGAACGGGGGGGGGCTGTGGAATCGGGGATTCGGGGAATCGGAGGATCGGAGGGCCGGGTAACCGGGAGAACGGTGGGGGCGCCGAAAGCCGGCGGAAAAAACACGGCGAGCCGGGGCGGGTGCCCTCGCACGGCCGGCACGGCGGGTGCGGGCGGGGTTATCTGCGCGGCAGGATGGCGACGATGCGCGTCCCGCCCGTGTATCCGGAGTCGATGTATATCTCCCCGTGCAGGTGGGTGACGATCAGGCGGCAGAGGTAGAGTCCGAGGCCGTTGCCCTGGCTGAAGGTGTCGAGCTTGGTGAAACGCTCGAAGACATAGCCGTGCTTCTCGGGCGGAATGCCGCAGCCCGTGTCGGTGACGGCGATGAAGACGCGGTCGTCGCCCAGGCGGTCGCATTCGAGGCTGATCGTGCCTTCCTGCGTGAATTTATAGGCGTTGCCGAGCAGTGCCGAGATGAGTATCGCCAGGTATTTGTCGCTGGTGTTGAGCGCGATTTCCGCGACCGGGATCGCACCTTTGTAGACGATGCCCGGCTTGGGGTACCTCACCTTCATGATCCGCAGTTGCGCATGGCATACGGCACAGAGGTTCGTATACTGGCACGGCAGCGGTGCGTGCAGGTTTTCGAGGTAGGCCACTTCGAGCATGTCGTCGAACAGGAAACGCAGCTGGCGGCGGTTGTCCCGGATGATTTCGCAGTATTGGACGCGGGATTCCGGGGTGACCTCCTCGGCGCAGAGCAACTCGGAGAACCCCAAGATACAGTTGAGGGGCGTACGCACTTCGTGGCAGACGGAGTTGACGAATGCGGCCTTTTTAAGCTCGCTTTCGTGGGCGTGCTTCATTTGCAGGAGCAACTCTTTCTGCAGTCGCCGGGTGCGGCGGTTGCCGACATAGATCGCACCGACGACCGCGGCGATCACCAGCAGTGCGAGCGAGACGTAGACCAGGGTCGTTTTGTGGTGGTGGGCCGTGAGCAGCGCCGCGTCGAGCGCCATCCGGTCGAGTTCGTACGACTCCTGCTTCTCGCGGATGACTTCGCCCTGTTCGAGCCGCAGCAGCGAATCCTGCACCTTCACAGCACGGGCATAGGCCATGCAGGCCTCGGAATCGCGGTGCAGCTTGCGGAACATGCCTGCCCGCTCCTTGTAGCAATCCGTGAAATGCACGCCCGCCATGGGGTGGCGTTCGGCGGTGCGGATCAGCGAATCCGAGAAGGACAGCGCCCTGGCGTACTCCCCGTGCCCGACGGCATCGAGGTAACCTTCGCGGTAGTGGCGCATGCGGGCGAAGTGGAGCCGGTCGGCCTGGTGCGTACGGATGAACCCGCTTTGCAGGAAAAGGTGCATGCCGGGCGTACCCCCGAATTCGTTGTCGCCCTCGGGTTGCAGCGGCTGTGCCGTCGCGGCGCAGAAAACCGCGAGCGCCAGGCACAAAGCCGGGAAGAGTATCGGTCGGCGTATGCTCATGGCTTGGCGGGGATTGTGAAGGTGAAACGTGCGCCGGCGGTATATTCCTCGTCGAGGGATATGTTGCCCGAGAGGTGCCGGGCGATCAGGCGGCATAAAGCGAGGCTCAGCCCCGGCGTCGCCTTCGAATCGTCGGAGGGCATGCCGAAGATGTCGTTGCGTTTTTCGGGCGGGATGCCGCAGCCCGTGTCGGTCACCGTAACCCGCAGTTGGTTGTGGCGCGGGTCTATTTCATAGCGGAGCGTGACGGAGCCTTCCCGGGTGAATTTGCGGGCGTTGTCGAGCAGCGCGCGCACCACGAACGAAAAGTATTTGGCGTGTGTGCGGACGGTGCCCGGGTTCTCCGGGGCTTCGATCGTGAAGGCCACCCCGGGATTGCAGCTAAGCCGCGAAGCGGCGAGCAGTTCGGCGCGGCACACCTCGTCGATGTTGGTTTCCTCCAGCCGCAGGGCCTCGGTCAGGCTGTCGAGGTTGGCGGCTTCGAGCATGTTGTCGAGCGCCGAAAGCAGCAGGTCGGCGTTGACGCGGATGGAGTCGCAGCAGGTATTCCGCTCGGCAGCGTCGATGTCCGACAGCATCAGCCGCGAGGCTGCGGTGTCGATGGCGTCGAATGCGGGGCCGATGCCGCGGCAGATCGTGTTTACGAAGACCGATTTCATGTGTTCGCTCTCCTGGGCCTTGCGGCTGTGGCGGAGGATGTCGGCCTTCAGTCTGCGGTTGCGCAGCAGCGACCGCAGGAGGTAGATCCCCGTGCCGGACATCAGCAGCACGATGACCACGATCGAAAGGCTCGTGGCGGCGCGGTTACGGATCAGGGCCCGCGTTTCGGCCAGCTTGCGCTTGTCCAGGTCGTGTTGCCGGCGGATCGTTTCGAGGCGTTCGCGGCGTTCGGCGGTGAGGATCGAATCCTGCACCTGCATCGTGTGCTCGAAGGCCTCGAAAGCCTCCGGGTAACGCTTGGCCTTGGTGAGCAGGATGCTGCGGTCGCGGTAGGCCTGGTAGACCTTGTTGGGCAGCATGCTGAAATAGCCCTTGCCACTTTCGATCAGGCGGATCAGCGAATCGGAATACTGGATGCTTTCGGCATAGGCGCCGGTGTTGGCTTTCCAGAGGTAGCCCATTTCGTAGAGGTAACTTTTGTTGCGCAGCAGGTTTTCCCCTTCGGCCGCGAGCATACGGCTGCGGAACTCGTTGAAGTACCGGGCGGCGTAGTCGTTGCGGCGGATATTGAGCGCACATTGCATCAGCTGCTGGTAAGGCCGCACGTAGCTGTTGTCCTTATAGAGGTAGGGGCGCCGCCCGAGGGTGCTGTCGGCGGAATAGTAGCGGTCGAGCAGTGCGATCTGGTCATTGGTGAGCGCGACCTGTTCGTCGTAGCGGTAGCTTTGGTTGTAGGCGCCGCTCAGCACGTAGTAAATGATGCTGGCGAAGCACCTGCGGATATTGAGGTTCGGCATTTGCTCCGTCAGCTCGTAGGCTTCGCGCCACGTGTCGGTCTGCGGGATATAGGCCCGCCGGTTTCCGCCCTCGTGGTAGCAGAGCGTGAGGTTGGCGTAGCCGCGCAGGAGCAGGCGTTTGGTGCGCTGGTAGATGTTCTCGGGCTCTTCGGGCGGGGTGTTGCTCCAGTCGTAAACCTCATGTGCCAGCCTGAGGTTCTCCGCAAGGTCGTACTGGTGCCCCAGGCGGTAGAACCCGATGCACATTTCGGCATAGGCGTCGGCACCCTCTTCGGGTGTGCCGGGAGTCAGGTCGCGGAGCGCCTGTACGTAATAGCGGAGCGTATCTTCCTTTTCGACATAGATCGAATACCGGCTGAGGATCGGGATGACGGACACCGACATGGCGTAGGTGTCGCGGATGTCCGCCGCTTCGCGGAAAAGCTGGATGGAATAAGGCAGGTTGAGGTGCGTGTCCTCGTTCAGGTCTTTGAGGTTGAGCAGTAACTGCACCCGTTCGCGGGGATCGGACGTATGCGCCAGCCTGCCCTGGAGGCTGTCCGTGACGGAGGACGGCGCGGCCATAAGAGATACGCCTGCGCCGAAGACGACGCAGTATATGCATAAAAGCAGGCGGACAGGGGACATGTGGGTGTAACGCAAAATTGGGACTAAGGTAGTAAAAAAAACGGGCCGGACAAAAAGTCCGGCTCCGTTCTGTGGAAAATTATGCGAGACCTTATGCCTTTTTCAGGCTCATATCCAGATACATTTTCAACTCCCGGGGCATTACCGGCTTGGTAATAAAGCCGTTGCATCCGGCTTCCTCGGCGATGCGGCGATCCGTGTCGAAGGCATAGGCGGTCTGCATGATAACGGGTAATTGGGTGGTATGCCGGCGTATCTCCTTGAGTGCCTCGATACCGTCCATTACAGGCATTTTGATGTCCATCAACACGGCATCGGGATGATGCTCCAATGCATAGTCGACGGCCTCTCTGCCATTTTTCGCCCATAGCAGCTCATACTCTTTTTTGAGTATTATTTCCAGCAATTTGTAATTGCTTTCAACGTCTTCCGCAATAAGTATCAGCGGTTTACGTGCATCTGGATTGTTGTCTGTCATTGTTTTTACAGTTGGGACGAGTGCAAATATAAAAAATTTTTCCGGAAAACAAATAGGATTACCGGCGAATTGTTCCTTCCCAGCAGGCCGTGTTGCCGCAGGCGTCGGTCAGGGTGAGCCGGACGCTGTGGCTTTTGCGGGCCGGGGGTTCCTCGAACAGGTGGATCAGCGTGTCCTGCATCGGGAGACGGTCGCAGGGAACCCATTTGCCGTCGATGAACAGGGTGCACGAGGCGATGCCCGAGAAGTTGTCGCCCACGCGGAAGCGCATGCCCGAAGCGCGTGTGAGGTCTGCCCCTTCGGTGAAGAGCGGGCGGATGCGCGGCGGGATGGTGTCGGCCACGACGAACAGTTCTCCGGTGGTGCGGGTCGTGGCCGTGACGGCACCGTCGGCGTATTTCCCGCCGATGCAGGTAAGGCGCCCCTTGACGTTGCGGGCGGCCAGCACCGTGTGGGGCTGCAGGTTTTCGGGGACGAACGCCCGCACGCTGACCGTCATCGCCCGGTGCAGCGGCGTGGTGACCGGGAGGATGCGGTAGCCGGACGTGAGGACGAGGAGCGTCGAATCGGACGCCGGGGCGGGGCAGCGTTCAGCGCGGCAGAAAACCGGTTCGTAGAGCGCTCCGGCGGGGATGCGTGCCGTGACTTCGCGCCCGAGGCGGACGATGCCCGTCCGCCCGGGGGTGAGCACCGTGGCGGCGCTATCGGCTTCGGCACGGAAACTCTCCGTCCGGCCGAGGATGTCGAATTCCAGCTGCGAGCGGTTGCCGCAGTCGTCCCATGCCTCGATGCGGATGCGGCGGGTCTGTCCCGCTTCGGTGCGGACGATTCCGCGTTCCTCCATGACGGGGTAGAAACAGTCGGGGGATTCGGCCAGTTGCGCCGTGCGGATCACCTCGTTGCGCGAGGTGAGTTGCAGCGGGTAGTAGCTCACGGCGTCGCAGCAGCGCGAATTCGCCTGCTCGAAGCCGTCCATGCGGTATTCGAAAAGGGGCTTGCCGTCGGCCGATAGGGCGAGGCGCCACAGGCCGAAGGTGTTGCCCACGCCGTTGCGGCGGTCGCTGGCCTCGACGACGAAGTAGCCTTTGCGCCCCGCGCCGACGGGCTCTTCGCGCGTCAGGCGGTAGTTGCCCCCGGCGCTGCGGACGACGGCATAGCTCTCCGGGCGGCTGTGCACGGGGACGCCCTGCACGGTGTCGACCTCGATGTAGTGGATCCGCATGATGCGCGGCGGGAGGTCGTCATGGGGGCGGATGATCCCGGCGCTTACGACGTTGTAAAGCCGCTGCGTGCGGGTGTCGCGCAGTTCGTAGTGGAGGTGCGGCCCCATCGACGAGCCGCTGTTGCCCGAATAGCCCACCACGTCGCCCTGCTTCACGGGCCAGGTGTCGGGGCCGAACCAGAGGTTTACGCTGTTCGAGCGGCGGGCGTGGCGCTCTTCGCGCACGCGCTCCTCGATGTCCTTGCGGAAGCGTTGCAGGTGGCCGTATACGGCGGTCGTGCCGTTGTGCAGCGTGAGGTAGACGGCGCGCCCGTAGCCGTAGGCGCCCAGGCTTACGCGCGAGACGTAGCCGTCGGCCACGGCCACGAGGGGTTTGCCCTCGGCACCGTCGGTTTTGATGTCGATGCCCGCGTGGAAATGCCCGGGGCGCATCTCGCCGAAATTGGCCGAGTAGAGCCCTTCGACGTCGCGGATCGGGTATATGTACTCCTCCGGGGCGGGGTGTTGTCCCCGGGCCCCGAGGCAGGCGGCGGTCGATATGAGCAGTATCAGAATTCGTCGCATGTCTCCGTGTCCGTCACGAGCCCCGAGGCGGCCTCCACGACCGTTTCGTAGTCGTATCCCAGCGAAAGCCCGTAACGTATCAGTTTGGTTTTCAGTTCGTATTGTGTCGTATATTTCGCCGTTCGTGCCTTGCGTTCCAGTTGCCGGCGCAGGCGTTCGTCCATGCCGGAACGGTCGGCTTCGGCGAGTGCCGCGTCGATCAGCGCCCGGTCGATGCGCTTGCGTTGCAGGGCCGTGCGGATCTTGTATCCGCCCCAGCCGCTCAGCCGCAGTTTTTCGCGCACGAAAGCCCCGGCGTAACGGGCATCGTCGATGAAGCGGTCGCGGACGAGTTTGGCCAGCACCCCCTCGGCATCGCGTTCCGCGAGTCCCCAGCCGCGCATCAGCCGCCGGGCGTCCTCCTGCGATTTTTCGGCGCGGGCGCAGAGCCGCATGAGCGCAGCGAGTGCCTGCTCGGGTGTCTTGACCTTCTTTTTCCTTAGTTCATCCGGCTGCATACCATGCGGGGTTTTCCGTTGAGGTCTTCGCGCACCTCGGTGTCCGTATATCCCTCCTCGCCGAGCAGGAGGCGCATCTGCCCGGCCGAGCGTTCGTAGATCTCGAAATAGAGCTTCCCGCCGGGGCGGAGTATCCGCCGCCCGGCGCGGGCGATGGCGCGGTAGAATCGCAGCGCGTCGTCGTCGGGGACGAACAGCGCCTCGCGGGGTTCGTACTCCCGGACATTGGCGTGCATCGCCGCAAGGTCGCTTTGCGGGACGTAGGGCGGGTTCGAGACGATGGCGTCGAACGGCCCCGGGAAGATTTCGTCCAGGCCGCCGAGCGCATCCGCCTTGCGGAGCGTGACCCGGGCGCCGAGCGTGCAGCAGTTCTCGGCGGCGATCGCCAGCGCCGCGTCCGACAGGTCGGCCGCGAAAACCTCTGCCCCGGGCAGTGCGAGCGCCAGGCTCGCGGCGATGCAGCCGCTG
>OGPV01001821.1_pt1 | contig 13544 bp, 8 predicted proteins | sample 1553001 | NCBI WGS metagenome assembly OGPV01 (sample SAMEA2580268, study PRJEB22360) | human gut metagenome | biome: human gut; feature: human-associated habitat; material: faeces | place: Denmark | collected 2008/2010
CAGACGGAAAAGACCCGCTGTTTGGGCGTGTTGACGGTTTTCAGATAGACCCTAATTGGAGTTCAGTATGAATCAGGGTAAAGGGGCGGCGGAGGTTCGATACCGCGATCAGGAATTTATATTAGCGCCGGATTCGCTTTTTCCTCCGCTCTGCTTTTGCAGCTGCTTTTCCAGCTCCGACTGCTTGGCGAGGATGGCGTTGACCTTGTCGTAGATGTCCTCGATCATGATTTCCGTTTTGAGGTTGACCTTGTAGTCGTTTTCCGCGCGGCGGCGGTCTTTTTCCTCCTGCCGGTTCTGGCTCATCATGATGAGCGGCGCCTGAATAGCCGCTACGCAGGACAGCACCAGATTCAGCAGAATAAACGGATAGGGGTCAAACGCTTTGGAGGCCAGCAGTGTGTTGACGATCATCCACAATATCAGAAGACCGGTAAAGGAAAAAATAAACGCCCAGCTTCCCGCAAATTTGGCAATGGCGTCCGCTGCCCGCTGACCGAGCGTATACTTTTCCGCCAAAGGATTGACGGATATCTTGCTGTCTGCCAGCAGATTCAGCACTTCCTCGTCTGACATGTCATGCTGGATGTCCTTGAGGACCTCTTTCAGGAGTTTTCTGTTTTCTTTCATGGGGTATGTCCTTCCTTTTCGCCGACTGCGCAAGACCCATTATAGGCGGAACATCTGCGAATGTCAACACCGGCGGCAGCTTTCTCGGTGCAGCCCGCACAGGATTCCATAGTATGACAGCGGCAGTATACGGAGGATTTTCGGCAAAATAGGCGCAAAAAAACGAGGCGCAAGCCCCGGAATTGTGGAAAATATTCATTGACAAAAGTTGGACAATGTGGTAGACTGGAAGTCCATACTGTGGTACTATGCCCATTTACGCGAACCTACCCCAACATGGACATTTTAGCACAGGAATCGGGCCGTGTCAAGTACCAAGTTCGGCAAAATTGACAACGGCTCCGAGCGTATTAAATAAGCAACACAATCCGAAAGAAAGGCTGTGATGATCCATATGGCAATGGTCAAGGACGTTATGTACGGCAAGACCATGCGTAAATCCTACGCGAAGTATGAAGAGATCCTGGAGATCCCCAACATGCTGAAGATCCAGAAGGACTCCTACCAGTGGTTTCTGGAAACCGGCCTGCGGGAAGTCTTCAAGGACGTAGGTACCATTACCGACTTCTCCGGCAAGCTGGAGCTGAGCTTCCTGGACTACACCATGGAAGACAAGCCCAAGTACACCATCGAGGAGTGCAAAGAGCGGGACGCTACCTACGCCAAGCCCATCAAGGTGCGGGTGCGCCTGCGCAACACCGAGACCGACGAAATCAAGGAACAGGAAATCTTCATGGGCGATTTCCCTGTGATGACCAATGGCGGCACCTTCGTCATCAACGGCGCAGAGCGTGTCATTATTTCCCAGATCGTCCGCAGCCCCGGCATGTACTACGGCCACGAGGTGGACAAGGCCGATCAGCACACCTACACCGCTACGGTCATCCCGTACCGCGGCGCCTGGCTGGAGTACGAGACGGACAACGCCAACGTATTCTGGGTGCGCATCGATAAGAACCGCAAGCTGCCCATCACCTGCCTGATCCGCGCTCTGGGCGTGCAGACCGATGAGCAGATCAAGCAGATGTTCGGCGAGGATGCCCGTATCCTCGCGACCATCGACAAGGATCCCTGCAAGACCCGGGAGGAGTCCCTGCTGGAAATCTACCGCCGTCTGCGTCCCGGTGAGCCTCCCACGGTGGAGACCGCCACTGCCCATCTGGAAGGGCTGCTGTTCGACGCTCACCGCTACGATGTGAGCACCGTCGGCCGGTATAAGTTCAATAAGAAGATGGACATCTGGAGCCGCCTGTCCGGACAGGAAGCGGCCGAGCCTATCACCGACCCCATGACCGGCGAAATTCTGGTCATGCCCGGGGAATTTATCTCCCGCGCCCAGGCTCACGAGCTGAGCCGCAAGGGCGTCAACGAGGCCGTGATCAAGGTCGGCGACACCAACGTGAAGGTGTTCTCCAACAACATGGTCTGGATGGACGCCTTCGTGGACTTCGACCCCAAGGCGTACGGCGTCCGGGAGAAGGTGCATTTCCCGGTTCTGAAGGAAATGCTGGAGACCGTCCCCGCCGACGGCTGGAAGGAAGCCATCGCCGACCGGATGGACGATCTGATTCCCAAGCACATCATTGTGGACGATATCATGGCTTCCATCAACTACCTGAACTGCGTGGCCATGGGCGTCGGCACCCCTGACGACATCGACCATCTGGGCAACCGCCGCCTGCGCTGCGTGGGCGAGCTGCTGCAGAACCAGTTCCGCATCGGCTTCTCCCGTCTGGACAGAGTCATCCGGGAGCGCATGACCGTTCAGGATCTGGACGCCGTCACCCCCCAGAGCCTGATCAACATCCGGCCTGTCACCGCTGTTATCAAGGAATTCTTCGGTTCCTCCCCGCTGTCTCAGTTCATGGATCAGAATAACCCTCTGGCCGAACTGACCCACAAGCGCCGTCTGTCCGCTCTGGGCCCCGGCGGTCTGAGCCGTGACCGGGCGTCCTTCGACGTGCGTGATATTCACTACACCCACTATGGCCGTATGTGCCCCATTGAGACCCCTGAAGGCCCCAACATCGGCCTGATCAACTACCTGGCGACCTTTGCCCGGATCAACGAGTACGGCTTCGTGGAAGCGCCCTACCGCAAGGTGGACAAGGCCACCGGCTTCGTCACCAAGGACGTGGAGTATATGACCGCCGACGTGGAGGACGACTTCTACATCGGTCAGGCAAACGAGCCTCTGGACGAAAACGGCTGCCTGAAGAATGCCCGTATTACCTGCCGTCACCGCAACGAGATCATCGAAGTGGACCGGGGCGTCATCGATTATATCGACGTGTCCCCCAGAATGATGATCTCCATCGCGACCTCCTTCATTCCCTTCCTGCAGAACGACGACGCCAACCGTGCTCTGATGGGCGCAAACATGCAGCGTCAGGCCGTGCCTCTGCTGACCACCGAGCCGCCCATCGTTGCTACCGGCATCGAGCATAAGGCCGCCGTGGACTCCGAGGTCTGCATAAAGGCGGAGAAGCCGGGCACTGTTACCGCCGTTTCCGCTACCGACATCACCGTCAAGTATGACGACGGCGACGTACAGACCTACCATCTGACCAAGTTCGCCCGGAGCAATGCCGGCACCTGCATCAACCAGCGTCCCATCGTGGTGGTTGGCGAGCGGGTGGACACCCAGCAGATCATTGCCGACGGCCCCAGCTGCTCCGGCGGCGAGGTGGCTCTGGGCAAGAACGTGCTCATCGGCTTCGTCACCTGGGAAGGCTACAATTACGAGGACGCCATTCTGCTGAACGAACGTCTGGTGCGGGAGGACGTCTTCACCTCCATCCACATCGAGGAGCATGAGACCGAAGCCCGTGACACCAAGCTTGGCCCCGAGGAGATCACCCGGGACATCCCCAACGTGGGCGAGGATACCCTGAAGGATCTGGACGAAAACGGCATCATCCGCGTGGGCGCGGAGGTCCACGCCGGTGATTATCTGGTTGGTAAGGTCACCCCCAAGGGCGAGACCGAGCTGACCCCCGAGGAGCGGCTGCTGAGAGCCATCTTCGGCGAGAAGGCAAGAGAAGTCCGGGATACCTCCTTGAAGGTTCCCCACGGCGAAAGCGGCATTGTGGTGGACGTCAAGGTCTTCACCAAGGAAAATTCCGACGAGCTGGCTCCCGGCGTCACCAAATCCGTCCGGGTGTATATCGCCCAGAAGAGAAAGATCTCCGTGGGCGATAAGATGGCCGGCCGTCACGGCAACAAGGGCGTCGTTTCCCGGGTTCTGCCGGAGGAGGATATGCCCTTCCTGCCCGACGGTACGCCGCTGGACATCGTGCTGAATCCTCTGGGCGTGCCTTCCCGTATGAACATTGGACAGGTTCTGGAAGTTCACCTCGGCTACGCCGCCAAGGCGCTGGGCTGGAAGGTCGCCACCCCCGTGTTCGACGGCGCCAACGAGAAGGACATCCGGGACACCCTGAAGCTGGCAGGCCTGCGGGAGGACGGCAAGACCGTTCTGTACGACGGCCGTACCGGCGAACCCTTCGACAATCTGGTCACCGTCGGCTATCCCTACTACCTCAAGCTCCATCATCTGGTTGACGATAAGATCCACGCCCGTTCCACCGGCCCCTACGCACTGGTCACCCAGCAGCCTCTGGGCGGCAAGGCGCAGTTCGGCGGCCAGCGTTTCGGCGAAATGGAAGTCTGGGCGCTGGAAGCTTACGGCGCTGCCTATACCCTGCAGGAGATCCTGACCGTCAAGTCCGACGACGTTACCGGCCGTGTCAAGACCTACGAGGCCATCGTCAAGGGCGCGAACATTCCCAAGCCCGGCGTGCCGGAGTCCTTCAAGGTTCTGGTCAAGGAGCTGCAGGCGCTGTGTCTGGACATCCGCGTGCTGGACGAGAACGGCAACGAGATTGAGCTGAAGGACGACGATGACGACGATGATGTGGTCTACAGCTCCGACACCGACAATGAGGTGGTGGTCGGCTCCACCGACGAGGTGCTGGACGCGGGCTTCGTGATCGACGAGGACAGCCCGGAGAGTATTTTGGATGTGTTCGGTGATGCGGAGGAGTCCGACACCGATAGCAACGAAGATTAAGGAGGCTGAAACATGGCAGATGCCACCTTTGATGCCATTAAAATCGGCATTGCTTCGCCGGAGATGATCCGGCAGTGGTCCTATGGCGAAGTGAAGAAGCCTGAGACCATCAACTATCGTACCCTGAAACCCGAGCGGGACGGCCTGTACTGTGAGCGGATCTTCGGACCGACCAAGGACTGGGAGTGCCACTGCGGTAAATATAAGAAAATCAAGTACAAGGGCAAGATCTGCGATCGCTGCGGCGTGGAAGTCACCAAGGCCAAGGTGCGCCGGGAGCGCATGGGCCACATTGAGCTGGCCGCCCCCTGCAGCCACATCTGGTATTTCAAGGGCATTCCCTCCCGGATGGGCCTGATTCTGGACGTCTCCCCCAAGGTGCTGGAGAAAGTCCTGTACTTCGCCGCCTATATCGTCACCGACCCCGGCGATGCACCTCTGGCGCTGAATCAGGTGCTCACCGAGAAGGAATACCGGGACATGCGGGAAAAGTACGAGGACGACTTCAAGGCCGGTATGGGCGCGGAAGCCGTCAAGGCGCTGCTGGAGCAGATCGATCTGGATCAGCTGAGCCATCAGCTTCGTGAGGAGCTGAAAACCGCTTCCTCCCAGAAGAAGCTGCGGATCGTCAAGCGGCTGGAGGTTGTGGAAGCCTTCCGGGAATCCGGCAACAAGCCCAGCTGGATGATCATGGATGTGCTGCCCGTCATCCCTCCCGACATCCGTCCCATGATCCAGCTGGACGGCGGCCGGTTCGCCACCTCTGATCTGAACGATCTGTACCGCCGTGTCATCAACCGGAACAACCGTCTGAAGCGGCTGGTGCAGCTCCACGCCCCCGACATCATCATCCGCAACGAGAAGCGGATGCTCCAGGAGGCCGTGGACGCCCTGATCGACAACGGTCGCCGCGGCCGCGCCGTCACCGGCGCCAACAACCGGGCGCTGAAATCCCTGTCCGACATGCTCAAGGGCAAGCAGGGCCGCTTCCGTCAGAACCTGCTGGGCAAGCGTGTTGACTATTCCGGACGCAGCGTTATCGTCGTCGGCCCTGAGCTGAAGCTGTATCAGTGCGGCGTGCCCAAGGAAATGGCCATCGAACTGTTCCGCCCCTTCGTTATGAAGAAGCTGGTCTCCGACGGTCTGGCCAACAACATCAAGTCCGCCAAGAAGATGATCGACAAGGGCAAGACCGAGGTCTGGGACGCTCTGGACGAGATCATCAAGGACCGCCCGGTCATGCTGAACCGTGCGCCTACCCTGCACCGTCTGGGCATTCAGGCTTTTGAGCCGATTCTGGTGGAAGGCCGCGCATTGAAGCTGCATCCTCTGTGCTGCACCGCCTTCAACGCCGACTTCGACGGCGACCAGATGGCCATTCACGTACCCCTGTCTCCCGAGGCGCAGGCTGAGGCCAGAATGCTGATGCTGTCCGCCAACAACCTGCTGCGTCCTCAGGACGGCAAGCCCGTCACCGTGCCGACGCAGGATATGATTCTGGGCGCCTACTATCTGACCTACACCCGTCTGGGCAAGGCCGAGAAGGGCGCGGAGACCGTGTTCGTCACCGACCCCGGCGATACCGATTTCCCCGTCAACGAGATCGTGGACGCGGACGAGTTCGTCGCCGCCAACAAGGCCGCCAAGGCCGCGGGCAAGGCCATTGCCAAGTTCCGCCCCATCCACAATTATTCCTCCGTCAACGAGGCCATTGCCGCCTACGCTGCCGGCACCGTGGGCCTGCACGCGCCGATCCGGGTGCGCTACGGCAAGAAGATCGACGGCGAGATGCGCTACCGCATCATCGACGCCACCGTCGGCCGTCTGATCTACAACGAGCCGATCCCGCAGGATCTGGGCTTTGTTGACCGCACCGTCCCCGGCCATGAGTTCGATCTGGAGGTCAGCTTCCTTGTCGGCAAGAAGCAGCTGGGCAAGATCATCGACAAGTGCATCCGCCGCCACGGCTTCACCATCGCCACCGAGATGCTGGACCGCATCAAGGCTCTGGGCTACAAGTATTCCACCAAGGGCGCTATCTCCGTGTCCATCGCGGACATGGTGGTTCCCAGCGTCAAGTACGAGATGGTGCATTCCGCGGAGAAGAAGGTCGTGGAGATCGAGCACTTCTACCGTCAGGGCTATATCACCAACGACGAGCGCTACCGTCTGGTGGTTCAGCAGTGGGAAAAGACCACCGCGGACGTCACCAACGCCCTGCAGGGCAGCATGGACGAGTTCAACCCCATCTACATGATGGCCGACTCCGGCGCCCGTGGTTCCATGGCACAGATCCGTCAGCTGGCCGGTATGCGCGGCCTGATGGCCGATACCGCAGGCCGTACCATCGAAATTCCCGTTAAGGCGAACTTCCGTGAAGGCCTGTCCGTTCTGGAATACTTCATCTCCTCCAGAGGCGCCCGTAAGGGCATGACCGATACCGCTCTGCGTACCGCTGACTCCGGTTACCTGACCCGTCGAATGGTGGACGTTTCTCAGGACGTCATCATCCGGGAGCACAACTGCGGCACCACCAACGGCATCTGGGTCGGCGCGGTGTACGACAAGAACGGCGACGTGATCGACACCTTCGGCAACCGCATCCGCGGCCGTTATCCCGTCCACGATGTGGTCGATCCCCAGACCGGCGAGCTGCTGCACTCCAAGGATGTCATGATGATGCCCGAGGACGCGGAGAAGTTCGAGCAGCACGGCATCAACAAGATCTATATCCGCACCATTCTGGGCTGCCGCGCCCGTGTGGGCGTGTGTGCCAAGTGCTACGGCATGAACCTTGCCACCTCCAAGGAGGTCGATCTGGGTGAGGCCGTCGGCATCATTGCCGCTCAGTCCATCGGCGAACCCGGTACCCAGCTGACCATGCGTACCTTCCACTCCGGCGGCGTCGCGGGTGACGATATCACTCAGGGCCTGCCTCGAGTCGAAGAACTGTTTGAGGCCCGCCGTCCCAAGAAGATGGCGCAGATCTCCGAGATTACCGGCGTGGTGAACGTGGACGAGACCCACCGCACCGCCCTGCGTAACATCACCGTGACCGCCGATGACGGCGAGGTGAAGGTGTACCAGGTGCCTTACTCCGTGGGATTGAAGGTCGCCCACGGCAAGGTTGTGGAAAAGGGTCAGCCCATCACCGACGGCGCGCTGTATCCCCAGGATGTTCTGCGGATCTCCGGCGTGGAGGCCGTGCAGGATTATCTGGTGCAGTCCGTCCAGGCGGTGTATCGTCAGCAGGGCGTTGAGATCAACGACAAGCACATTGAGGTCATCATCCGTCAGATGATGCGCAAGGTGCGTGTGGAGGATCCCGGCGATACCGCTCTGCTCACCGGCAGCGCCATTGACAGCTTTGAGTTCGAGGACGCCAACGCCGAAATTCAGCGCCGCATTGACGCCGGGGAGACGGAGCTGCGTCCCGCCACCGCCAGCGCCATGCTGCTGGGCATCCCCAAGGCCTCGCTCGCAACGGACAGCTTCCTGTCCGCCGCCTCCTTCCAGGAGACGACCAAGGTGCTTACCGACGCCGCCATCAAGGGCAAGGTTGACCATCTGGTGGGTCTGAAGGAGAACGTGCTGATCGGCAAGCTGATCCCCGCCGGTTCCGGCCTGATGGCCTACCGGGACTACCAGCCCGGCGCGACCCCCGAGCCCAGAATCCCCGAGGAAATGATCGAGAACGCGTTGAACTAATAAGCATCCGGCCGCTGCCCGAAAGGGCGGCGGCCGGATTTGCAATATTGAAAATGATAAAAATGACCCTCGCATCAGTCGGATGCGAGGGCGGCTTCGTCTATGATACCATGTTCGGCCTCAAATTCCGCAATGCGTTTCTTTATCAGCTGCTCGATTTCCTTATTTTTGGTTCGACCCTCGTATTCGGCAATATATCCCAACTTGTCCAGCAGAATCTGAGAAATGCGCAGCGTATACCTGGGGAAATCATCTTTCATATTGGCTCACCTCTGACGCAATTTTGATGCAATTGTAATAAGACGGTGGGGGAATTGCAAGCGGTGAACCGCAAATTGCGATAAAATGAGCGGATTCACCAATTTGCAGAAAAGGGACAACGAAAAAAATCTGGAAAATTTGTTGACAATCCTGAAAAAATGCGTATAATATCGTCTTGTATGGATACAAAAAAGAAAAGTAGAATACCCGAGTGCGGCAATGTGCCAGACCTTACCGGCGTTAAGACGGTGGTCGGCGCGAAGCAGCTGAAAAAAGCTGTGGAGGCAGGCCGCGCCAGGTATGTTTTTCTGGCTGAAAATGCCGATCCTGCCGTCATAGAGCCCATCGTGCTGCTGTGCCGGTCGAAGGAAGTCCAGACTGCCTGGGTTCCCAGTATGGCCGAGCTTGGCCGTGCCTGTGGTATCGAGGTGGGCGCGGCGGCTGCCGCCGTCGTGGATTGATTCTGGTTCTATCGGACGACCGTCCGTAGAATATAAGACCCGCCAAAATGGCGAGAACAAAAGAAAGGAGAAAATAGATGCCTACTTTTAATCAGCTCGTAAGAAATGGCCGTCAGCAGGCTACCTACAAGTCCACCGCTCCTGCTCTGCAGAGAGGTCTGAACACTCTGGAGAACAAGGCGACGAATCTGCCTTCCCCCCAGAAGCGCGGCGTGTGCACTGCTGTTCGTACCACCACCCCCAAGAAGCCGAACTCCGCTCTGCGTAAGATCGCCCGTGTGCGTCTGACCAACGGTATGGAAGTTTCCGCTTACATTCCCGGTGTCGGCCATAACCTGCAGGAGCACTCCGTGGTGCTGATCCGCGGCGGCCGTGTCAAGGACCTGCCCGGCGTTCGTTACCACATCATCCGCGGCACTCTGGATACCCAGGGCGTGCAGAACCGGATGCAGTCCCGCTCCAAGTACGGCGCGAAGCGCCCCAAGGCCGGTAAGAAGAAGTAATTTTCTTTCCGCCGATCCAATTTGACTTTTCCAAGCCCGTTCGCAAGGCTTCGCCTTGCCAAGATGGTTTTATATAGATGAAACCTCTGGCCAGGCACAACGAAAGTCACACTTTCGAGTACCGATGAAATCATTATATTATGAAGGAGGGAAGCAAAGTGCCCAGAAGAGGTAATGTTCCCAAGAGAGAGGTCCTTCCGGATCCCAATTACAATTCCGTTCTGGTTACCAAGCTCATCAACAGCATCATGCTGGACGGCAAGAAGGGTGTTGCCCAGAAGGTCGTGTATGGTGCATTTGAAATTGTCGAGAACAAGACCGGCAAGAATGGCCTGGAAGTGTTCCAGCAGGCAATGGAAAACATTATGCCCGCCGTGGAGCTGAAGGCTCGCCGTGTCGGCGGCGCTACCTATCAGGTGCCTATCGAAGTTCGCCCTGACCGCCGTCAGACCTTGGGGCTGCGCTGGATCACCAACTACAGCCGCGCCCGCAGCGAGAACACCATGAAGGAGCGTCTGGCTGCCGAGATCATGGATGCTGCCAACAATACCGGCGCCTCCGTTAAGAAGCGTGAGGACGTCCACAAGATGGCTGAAGCCAACAAGGCCTTCGCCCATTTCCGCTGGTAATAAAGGAGAAAACCAATGCCTAGACAGTATTCTCTGGAGAATACAAGAAACTTCGGCATCATGGCACACATTGATGCCGGCAAAACCACCACCACCGAGCGTATCCTGTTCTACACCGGTAAGAACTACAAGATCGGTGAGACCCACGACGGCTCCGCCACCATGGACTGGATGGCACAGGAGCAGGAGCGCGGCATCACCATCACTTCCGCTGCAACTACCTGCTTCTGGAAGGGCTGCCGGCTGAACATCATCGACACCCCGGGTCACGTGGACTTCACCGTTGAGGTGGAGCGTTCCCTGCGTGTTCTGGACGGCGCCGTGACCGTTCTGTGCGCCAAGGGCGGTGTGGAACCCCAGACCGAGACCGTTTGGCGTCAGGCTGACGAGTACAAGGTTCCCCGCATGATCTACGTCAACAAGATGGATATCATGGGCGCCGACTTCTTCCGCGTTCTGGACATGATCCACGAGCGCCTGAAGTGCAACGCCGTGCCCATCCAGCTGCCCATCGGCAGCGAGACCTTCTTCAAGGGCAACGTAGATCTGCTCACCATGAAGGCCAACGTCTTCTACGATGAGCTGGGCAAGGACGTCCGCGTCGAGGATATCCCTGAAGACATGGTGGATATCTGCGAGGAGTACCACGAGAAGCTGATGGATGCGGTCACCGCGCTGGACGACGACCTGGCCATGATGTACCTGGAAGGCGAGGAAATCCCCGTCGAGAAGATCAAGGCCGTCATCCGCAAAGCCACCATCGACAACGAGATGGTGCCTATCGTCTGCGGTACGTCCTACAAGAACAAGGGCGTTCAGGAGCTGCTGGACGCAGTCGTGGACTATATGCCCAGCCCCCTGGACAAGAAGGGCATCCGGGGCATCAACCCCGAGACCGAGGAAGAGGATTTCCGTCCCGCTTCCGACGATGCACCCTTCTCCGCTCTGGCCTTCAAGATCGCTACCGACCCCTACGTGGGCAAGCTGTGCTACTTCCGCGTGTACTCCGGTACGCTGGAGAAGGGCACCACCGTGCTGAACTGCACCAAGGGCGTTAACGAGCGTATGGGCCGTATCCTGCAGATGCACGCCAACCATCGTGAGGACATTGAGAAGGTCTACGCCGGCGACATCGCCGCCGTGGTCGGCGTCAAGAACACCACCACCGGCGACACGCTCTGCGACGAGGATCACCCCATCATTCTGGAGTCCATGGTCTTCCCCGAGCCCGTTATCGAGGTCGCTATCGAGCCCAAGACCAAGGCCGGTCAGGAAAAGATGGGCATCGCCCTGAGTAAGCTGGCTGAAGAAGACCCCACCTTCCGCACCTACACCAACAAGGAGACCGGTCAGACCATCATCGCCGGCATGGGCGAACTGCATCTGGAGATCATTGTTGACCGTCTGCTGCGGGAGTTCAAGGTCGAGGCGAACGTGGGCGCTCCTCAGGTTTCCTACAAGGAGACCATCCGCAAGGCTGTGGATCAGGAGACCAAGTACGCCCGTCAGTCCGGCGGTAAAGGCCAGTACGGTCACGTCAAGATCCATGTGGAGCCCAACGAGCCCGGCAAGGGTTACGAGTTCATCAACGCCGTTGTTGGCGGCGCCATCCCCAAGGAGTATATCCCCGCCGTCGATGCCGGTATTCAGGGCGCGATGGAGGCCGGTGTTCTGGCCGGCTACCCCGTTGTGGATGTGAAGGTCACCCTGTACGATGGCTCTTACCACGAGGTCGACTCCTCCGAAATGGCCTTTAAGATCGCCGGTTCCATGGCGTTCAAGGAAGCCTGCAAGAAGGCGAACCCCGTCATTCTGGAGCCCATCATGAAGGTTTCCGTCAACGTGCCCGACGAATATATGGGTACCGTTATCGGCGATATCACCGCCCGCCGCGGCAACATTCTGGGTCAGATCACCCGTACCGGTTCTGTCCAGATCGACGCCAACGTGCCTCTGGCGGAGATGTTCGGCTACGCCACCGACCTGCGCAGCAAGACGCAGGGACGCGGCAACTACTCCATGGAGCCCAGCCACAACGCCGAGCTGCCCAAGTCCAAGACCGAGGAGATCGTTAAATCCCGGGGCAAGGACTGATTTCCAAAGGAAATTGACGTAAATTTTCAAAAATTTTTCTTGTGTTTCCCCGCAAAGTGTTGTATGATGTATACGATGTGCGGAAGCACCCAGACTAAAGTTGTTTATTAAATTCAATCAACAATTATAACAGGAGGAATATTTCAAATGGCAAAGCAGAAGTTTGAAAGAAATAAGCCCCATGTTAACATCGGCACTATCGGCCATGTTGACCACGGCAAGACCACTCTGACCGCCGCTATCACCAAGTATCTGGCTATGAAGGGTCAGGCTCAGTTCGAGGACTACGCTTCCATCGACAAGGCTCCCGAAGAGAAGGCTCGTGGTATCACGATCAACACCGCTCACGTTGAGTACGAGACCGACAAGCGTCACTACGCTCACGTTGACTGCCCGGGTCACGCTGACTATATCAAGAACATGATCACCGGTGCTGCTCAGATGGACGGCGCTATTCTGGTTATCGCTGCTACCGACGGCCCCATGGCTCAGACCCGTGAGCACCTGCTGCTGGCCCGTCAGGTCGGCGTTCGCTATATCGTTGTGTTCCTGAACAAGTGCGATCAGGTTGACGACGAGGAGCTGCTGGAGCTGGTCGAGATGGAAGTCCGCGAGACCCTGAACGAGTATGGCTTCCCCGGCGACGACACCCCCATCATCAAGGGTTCCGCTCTGAATGCTCTGGTTTCCGAGTCCAAGGATCCCGACGCTCCCGAGTATGCCTGCATCAAGGAGCTGATGGACGCTGTTGACGAGTATATCCCCACTCCCGAGCGTAACGACAACCTGCCCTTCCTGATGCCCGTTGAGGACGTCTTCACCATCTCCGGCCGTGGCACCGTTGCTACCGGTCGTGTGGAGCGTGGCGTTGTCAAGAAGAACGAGCCCGTCGAGATCGTCGGCCTGCGCGAGGACAAGCTGGCTACCGTCGTTACCGACATCGAGATGTTCCACAAGCTGCTGGACTACGCTGAAGCTGGCGACAACATCGGCGCTCTGCTGCGTGGTATCGACAAGAAGAACATCGAAAGAGGCCAGGTTCTGTGCAAGCCCGGCTCCATCCATCCCCACACCAAGTTCAAGGGTCAGGTTTACGTCCTGTCCAAGGAAGAAGGCGGCCGTCATACTCCCTTCTTCAACAACTATCGTCCTCAGTTCTACTTCCGTACCACCGACGTTACCGGCA
>OGPV01001823.1_pt1 | contig 13536 bp, 9 predicted proteins | sample 1553001 | NCBI WGS metagenome assembly OGPV01 (sample SAMEA2580268, study PRJEB22360) | human gut metagenome | biome: human gut; feature: human-associated habitat; material: faeces | place: Denmark | collected 2008/2010
CGCCGCCGATAACTTTGCCCAGACAGGTGATATCAGGATCAATGCCGTAGAGGCCCTGAGAAGATTTTTCACTGCTGCGGAAGCCAGACATGACTTCATCACAGATAAGCAGTGTTCCATATTTTTTTGTGATGGAGCGAATGAATTCCAGATATCCGTCCTGCGGTAATACCAGTCCCATGTTGCCGGGAGTTGGCTCCATGATAACGGCGGCAATATCGCTGCCTTTAGCAGCAAAAGCAGCTTCCAGGGCAGCCCGGTCGTTAAAAGGAACAGTGATGGTATTGGCGGCAACGCCTTTAGGAACACCGGGGCTGTCAGGAACGCCTAAAGTAGCTGCGCCGCTGCCGGCTTTGACCAGCAGGCTGTCGTGATGGCCATGATAACAGCCTATAAATTTAACGATGCTTTCACGTCCTGTATAAGCGCGTGCTAAACGCAGAGCACTCATGGTAGCTTCTGTTCCGCTGTTGACCATACGTACCATTTCCATAGAAGGTACAAGTGTGCAGAGAAGTTTGGCAAGCTCTGTTTCAGCCAGGGTCGGCGCGCCATAGGATGAGCCTTTGGCGGCTGCAGTTTGGATGGCTTCGGTGACCTGCGGGTGTGCATGCCCTAAAAGTAAAGGACCGTAAGAAAGTACATAATCGATATATTCGTTGCCGTCGATGTCGGTGAGTTTGCTGCCGCTGCCTTTGGCAATGACAGGCGGAACACCGCCAACACTGCGGAAGGAACGAACGGGGCTGTTGACGCCGCCGGGAATGTATTGTTTGGCTTCGGCAAAAGCTGCCTGAGATTTGCTGTGATCCATATGCGGCCTCCTTATTTGCCCAGCAGCCACTTGGCTACGTCGAGAGCATGATAGGTGATGATCATTTTGGCGCCGGCACGTTTAAAACCGAGCATCGTTTCCATAACGATACGCTGTTCATCGATCCAGCCTTTTGCTGCTGCTGCTTTGACCATAGCGTATTCACCGCTGACATTATAAACGCATAAAGGGCGGTTAAATGTTTCTTTGACACGGCTTATGATATCCATAAAAGCCAAAGCGGGTTTTACCATAACGATATCTGCGCCTTCCTCGATATCAAGAGCCACTTCACGCAGAGCTTCGTCACTGTTGCCGGGATCCATCTGATAGCCTTTGCGGTCGCCTGCAGAGGGAGTAGAATCGGCTGCAGCGCGGAAAGGGCCATAATAGGCTGAAGCGTATTTAGCTGAATAAGCCATCAGGGAAACATTGCTGAAACCTGCTTCGTCTAAGGCTTCACGCATAACTTTGACATAACCGTCCATCATATTGGATGGCGCAATGACATCAGCGCCGGCTTGAGCGTGGGAAACTGCGATTTTAGCTAAAAGCGGCAGCGTTTCATCATTGTTGACAGTACAGCCGTTTTCCAGAACGCCGCAATGGCCATGTTCTGTATATTCACACAGGCAGGCATCGGTGACGACTACCAGTTCGGGATAAGTGTTTTTGATCAGGCGGCAGGCCTGCTGTACAGGTTCTTCTGCATCCCAGGCGCTGCTGCCGACAGCATTTTTATAAGAGGGGATACCAAACAGTATAACGGCAGGAATTCCAAGTTCGCTGATTTCCTGTAAAACTTCCGGCAAACGGTCTAAGGACCAATGGTAATTGCCCGGCAGCGATTCAATTTCATTTTTTACACCGGTGCCCGGGACGACGAATAACGGATAAATGAGGTCTTTAACGGAAAGTTCAGTCTCGCGGATCATGCTGCGCAGGTTTTCTGTAGCGCGCAGGCGGCGGGGACGGTAAATAGGAAAGCCCATACTGATCACTCCTTATAATATCTTTGAATAGCGTCTGTCAAACCTGCAATAGTAAATGTTTCAGCTATGATGTCAGGTTCAAGATTATTTTGGCGGCAGGTTTCGGCGGTAACAGGGCCAATAGCCGCTGCTGGAATATTATTGATAAGTTCTCTTTGATCGCCTAAGGATGCCAAAAGATTAGTAACAGTTGAGGAACTGGTAAAAGTAACAAGATCAACTTCTCCGTTTTGCAGAGCAGTCAGCAATTCTTCTTTGTTATCCAGAGCGGTAACAGTTTCATAGGCAGTTACAACATCAACGCTGGCTCCTAAAGCACGCAGGCTTTCCGGTAATACTTCACGGGCTACTTTAGCGCGTGCCAGCAGGATTTTATCACCAACTTGCACTTCTGCTGACAGGGTTTCGGCCAGTTCTTCAGCCTTGAAGGCTGGGGGCACTAAATCGGCGGAGATGCCATAGTTTTTTAAAGCTTTCGCCGTTTCACTGCCGATAGCGGCTATTTTGATGTCAGACAGGGAACGGGAATCTAATCCGGCATTATCAAGGCGATTGAAGAAAGCGGTAACGCCGTTAGCACTGGTCAGGATCAGCCATTTGTAGGTTTTGATGTTTTCGATTGCTTTATCCAGCGGTGTATAATCTTCCGGGGGGATGATTTTGATTGCCGGCGCCTCGATTACACGAGCACCAGCGGCTTCCAGCTGTCTGGTCAAAGCACTGGCCTGCGCGCGGGCTCTGGTTACTACGATTGTTTTGCCAAAGAGAGGTTTGTTATCGAACCACTGCAGCTGCTCGCGCAGTTTGACAACATTGCCGACGATAAAAATGGCCGGCGGTTTCAGATTTGCCGCGGCAACGTCGGCAGCAGCAGTACCGACAGTAGTGATCAGAGTGCGCTGTTCCGGTTTTGTGCCCCAGCGAATGACTGCTGCCGGAGTATCGGCGCTGCGCCCGTTGGCGATGAGATTTTTTGTAATATTAGTAAGATTTTCGACACCCATCAGGAAAACTAAAGTATCAACAGCGGTAGCAAGACCGCTCCAGTTAATAGTTGATTCGCCTTTTGTAGGGTCTTCGTGGCCGGTAATGACTGCAAAGGAAGTGGCTACGTGACGATGGGTGACAGGAATGCCTGCGTATTCAGCAACTGCGATGGCAGAAGTTACGCCGGGAACGAATTCAAATGGCAGTCCGGCTTCTAAAAGTTCAATAGCTTCTTCACCGCCGCGTCCGAAAACAAAAGGATCACCGCCTTTGAGGCGGGCAACAGTCTTACCTTCGGCTGCCAGCTTTACCAGCAGTTTATTGATATCTGGCTGACGCATTGTATGGTTGGCAGAAGCTTTGCCGACATAAACCATTTCTGCGTCGTCTTTAGCATAAGCTAAAATTCTCGGATCTGCCAAACGGTCGTAAACGACAGCGTCGGCTGTTTGCAAGCATTCCATGGCTTTGATTGAAAGCAGACCGGGATCACCGGGGCCTGCACCGATCAAGTAAACTTTTCCCTGTTTTGTCATTAATTTCTCTCCTTACATGATCTCGGCGAGGATTGCACGGCCGCCCTGATCTAACATTTTATTGCCAAGTTCTTTTCCAAGTTCTGCAGCGTTTACAGCATGGCCTCTGATCGTATCGCGTAAAACAGTGCTTCCGTCCAGAGATGCGATGATTGCTTCAATAGATACAGCATCTCCTTCAGTGACAGCATGTACACCAATAGGGACCTGGCAGCCGCCCTCAATGAGCCCTAAAAAAGCACGTTCGGCATCAGTAGCCTGTTTGGTAGACTGGTCATTTAAAAAATTAAGCATAGCTCTTACTTCTGTATTATCGGTGCGGCATTCGATTGCCAAAGCGCCTTGTCCAACTGCGGGTAAGCAGAAATTATGGGGGATTATTTCTCTGATCCGATCGGTATATCCGAGACGAGTCAATCCTGCCGCAGCAAGGATTATAGCATCCATTTGGCCTTCGTCAAGCTTCCGCAGACGCGTATCGACGTTGCCTCGTAAATCTACGATTTTCAGATCCGGGCGTGCTGCCAAAAGCTGGGCTTTGCGGCGCAGACTGGAAGTACCCAGAACTGCTCCCTGCGGCAGTGTTTCGATAGAAGCATATTTATTGCTGACAAAAGCGTCGCCGGCATTAGCCCGCTTGGTAACAGCTGTCAGGCACAGGCCTTCCGGCAGAATAGTAGGCATATCTTTCAGACTGTGGACGGCAAGATCGATCTCACCTTCTAGAAGAGCAGTTTCCAGTTCCTTGGTAAAAAGTCCCTTGCCGCCGATTTTGGCCAGCGGTACATCAAGGATACGGTCTCCCTTGGTAATGATTTTTTTTAAAGTTACAGTACATTCCGGATATTGCCTGCGCAGCAGGTCGGCAATATGATTGCTTTGCCACAGAGCCAGCAGGCTCTGTCTAGTCCCAATAATCAAATTTGTTTTCATCACCTATATAGTCCTCTCCCGAATCGTTGAGTAAAAATAACTCGCAGATCATATCTCTGTAACGTTCTTCATCTGCCGTTCCGGCAGCAATGTTCATAGCTGTCATTGGTTCGCGCAGGAATTTGTGTTCCAGGCGCTGAGTCATGATATCGATGATACGGCGTTCTTTATCAGTAAGATTTGGCAGTTTGGCAAATGCCCGTTTTAAAACCTTCTGCCGCAGAAAATTCATTTTTTCATGCAGCTGAACCATTACAGGCCGCATCGTCAGATAGCGCAGCCGTTCTTTCAGTGCCGTTATTTCTTCGTCAATAATTGCTTCAGCCACCTTGGCTTCAGAAGATCGGAAATTCTTATTCATATCGACAACTCCTTCCAGATCGTCGATATTATACAGGGTAACGCCTTCTATATCTCCAACCAGAGGATCAACGTCACGGGGAACGGCAATATCAACTAAAATAAGCGGTTTGCCGCTGCGTTTAGGAATAATATCGCGTACACCCTGTTCTGTTATCACATAGTGAGGCGCTCCTGTAGAAGTGATAATGATATCAGAGGTTATCGCCTGATGCATAAATTCGTTATACGGGATCGCAGTACCGTTAAATTTTTCTGCCAGTTCCTGAGCGTGAGACAGATTACGGTTACTGACAAAGATAGTTTTAGCGCCTTTATCAATCAAATGGCGGGCGGTCAGTTCACTCATTCTGCCGGCACCCAATACTAAAATATTGGCTTTAGTCAGATCGCCGACAACGTCGATAGCCAGATCTACCGCGGCGGAAGAAACAGAAACAGAACTGTAGGCGATCTTTGTTTCTGTACGTACACGCTTGCCGACGGCGATAGCACGATTAAATAAGGTGTTGAACAAAGTGTCTGTCATACCGCAGCTGCGGGACAGATGATATGCATTTTTAATCTGGCTCAGGATCTGGCCTTCCCCGATGATGAGTGAGTCAAGGCTGGAAGCGACTTTAAACAGATGACGGACGCAATTAATGCCGGTCAGATTATAGAAATAGTCGGGTTTATATTGTTCGCCTGCCAGATGGCGCAGCAAAGTACGGATAAAATGTAATCCGGCAGCAGGATCTTCCAGCACCATATAAAGTTCAGTACGGTTGCAGGTTGAAAGTAAAACTGCTTCGTTGAGGTTGTCGTTATTGCGCAGCCGGCGCAGCACACGAACCGTTCTATCCTGTGAAAAATTGAAACGTTCACGGATCTCAACGGGGGCTGTTTTGTGATTCAAGCCTAAAACGATTAGCTGCATCAGTAATGATCTCCTTTGCTTGGTCAAGCTTACCTGCATGAAGCAGGCCGATGACGGATTGGTTTAAAGTCTGGCGCCAGAAAGCAGTACGCTTTTCAGGTGTAGTAGCTATTGTTTTCAGTTCTCGTCGAAGCTGTTGTAAGAATTCGTTGAATTCGGCAAAATCAGAGCCATAACATGCCCTAAGGTCCTGTGACAGTACCCGCGTCAAAGCGGGCATACCTCCGGTAGACAGAGTAAATGTCAAAGCCCCGTTTTTTACGGTTGAAGGCACACTGAAGTTACCTAATGACGGTTCTGTAACAACATTACAGAGACAGGGTGCAGCAGCAGCGATTTTTCTGTTGATATGAAAATCGTCGGTTGCTGCAATCGTTACAAAAGCATCAATGAGATCGTTGTCTGCATAAGCGCGCAGTTCCAGCTGCAGCAGTCCGGTCTTTGCTAAAGTCAACAGCTGCGGATCAGCCGCAGGTGCGATTACAGTCAGGTCCGCACCTGCTTCGATCAATGGCAGCGCTTTACGGACGGCTACTTTACCACCGCCGATAATGACACATTTTTTATTTTTTAAGTCCAGCATGGCCGGATAAGAAAAAGAATTCTGCTGCATGTTTACCTGCTTATAAAAATAGATTTTACGTAAGGATAAATGTTGAAAAATACAACAACTATAATATCATAAATTAGGATTTATTTCCAGTTAAAAGAGTGTTGCAGAGCAGGAAATCAGAGCTGTTGCTTGCTATATTAAAATTAGAAAAAGGATTTGCTGTTTGAGCGGCGAATACTTACAGATAAACATCAGCCTATGATAGGAGGAATGACTTATGAACTGTGCTTTTTGCCCTCATCACAAATGTTATACCAGCGGTCAGAACTGTACTCGTCTGACTCATGAAGAAATCAGCGAGTATTATACCGACGAAGATAAAAAAATGATGCGAGCGTCGTCTGCGACAGAGAGCCGCAATTATTTGAAAATGACACGGTTGGAAGAAAGCGTATTTTTCGCTAAAGAGATGGGTGTAAAAAAAGTCGGGATAGCCTTTTGCATCGGTTTAGCCAATGAAGCTCATTTTTGTGCCCAGTATTTTAAGAAGGAAGGGCTGGATGTTCAATCGGTATGCTGCAAAGTCTGTTCCGTCGATAAAGATCTGCTGGAACTGGAAAAAATCAAACCCGGACAGCGTGAAGCTATGTGCAATCCTAAAGTGCAGGCCCGCCTGCTGAATGAAGGCGGTACAGAATTGAATTTTATCGTAGGGCTTTGCGTAGGTCACGATATGCTTTTTACCATGGAATCCAAAGTGCCGGTTTCCAGTATCATTACTAAGGACAGGGTTTTAGCAAATAATCCTGCTGGGGCGGTTTATTCACGTTACTGGCGCCGTAAGCTGGGAATTTTGGAAGAAGGCACTGTATAAGAAAATATTTTTTTATGAAAGTCTGTCGCTTATGCGGCAGACTTTTTTACTGTAAAGCAGCAAACGGAAGGGAAATTCCCTTCCGTTTGCTTGAGAAACTTATGTAGGAGGATGATAATGTTACCCAAGTAGCTGCAGAAGGTTATTGTTTTATGATTGTACCTTCTTTCATGATAATTTTCATATTGTTAACTGCAACAGCGCGTATGTTTTCTAAAGGATTGCCATCTAGGACAAGGATATCAGCAAACTTATCGACTTCTAAAGTACCGGTTATTTTATCGACCTTCAGCATTTCAGCACCTACTTTTGTTGCTGCCACGATAGTATCCATTTCTGAAATGCCGGCTTTTTCTACGAAAGAATACATTTCGCCGATAGCAGTGGTCCCGTAAGGTGTAAGGCTGGAACAGAAGCTATCAGAGCCAATGGTTAACCCTATGCCTTTGGATTTTGCTTTACGCAGATTGGCGTAAACACGGTTCAGTTCTTTTTCTGCAACAGTTGCTCCGGAATACTGATCGTGTACCTCTGGGATGTATGGCGGCGCGTATGTTTTGAACCATTCGTTAAGGAATTGGATTGTTGGGCAGAAGTAAATCCCTTTTTCAGCCATGATATCAAGACATTCATCATTTAAGGTCTGTCCATGGATAATCAGATGAACTCCGGCTTTTGCAGAATCAAGGGCGCCACCGTAACCTTCGGCGTGAGACCAGACTGGGATACCGACCATATTGCATTCGTCAACGACAGCCTTGATTTCTTCAAAGGTATAATGCTGGTCTAATTTTTGATCCCAGCGCCAAATGCCGCCGCCGGTAGACCATATTTTGATAGCGTCAGGATTTTCACGCAGTCTTTTGCGGACAGCTTTACGCAGTTCCCAGGGGCCGTCTACACGTTCAGCCCATGGATGAGATTGTTCATTATACCAAATAGGAAGTTTATGAGAATCTCCGTGGCCGCAGGTACGGCAGAAGCCTAATCCTGTACCGACGACACGTGGTCCCTGCATAACACCTTTTTCTACCATATTTCGGATTGCAAGGCCTGAATAAGAGATTTCTCCGACTGTAGTCAAACCATTTTCCAAACATTCGTGGGCCTGTTGTACAGCTACTACCGTTTTTTGAACGCGATCTTCTAAAACCCACTCGGTATCGTCATCGGTCAAGTTGCCGGAAAAGTGCAAGTGCGTATCAATAAGTCCTGGCATGATAGTTTTGCCATTAATATCGATCTGTTCATATTCAGGAGAGATTTGCTTGGCAGGTCCGGCATAGGTTATTTTTTTGCCTTCGACCAAGACTAATGAGTTTACAAGTGGTTCTCTACCGGTGCCATCAATGAGATAACCTCCAACTAAAGCGATTTTTTTCATGATAAATACCTCCTTGATTATTTTTTGTGAATATGGTTTTTAATTAAAGTTATTTATGAATCTGTGTGTCATCTATGGATATCGGAATTGTTGTAGATCCAGAGGTTTTATTTCGGTGCAAAGTTTTGATAATCAGGCCTATAACCAGCCATCCCAAAACGATACTCCATTCTACGGCATTTAGTGTAGCGGGGCTTCCGGGAACTACCATCAGAAGTACGATCAGTGATCCTGCAAGACAGGCCAGTGAGATGCCAAATTTTCCGTATGGTACTTTATAAGGTCTGGGAAGATCGGGTTCTGTAAGGCGCATTTTGTAACAGGAGAAACTGACCATAGTACAGGCGAAAATAAAAGCCAGAGCTGAGACATTAGTCAGTGGTACTAACATCTTTTTTCCTAGAAATGGGCCGATAACAGTTAAAACGGCTAAGAGAATATTAGCTGTTTTGGGAGTTCCTGAAACAGGGTCTACTTCAGCAAAAGATCTGGGCAGCTGGCCTTTACGTCCCATAGCAAGCATAATACGGCTTGTAGCACCATAAAAAGAATTCATGGGACCCATAGGCCCGATTGTGGCAATGCAGAGCATTGCGATATACAAAAAAATATTTATTGTTTTCAAACAAGCTAAAGCAGGAACAGAACTTTTTACAAAATCAGTCCAGGGTATGATACTGCCAAAGGAATAGATGCAGACCATATAAAATCCGCCGGAGGCTAGCAGTGCTAGACTGATAACACGCCCAAATTTGTTCCAGTCGAGACCTTCAGCGGCTTCTTCTGCCTGTTGAGGAATAGTGTCGAAACCTGCGTAAAAGAATGGTGTCATAACAAGAACCGAGATAATACCGGCAAACATAGTTGAAGATGAAGTTGATGAAGCCGCACCTTCAACACTGGCAAAAATTGGTTGGATGTTCTCAGGGCCGCCTTTAACAAGTGAGATACCCATAGCAAGAATCATTCCACAGAGCAGGGCTTTAGTAAGAAATGCCTGTAGGCTTGCCGCTGCGGAAGCACCACGAAAATTTTGGATGATTACATAAACAGCAAAACTCAGAGCAATAACAGTGGGAAGCAGGTAGACATCAGCGCCCATAATTGAATAGAGCTTAATTGAACGGAGGATTGGAAATAAATCTCCGAACATATCTGAAACGAGCGTTGAAATAGCAATTGCTTCCCATGGACAGAGGATTGCATTGCCTAAAGCCAAGAACCAGCCGGTAATATAGGACATGGTATTTCCATAAGTACGGTCTACATATTCAACGATGCCGCCGGAAATAGGGATTGCTGCAGTAAGTTCTCCGAATACAGCTCCGATAGGCAGTAGAAATACAGCTCCAATAATAAAGGCGATCATAGCTGCTACAGGACCTCCGCCAATGATCATCCAGTCGCCTACCATCAAAACCCAGCCGGTTCCGATAATAGCTCCGAAACCGATTGTAAAAAAATTCCAGAGTGACAGTGTTTTTTGCATACTGCCTTTTTGGTTTGATGCTGACATGTAAAAGCCCTCCTTTGAGTGAAGATAATGAGAAACATGAAACGATGTCTAAATATTCGAATAATTTAGAGAAGGGTAGTAACTTTGTACAGCTTTACTATAGCTTAAAGTAAATCGTGTTACGACAAAAATTTCATAATTGATATATTCGATGTAATATCAGGTACGGGTTAAATTTTATAGCAGCAAAATCGGCACTTCCAGTGTCATAATCGTAGCGATTAGTTCAAGATACAGATGTTATAATAAAAATATAATTACCAGTTAGGAACGGAGGTGAGAAGATGTTTTATATTGCTTTGTGCGATGATGAATGGCAGGCTGTAGAAATATTGACCGGTTATTTATCAGAGATCAAAAGATCGGGATTACAGCTGGAAAGTGTGCCTTTTTTGAACGGACGGGAACTGGTACACCAGTATGAACGGGGGCGTAAATTTGATATCATCATATTGGACATGCTGATGAAGCCATTAAATGGTATTGAAACAGCAAGGCTGATCAGGAAATATGACAGCGAAGTGCCGATTTTAATCGTAACGGGAACTGTTGAATATGCGATGGATGGTTATCAGGTAAATGCCTATCGTTATATTTTGAAGCCAGTAGATAAAGCTTATTTTTTACAGGAAGTACGGACTATTTTGACATCAATAGCCAGGTTACAGAATAAATATTTCAGTTTTACCAATGAAAAAGGATTGTTTAAAATAAAAACTACTGATATTTATTATTTCGAATCTAATATGCGCACTTTATCGGTTTGCCATCTGGGGGGAAAAACAACTTTTACGGGGAAAATCAGTGAAGTGGAGGAGTCACTGAGTGAACAGAGTTTTTTCAGGATTCATAAAAGTTATGTTGTTAATCTAAAACATATACGTAATATTTTTAAAGATACTGTTACTTTAGAAAATGGAGAGGAATTGCCGCTTAGCAGGCATCGCAGCAAAGAATTGCGGCAGCAGTTCCTATCCTATATGAAGGAAAATATTTGATATGGATATTATGCTGAAATGGATCGCTTATGTGATTTTATCTGCGGCTGAGACGTGGATCGGATATCGTCTTTTCAATACTTATTTGACTCGTAATTCAGTAAGACAGAGGTATTATTGGCTGGGGGTGATATTTTATTTTACTTTCCAGATGTTTTCTTATGTAAATGAAAGTCCCATGTTTTCGACGGCTGCTTATTATTTTTTCTTTGCTACAATTATTGCTGTTGTTTTCTTTTCTGATTCTTTACAGAATAAGATTACGATTGCCTTACTGTTTGTTATTATGAATTATGCATGTAAAACGGCTATGACAGGTATTGCCTTGGCCTGGGGTGAACAGACTTTGCCGCGGGAGCTGATTAATTATCGCATTGTTATGGATCCCTGGTCGCAGATGATGGCATGTATACTGTTTGTTTTGAGTTTATGGGGTACGATTTGTATTCGCGAGTTGAGGCTGAATAAGCAAAATTTACTTTATGCTGTAATTTCATATCTGTTTCCACTGACTGTGATGATTTCAGTAATCATTATTTCCCATAAAAATATTGGGTTTGGATCTGCCGCGGGGATACAGGTCTTTTATATTTATACTTCAGTACTTTTGTTTTCTGCATCAATCAGTCTTTTCTACCTTCTGGAAAAAAATATTCTTTTGGATATGTCCGGAGAAAAGTCATCGGTAATGGAAGAATTGCTGTCACTGCAGCGCCGTCATTATGAACGATTGGATATATCACAGCGTGAATTACAGAGTCTGCGGCATGATATCAAAAATCATATTAGCTGTCTATATGCGCTTTTGGACAGTGGTCATGCTAAAGAAGCTAAGGAATATATTAAGGAACTTTATACCTATAATAAAGGCTTGCAGGGCATTATTTACAGTGGGAATATAGTTATTGATTCCATTCTCAGTAATGGTTTGGCTAATTTGGAAAACCGTGGTATAAATTTAAAATGCAGTATAATTATACCGCCTTCGTTAAATATCGCTGACGTGGATCTATGTATTCTTTTTGGAAATTTGATTGATAATGCCGTGGAGGCATGTGAAAGAATCGTAGAACCGGGCAGGAAAAAATTTATTGTTCTTAACGTCAATATCAAAAAAGATTATCTGTTCATTGATATCGCTAATTCGTTTACTGGTGAAGTGAAAAAACAGAATAATATTTACAGAACAGTGAAGATTGATGAGCGTTATTGTGGTATAGGCCTGTTTAATATCAGAAAGATTGTTGAAAAATATAATGGTGAATTTTCAGTCAGCCATTCTGATAATGTTTTTAGTGTTTCGGTTATGTTGTCATTACTCTGGGGGAAAAAATAAGGACTGCCGTTTTAACGGCAGTCCTTATTTTTTTTATAAAGATGCAGGCTTTTAACTAGCAGCCCCAAAGCAGTCCATCCTGTCAGCACCAGGTATTCAGTTTTACTCAGCGAAGCAGAGGTGCCGGGTAGCAGCATGGCAGCAATAATGAGAAAACTGACGCAGCATGCAGCACTGATACCCGCTTTGCCGCCAGGGACTTTGTAGGGGCGGTATAGATTTGCTTCGCTGCTGCGCATTTTATAACAGGCCAGACTGACCATCATACAGGAGAACATGAAGGTCAGGGCAGCAACATTTGTCAGAGGCAGCAGCATATTGCTTCCCAGGAAAGGGGCGAGAACGATACTTGTGCTGAGCAGAATATGTGTAGATTTGGCAATAGCCTGAGAGTGGTCGGAGGGGCTGAAGGCTGCAGGCAGTTGTTTTTTTCGGGCCATAGCCAGTAAAATCCTGGAGGATGAGGCATAAAAGGAGTTCATAGGACCCAACGCTCCCAAAACAGTTATGCAGAGCATGAGAAAGTATAAATTAAAATTGATGTGCTTAAGACAGGCAAGAGCTGCCAAAGGCTGTTTGACAAAACTTGTCCAGGGGATAAGACTGCTGAAAGCTGCTATGCAGATAATGTAAAAGGTAGCTGCAGATAAAAGTGCAAGGCTGATAATTCTGCCGAATTTGTGCCAGTCTAAGCCCTGAGCAGCTTCTTCTGCCTGCTGCGGGATAGTGTCAAACCCGGTATAGAAAAAAGGCGTTACTGTAAGCAGGGCAAAAATACCGGTCCAGAGAGAGGTGGCCTGAGTATGTGCTGTCGACTCATTGACCGGAAGAAAAAGCGGCTGCCAGTTTGCAAGACTGCCTTTGTCAAAAGCACTGATAATGGACAGCAGTAATCCTGCGAGCAGCGCTTTAGTCAGGAAAGACTGGGCTTTAGCTGCTGCTTTTGGGCCGTGCAGATTTTGTCTGATGATAAATCCTGAAAGGCAAAGCGCTATCAGTACTGGGAAAAGGTATACATCGGCACCTAAAATGCTGTAGAGCCTGATTGAACGCAGCCATGGAAACATATCTCCGAACAGGGTGCCAAAAAGGGTGGAGACAGCAATCGTTTCCCATGGACACATGATAATATTACTTAGCAGCAGCAGCCAGCCTGTAATAAAAGATACTGTTTTACCGTAGGTGCGGTCAACATATTCTATTACCCCGCCGTCAATAGGCAGAGCGCTTGTAAGCTCTCCGAATACAGCTCCGATAGGCAGTAAAAGCAGCGCCCCCAGTAAAAATGCCAGCATGGCCGGAATGGGTCCTCCGCTGATGATGATCCATTCGCC
>OGPV01001830.1_pt1 | contig 13508 bp, 9 predicted proteins | sample 1553001 | NCBI WGS metagenome assembly OGPV01 (sample SAMEA2580268, study PRJEB22360) | human gut metagenome | biome: human gut; feature: human-associated habitat; material: faeces | place: Denmark | collected 2008/2010
TCTTCAGTATCCTTATTTATGCTCTTATGACCCCACTGCAGATCAAACAGCAGAAATTCTCTAAGCTGAGTGCAATCATGCAGCCGGAACTTCAGAAAATTCAAAAGAAGTACAAGGGAAAAAACAACGATACTGCTGCAATGCAGAAAATGCAGGAGGAAACACAGGCTGTATATCAGAAATACGGCGTATCTCCTACAGGAAGCTGTGTACAGCTTGCAATCCAGTTCCCTATTTTGATGGCCTTATATCAGGTAATTTATAAAATTCCGGCATATGTAGGAAGTGTAAGGGATATCCTTGCATCTGCAGTTACCAGTATTACAGGTGTAAACGGATATACAGATATCCTTCAGCAGTTTATCACAGATAATAAGATGACAAGAGTTCAGCTTATTATGGATGGAAGTAAAGCTACAAGTAATTCAGTCACAGACTTTTTGTATGCATTATCACCTTCCCAGTGGAAAACACTTGCTGAGACAAGCCAGTTTGCAGGATTTACTGATACGCTGAACAGCACTGCAAAAGAGATTTCACATGTGCAGAATTTCTTTGGTCTGAATATCGCTGATCAGCCACTGACTTATATTAAAGCAGCTTTTGTAGGTGGATCTGCTCTTCTTGCTATCGTTGCGATTCTTATCCCGATTCTTGCGTGGGCTACACAGATGATCAACTTAAAACTGATGCCTCAGGCAGCACAGCAGAGCGGCGATTCACAGCAGGATGCAATGATGAACTCCATGAAGACAATGAATATGGTAATGCCGTTGATGTCAGCAGTATTCTGTTTCACATTCCCTGTAGGTCTTGGTATTTACTGGGTAGCAAGTGCTGCAGTAAGAAGTGTGCAGCAGGTTGTTATCAATAAAAAGATGGATAAGATCCAGATTGAAGACCTGATCAGTGAGAATATGAAGAAGATGGAAAAGAAGCGTGAGAAAGCGGGACTTCCACCTCAGAAGATTACAAATCAGGCCCATCAGAGCGCCAAGAATATCAATAAGATTGAAAAAGGCAGCAGCAATACAAATGTTGAGACAAGAGCCAAGAAGGTTGAAGAAGCTTACAAAGACGCTGCGAATGCAAAACCTGGCAGCATTACTGCAAAGGCCAATCTGGTAAAAGCATTTGATGAGCGTAATAAGAAGAAGTAGTCAGGAACGGAGGGGTTGGCATGGAGGATTATATCCAGTTTTCAGCGAAAACAAAGAGTGAAGCAATTACAAAAGCATGTATCGAGCTTGGCGTATCCAGTGACCAGCTTGAGATTCAGGTAATAAGTGAAGGCAGCAACGGATTTTTCGGAATCGGAAGCAAGCCTGCAGTAATTAAGGTTCGTAAGATTGAGTCGGTTTCTGAGGAAGAAGAAATGAAGGAGATCGTAGAGACAGTGAAACTCGATTCCTTCAAAGAGGAAGCCCCGGTTCAGGAAGAAAAGAAAACGGAAGCTATAAAACCGGTAAAGAAAGAAATCAAAGAGCCGAAAGCTGTTTCTGAGAAACCAAGACAGCCAAAACCTGTAAAGGAAAGGGCTGCAAAAGAAAAACAGCCGAGAGAATTCAGAGAGCCAAAAGAGAAACAAGTCAGAGAAAAGACGACTAAACCGGTAAAGCCTGTTGAGATCCTTACAGATCCGGAAGAGATTAAAGAAGTAGAAAACAGAGCAAAGGTATTCCTTCGTGATGTATTTGCGTCCATGAATCTTGGAGAAGTAGAGATTACATCTGAATATAACACAACGGACGGAAGTCTGGAAGTTGACTTTGAAGGCGAAGATATGGGAATCCTTATCGGCAAGAGAGGCCAGACTCTGGATTCTCTTCAGTATCTGACGAGTCTTGTGGTAAATAAAGGTAAATCAAATTACATTCGTGTAAAACTTGATACAGAAGATTACCGCAAGCGCCGTAAAGAAACTCTTGAGAACCTTGCAAGAGGTATTGCTTATAAAGTAAGAAAAACCCGCAAGCCGGTTATTCTTGAGCCAATGAATCCTTATGAGAGAAGAATTATCCATTCTGCTCTTCAGGGAAATAAATTCGTTGAGACAGTCAGTGAGGGTGAAGAGCCTTACCGTCATGTAGTGGTAAAATTAAAAAGAAATTAATAATATGACTGCTTCATTGCAGATATGAAAAAAGAATGTTATTCTAGGTGAAAGCGTGAATAGCACGTAACTTTGCGTGTGTACTTTTGCCTGGAGTAACATTTTTATTTTACGGAAAGTCTTGTATATATACCAGAGAGATTACACACTTGCAGAAAAAAATAACAGTAGTCAGTGTGATTTTCCTGTTATGTATATAAGATGACAGAATTATTGTAACAGTCTACTGTTCCGCAGGGGCGGAACTATTATAGAACAGGCAAGTGAGGAGAAAAAAATGGAAACAACAATCGCAGCAATTTCCACAGCCATGAGTGCGTCCGGAATCGGAATCATCCGTATCAGCGGCGAGAATGCCATGGATGTGATTTCCCGTATCTACAGATCAAAAGGCGGGAAGAAAAAAATAAAAGAAGTTCCGACTCATACCATTCATTATGGATATATTTATGATGGAGAGGAACTGATTGATGAGGTTCTGGTAATGATCATGCATGCACCGAGGACTTTTACAGGAGAAGATACAGTAGAAATAGACTGTCATGGTGGTGTATATGCTATGCAGAGGGTTTTGGATACAGTGCTGAAAAATGGTGCCGAAATTGCAGAACCAGGAGAATTTACCAAACGTGCCTTCCTGAACGGACGGATGGATCTATCCCAGGCAGAGGCTGTTATGGATGTTATACAGGCGAAAAATGAATATGCGCTTCGCAGTTCCATGGATCAGTTAAGAGGTTCTGTGCAGAAAGCAATCCGAGATATCAGAGAAAAGCTGATTTATCACATTGCATATATAGAATCGGCACTGGATGATCCGGAACATATCAGTCTGGATGGATATCCCCAGGAACTTCTGGAAGTTGTGGATAATGAACAGAAAGAAGTGAAGCGCCTGTTGAAAACTTCTTCTGACGGAAAGATGATCCAGGAGGGAATCCAGACAGTTATCCTTGGAAAACCAAATGCCGGAAAATCCTCACTGTTAAATCTTCTGATCGGAGAAAACCGGGCTATTGTGACAGATATTGCAGGAACGACCAGAGACATTCTGGAGGAATATATCACACTTCATGGAATATCTCTGAAGATTATTGATACAGCCGGAATCCGGGAAACAAAGGATATTGTGGAAAAAATAGGGGTAGACAGAGCCAGAGAAATGGCACAGAAAGCAGATCTGATTCTTTATGTAGTGGATTCTTCTGTTCCGCTTGACGAAAATGATGAAGAAATCATGGAAATGCTTACTGGAAAAAAGGCGATTATCCTGTATAATAAAACTGATCTTCAGCCGGAAATCCAGCCGGAAATCCTGGAAGAAAAAACAGGACATCCGGTAATTCCGATTTCTGCAAAAGAAGAAAAAGGCATTACAGAACTGGAAGAACAGATTAAAGATATGTTTTTTGGAGGAGAGATTTCCTTTAATGATGAGGTATATATTACAAATGCCCGTCATAAAGCAGCATTGGAAGAGGCTGACAGAAGCCTTGATCTGGTCAGAAACAGTATCGAAATGGGAATGCCGGAAGATTTCTTTTCTATAGATCTTATGAATGCATATGAAAATCTGGGTAAAATCCTCGGAGAGTCTGTTGGTGAAGATCTGGTAAATGAGATATTCGGCAAGTTTTGCATGGGTAAATAAAAATCAAAAAATCGCCTTCGGCGATTTTTGAAAGAATAGGATGAGCAGTTGTAAAATAAAAGGAGACAAAATGAGAACGTTAGTAGAAGATTATGATATTGTTGTAGTCGGTGCCGGTCATGCCGGATGTGAAGCAGCACTTGCGGGCGCGCGCCTGGGCCTGAATACAGTGATGTTTACTGTAAGTGTAGACAGTATCGCATTAATGCCATGTAACCCGAACGTAGGCGGCAGTTCCAAAGGCCATCTGGTAAGAGAGCTTGATGCCCTGGGCGGTGAAATGGGAAAAAATATTGACAAGACCTTTATCCAGTCCAAAATGCTTAACTGTTCCAAAGGACCTGCAGTGCACTCCTTACGTGCGCAGGCTGACAAACAGGCATACAGCAATGAAATGAGAAAAACGCTTGAAAATACACCTAATCTGACTATTAAACAGGGAGAAGTAACAAAACTTCTGGTCGAGGACGGAAAGATTACAGGGGTAAAAACATATTCCGGTGCAACTTATAACTGTAAAGCTGTGGTCCTCTGTACAGGAACTTATTTAAAAGCAAGATGTATTTACGGTGATGTAAGTAATTATACAGGACCAAACGGACTGCAGGCAGCCAACTACCTGACTGATTCTCTGAAAGAGTTGGGAATTGAAATGTTCCGTTTTAAAACAGGAACACCTGCCCGTATTGCCGGAAATACAATTGACTACAGTAAAATGGAGGAACAGTTTGGAGATGAGAGAGTTGTACCATTTTCATTCTCAACTAATCCAGAAGATGTTCAGATAGAGCAGAAATCCTGCTGGCTGACATATACAAATGAGAAAACTCATGAGATCATTCGTGCAAACCTTGACCGTTCTCCGTTGTATTCCGGTATGATCGAAGGAACCGGTCCGCGTTATTGTCCGTCAATTGAAGATAAAGTAGTCCGTTTTGCAGATAAGAACCGTCATCAGGTATTTATTGAGCCGGAAGGTCTCTATACAAATGAGATGTATATTGGTGGAATGTCCAGTTCTCTGCCGGAAGATGTGCAGGAAGAAATGTATCATTCCGTACCGGGACTGGAACATGCAAAAATCGTTAAAAATGCATATGCCATCGAATATGACTGTATTAATCCACGTCAGTTATATCCTACACTGGAATTTAAGAAAATCAAAGGACTGTTCAGCGGTGGTCAGTTTAACGGAAGTTCAGGGTATGAAGAAGCAGCGGCGCAGGGACTGATCGCAGGAATTAATGCTGCTCTGGAAGTTAAAGGTCAGGAACAGCTGATTCTTGACCGTTCTGAGGCTTATATTGGTGTTCTTATTGATGATCTGGTAACAAAAGAAAACCATGAGCCATACAGAATGATGACCAGCAGAGCGGAGTACAGATTACTTCTCCGACAGGACAATGCGGATCTGAGACTTCGTAAAAAGGGATATCAGGCAGGACTCATCAGTGAAGAGGATTATCAGAAAATCCTTACGAAAGAAGAACAGATAAAAACAGAGATCAGCAGAGTAGAACATACAAATATCGGAGCAAACAAAGAGGTTCAGACCCTTCTGGAAAGCTATAACAGCACACCGCTGAAATCCGGAACCACTCTGGCAGAACTGATCCGCCGTCCGGAACTTTCTTATGAAGCAATCAAACCACTTGATAAAGAACGTCCGGAGCTGCCATGGGATGTACAGGAACAGGTTGACATTAACATCAAGTATGATGGATATATCCGCAGACAGTTAAAACAGGTAGAACAGTTTAAGAAACTGGAAGCAAAGAAAATCCCGACAGATCTTGATTATGAGAAAGTTGGAAGCCTGAGAATCGAAGCACGTCAGAAACTGGAAGCATACAGACCGATTTCAATCGGACAGGCTTCCCGAATTTCAGGAGTTTCTCCTGCTGATATATCAGTTTTACTGGTGTATCTTTCCAGTACGAAATAATTAATATAATACGCTTTAATGTGCTTATAAAAACAAAAAATTGGCAAAAAATATTAAAATAGTACATAAAAGAGAAAAATAACGGACTATAAATAACAGATAAAATCATAAAAGCACATAAAACAACCCTGTAAAATATACAAAAATAATAAATAAAGGTAGAAAAAGGAGAATAATACATGCCGTATAATCTGACGACATTGGAAAATGGATGCAGAGAACTGGGTATAGAGCTGAGCCAGAAGCAGAAAAATCAGTTTATCCAGTTTTATGAATTTCTGGTAGAAAAAAATAAGGTTATGAATCTGACAGGTATTACTGAGTTTGAGGAAGTACTTACAAAGCACTTTCTTGACAGTCTTGCCTGTGTAAAAGCCATTGATATGACAAAAGTAAAAACAATTATGGACATCGGTACAGGTGCCGGATTTCCAGGTGTGCCTTTGAAAATTGCTTTTCCACATCTGGAGGCATGTCTGCTGGATTCTCTGAAAAAGAGGGTAAACTTCCTTGAGGAAAGTTTTGAGCTTCTTGGATTAGAAGGGATTAAGGCGATTCATGGAAGAGCAGAAGAGTATGCAAAAAATAAAGAGTATCGTGAGAAATATGATCTCTGTGTATCTAGGGCAGTATCAAACCTTGCAACTCTGTCAGAATATTGTCTTCCTTATGTAAAGACAGGAGGAACTTTCATTTCCTATAAATCAGGAACTGTACAGGAAGAGGCAGAAGAAGCAGAGAAAGCAATCAATATCCTCGGTGGTCAGGTGAAAGACATCACATACTTTAAATTGCCGGACTCCGAGATTGACCGATCCCTTGTCATTATAAATAAGAAAAAATCTACACCTGGAAAGTATCCGCGTAAAGCAGGAACACCATTAAAAGAACCATTGTCATAATAAATCTATGTATAGTTGTCTCATGAAATCTTCTGGCAAAAAATGCCGAGATTTCGGGACAGCTATTTTTTTCAAACAAACATCACAGAATAATCACACTTTTATCCTAATTTCATCACAACTTCATCATAAACTATTTTTATAGAGATGTCCTCGGGTTCCCCCATTCTCTGTTTCACCTGGGGACATTTTCTATATTTTATTTTGGCAAAAATTAAGAGGAGGAGAACACATTGATTGAAGTAAACAATCTGGTCAAACGATATGGTAACCATACGGCAGTTGACCACCTTTCCTTTAAAATAGAGAAAGGCAAAATCTATGGATTTCTGGGACCAAACGGTGCAGGAAAATCCACTACAATGAATATGATAACCGGATACATCGCATCCACCGAAGGAACCGTCAAAATTGACGGACACGATATCCTCGAAGAACCGGAAGCGGCAAAGAAATGTATCGGTTATCTGCCTGAACAGCCGCCGGTCTATTTTGATATGACTGTCCTGGAATACATGAAATTTGTGGCAGATCTCAAGAAAATCCCAAAAGATAAAAAAGCAAACATGATCGAAGAAGTCATGGATATGGTAAAGATTTCAGACATGAGAAACCGTCTGATAAAGAACCTGTCAAAAGGTTACAGACAGAGAGTTGGTCTTGCTGAGGCGATTATGGGGTATCCGGAGGTGATCATCCTGGATGAGCCGACAGTAGGTCTTGACCCTAAACAGATTATTGAAATCCGAACCTTAATTAAAGAATTAAAAAAGAAACATACCGTTATTCTCAGCTCGCATATACTTTCTGAAGTAAGCGCGGTATGCGATTACGTGCTGATCATTTCTCATGGAAAACTGGTAGCAAGCGATACTCCTGAGAATCTTGGAAAACTTGCAGAGGGATCCAATACTCTGGAGATGCTTATTAAAGGTGAAAAAACACAGATCAGGCTGGCTCTCGAGGGAATCGAGGGAGTCAACAGCGTAACAATGGAAAAAGATGAGAAACAGAATCTCTGGAGTGTGAAAGTTTCAACAGAGGAGCAGAATGACATTCGGGAAAAAGTATTCTACAAAATGTCGGAGATTAACAGCCCAATCTATGAGATGAAGTCCAGGAAAGTATCACTGGAGGAAATCTTCCTTGAACTTACTGCATCCGATAAACCAATATCTGCAGACGAAGTCCCAAATACACCTGAAGATAAAGATACTGATGCCGGTAGATCAAACGAGACAAACGTAAAACAGACATCAGCAGAAATACCGGAAGAACAGAATAATGATAAAGGGGGAGAGAAATAACCATGACAGCTATATATAAAAGAGAGCTGAAAAGTTACCTGACATCCATGGTAGGATATTTATTTATCTTTTTCATTCTTGTACTGACAGGTATTTATTTTTCAGCATATCAGCTTTCAGCAGCATATCCGAAATTTGAATACACCTTAAGTGCAATTACCTTTGCATTCCTGATCGGAGTACCGATTTTGACTATGCGTGTACTTGCAGAGGAAAGAAAACAGAAAACAGATCAGCTGCTTCTGACAGCACCGGTTTCTGTGAGCGGTATTGTAATAGGTAAATATCTTGCACTGGTAACTGTATTTGCTGTTCCGATGGCAGTTATGTGTACTTATCCGCTGATTATGTCCAGGTTTGGCACAGTAGAGTTTGCATCTGCATATACAGCAGTCCTGGGATTCTTTCTCCTGGGATGTGCAAATATTGCAATCGGTGTATTTATGTCAGCATTAACTGAGAGCCAGGTAATTGCAGCGGTACTCACATTTGTTTTCTTATTTGCATTTTATATGATGAATGGTATTTCTTCCTTCTTCTCTCAGACATCTATGTCGACATGCGTGACATTTGGGTTATTGATCCTGGCAGCAGCCATCATTATCTATACCATGATCAAGAATATTCTGATCTCAGCAGTGATCGGTGTGATCGGAGAAGTGGCACTGATTATTATTTATGTAGTAAAATCCAGTATTTTTGAGGGCGGTATTCAGAAAGTCCTGGATGTGTTTAATCTGAGCGGACACTTTGATAATTTTACAAGTAACATCTTTGATATAAAAGGAATTGTATATTTTCTTTCTGTGATTGCAGTATGCCTGTTCCTTACAACACAGTCTATTTTGAAGAGACGCTGGAATTAGTGGGGAGGTGAAAGAAAATGAAACTGAAAGAAAAGATGAAAAATAATAACCATAAAAAATTTGACAAAAAGAAACTGATTGGCACCATCAGTAAGAAGCATATCAAAAACGGCTCTTACACAATGGTTATGTCAGTGATATTTATTGCAGTAGTTGTAGTGCTCAACATGATCGTAAATGCGATTCCGTCCAAATATTCAGAAATTGATATCAGCAGCCAGAAACTCTACAGTATTGGTGATGATACAAAAGCAATGCTGAAAGATCTGGACAAGGACGTAACAATTTACCAGATTGCACAGAGCGGTTCTGAAGATGAGAATATTACCAATCTGCTTAAGAAATATGAAGATGAATCCAAGCATATTAAAGTAGAGCAGAAGGATCCTGTAGTAAATCCTAAATTTGTAACGGAATATACAAGTGATGATCTTTCTGCAAACAGTCTGATCGTTGTATGCGGCGACAGAAATAAAGTCATTGATTACAACAATATCTATGAGAGCACAATTGATTATCAGACCTACAGCTCTCAGACCACCGGTTTCGACGGTGAAGGTCAGATCACAAGTGCGATCGGATATGTAACATCCGAAGATCTCCCGATCCTTTATACACTCGAGGGACATGGTGAGAAGGAGATGGATTCTACTATCAAAGAAGACATCGAGAAGGCAAACATGGATATTCAGTCTCTGAATCTTCTTACAGAGGGAAGTGTTCCGGATGATGCAGACTGCCTGTTCATTGATTCTCCATCCACAGATATTTCAGAAGATGAAAAGACTGCTATTATTGATTATCTTGAAAATGGCGGAAAGGCGATGATTTTCTCTGATTATACAACAGAAGACCTGCCAAACTTTGATGCAGTTCTGGAAAACTATGGTGTTCAGAGAGAAGCTGGAATCGTATTTGAAGGTGATAATCAGCATTATGCAATGCAGATGCCATATTATCTGGTTCCGACTATAAACAGCACAGATGCAAGCTCTGAGACTGTTTCCGGAGGATATCATGTACTTGTACCATATGCACAGGGAATCAAAAAAATGGATGATGTAAGAGATACCGTAACGATCAACAGTATCCTCACCACATCAGACCAGGCATATTCCAAGACAGATCTGAACAGTGATACTCTGGAGAAAGAAGACGGAGACGAAGCTGGCCCATTTGATCTGGGAGTTAGCATCACAGAGACTCTGGATGATGACAAAGAAACGCAGATCGTATACTATTCAACTTCCAATCTGATGGAATCACAGGTAAATCAGATGGTATCCGGCGGAAATGAGAAGCTGATCATCGAATCCCTGAAGTGGATGACAGACACAGAAGACAGTGCAACCGTATCTATCCCATCCAAGAGCCTGTCTGTATCTTATCTGACACTTACAGACTATGATGCTGCATTCTGGAAGATCTGCACCATCGGTCTGATTCCTGGATTCTTCCTTGTTGTAGGGTTTGCAGTCTGGATGAAGAGGAGAAAAGCTTAAATGAAGAATAAAACTGTAAAAATGGTTCTTGCAGTTGTAGTTCTTGGTGTCTGCTGCGGGGCTTACGCAGGTGTAAAAACCTACGTAGCCCATCAGGAGCAGAAAGAATCCGAAGAAGATTCTGAAGGAAGCACAACTGTATTTACTGCATCAACAGATAACATTAAATCTCTGGATTTTATGGTTGATGATACAGAGACAACATTTGAAAAAGATGATGACAGCTGGGTAAAGAAAGACGAAACAGATTTTCCGGTAAATCAGACTACTCTGGACAGTGCAGCATCTGCTATTGCATCTGTCGATTCGGACAGAGTTCTGGAGGACGTAGATGATCTTTCAGAATATGGTCTGGACTCTCCGTCAAACACGATTAAGATTGTAACAAAATCTGATGAGGAAGATGGCGATGACATAACAACTACACTGTATGTGGGAGATGAAAATTCCTCCACCAGTCAGTATTATGTAAGAAAAGATGATGATGAGAAGACAGTATACCTGATAGATTCTTCCTGCGTAGAGCCGTTTACCAAATCATTGAATGATTATGCGCAGATGGAAGATTTCCCTGCAATTTCCAATACAGATACCATTACAAAAATTTCTGTAAACGGCGATAATTCCTATGAATTATCAAAAGACGAAGATACAAGTACCTGGTCAGTAAAAGGCAGCGAGGATGAAGAAAAAGCAGACTCAGCTACCGTAAGTTCTCTGGTATCCTCATTCGGAAGCATGGCATATAGTTCACTTGCAGATTATAAATGCGACGACAAGAGCAAATATGGTCTGGATAAACCATATGCAACAATCACAGTAGATTATCAGGAAGAAGTTGCTGATGATGACACTGATAAAGACACACAAGATGATACGACAGCTTCCGGTGAGGCGGCAGATGAAGATGCTTCATCTGTGGAAGAAAACAGTGACGATGCTGAACAGGATACAGAATCAGACGAAAGTGTAAGTGAAACTACGGATGAAACATCAGAAAACTCAGACAGTGCATCAGACAATGAGGATTCTTCGGAAGAAGAAACTAAGATGGCAGATAAGCAGCTTACAATTCTTGTTGGAAATGAAACAGATGACAGCAGCAGATATGTCATGGTAAATGACAGCAATGAAGTCTATACGATGTCAACGGATACTCTGTCTGCGCTCACTGATAAATCAGAAGAAGACTTCTGGGATATGACAGTAAGTTATGTATCTTTAAACAGCCTCGGAAGCCTCAAAGTAAATTATCAGGGCAGTGATTATAAAGTAAATGTTTCACGTGAAACATCCACAGATGATGATGGAAACGATACAGAAACAGTTACCTATAAACTGAATGGCTCTGATCTGGATGAAACAACATTTACAACATTCTACAATAAACTGATCAACATGACGGCTCAGAAACGTCTGACAGATAAATATGAACCTGACGGTGATGCAGAACTGACAGCTACATTTACAGAAGAAGACGGTGATACACAGGAAGTTGCATACTATAGCTACGATACAAACTATTATGCAGCAGTGGTGGATAATAAAGTATATCTCGTAAATAAGATGAATGTAAAAGAACTGTTCACAGCATTTGAATCAGTTGTTGGAACAGAAGAAGATAGTTCAGATAAGACAGATTCAGACGAAGCAACAACAGATGATACTAAATCAGATTCAACAGATATGCCAAGTGAGAGCATAGAAGAGTCCGATGACAGTACATCTGAAACAGCCGGCATAACAAACGATTCTGATACATCCGAAGAGGAGAATACAGATTCTCAGGAAACGGACAGTACAGAAGAGTAAAAGAATAAACGAATCTATAAAAAAGTGAGGCAGGCATATAGAATTTCTTCCATATGCCTGCCTCACTTTTTGTTGTATTAGAGCGTGTTTGAAAAATCATTTCCACAATCTGCACGCCCCACTTTGCGGTATATTTTGTCCGAATTCGGTTGATGTAGTCACCGCAACGTCGCCTTCTTCCGACTTGAAATAAAAAAATTTATCCTTCAAAACTGTCTCAAAATCAACTCGTCGACTCGTTCTGGCTTAAATATAAGGCTTAAAAGAAGATTTTAACCTGTTCAAGAAACGCTTCAGGTGCTTCAACATGTGGAAGATGTTTTGTTTCTTTGAGAACAGAAACTTCAATAGCCGGGTTGGAGGCACAATAATCATCAGTGACAGCCTTTCCGTTTGGCTCTGTTTCACCTTCAACAATATAAATACTGTTATCCAGTGCCTTAAGTGCATGACAGATATTTACATTCATATACTTAGCTGCAAGACTGGAGTACAAAAATCTGGTATAATATCCACCTTTATGAGCTGCTTCATAATAAGCATCTGCCATTTGATTATCCACATGGAATGGATTATAATACATCTTCTCGATAAAAAGATTATTTATATTATCACGTGATACGATCATATGATAAACCAGAGTTCCGAAAATCGGAATTTCCAGAGCTGCTTTTAACAGACGATCCTTTCTGTTTGGCATCTGTTTTAATTGAGTCAGGCTGGGCGGATTTACCAGCATGATTTTGTTAAAAAGTTCTTTCTCATTGTGACAGGCCATAGTAACAAAAGAGCCTGAAAAACCACTTGCAATCACATCTGTTTTCTGACCAATTATTTTTTTGATAAAATCACTGATCATCTGAACATAAACAAAATTTGTATAGGTAATGCTGGATTTGTCCGAACGTCCGCATCCTAACAAATCAACAGTATATACGGTATGGTCAATTGCCAGTTCGTCTTCAATTTTGCTCCATTCATACCCGGAAGCTCCAGGTAAAGTGTCATGAATCAAAAGAATCGGTGACCCAGTTCCCTTTTTGGTATAATAAATGTTCCCAAAGCGCCATTCAAAGTAATTGTCATTAGAAATGTGGAGCATCTGTTTTAATTGTGCAGCAGTAGCAATCGTGTGGTTAATGAAATGAACAGCAACAGTTGCGCCGGTCATCAGAGCAGCAAATGTAAGAAATTTGTGCTTGTTTTTACTCATTTTCGGCCTCCTTTATCAAGCATAACAAGTGATTAGCCTGCTAAAATTATATACCCATATTATACCGCGATACTGTCTGTTTTACAAGAAAATATGATGCGAAAAAAAGAACCATATGGATTGATGATGTTACTGTTCACTCCCAATGTCATTAACTTAAGAAATAGTCGGCTATAAATAGTAATAATCTCTTTGAT
>OGPV01001831.1_pt1 | contig 13504 bp, 9 predicted proteins | sample 1553001 | NCBI WGS metagenome assembly OGPV01 (sample SAMEA2580268, study PRJEB22360) | human gut metagenome | biome: human gut; feature: human-associated habitat; material: faeces | place: Denmark | collected 2008/2010
GATAGACGGGTGGCCCGCCGGGGGGGGGGCTTTTCCTGCCGGTCGCAGCGGCCGATTGCGGAGTGAGAACAGCGAACTACGGCGGAGCGCCCTTTGCGGGGTGCGTCTGCAAAAAAAGAAACGATTATGCGTAAATTTGTTTGGACATGCATCGGGTGCCTGCTACTTGCGACGGGCGAGGCCCGGAGCCGGGAGGCGAAGCCTGCGGCTGAGGTTCCGGCGACCGCATCGGAGCAGAGGGATGTCGTTGCCGGCAACGCTCCGAAGAGGGAGGAGGGCGCCACGCGCCGCGAGCGGCGGAGTGCCGCACGCAAGGAGGGAGCCCTGCTGCGGTTCACCGAATCGGTTTACGACTTCGGCCGCGTACCGCGCCGGGGCGGCGATTTGGCCCATGACTTCGTCTTTGTGAACGAGGGTACGGTGCCGCTGGTCGTCACGCGGGTCTTCACCTCGTGCTCGTGTCTGAAGGCGAGCTATTCGAAGCGGCCTGTGGCTCCGGGCGGCGAGGGGGTAATCCGCATCACCTACGAACCGCACAAGAGCGAGCCCGGTACCTTCTACAAGGTCATTCAGGTCTACTCCAACTCGTCGGCCGGACGTACCGTCATCACGGTGCAGGGCAGCTCCTACGACGAAGAGGAGGAGTAACCCGGTCGGGGATGCTCGCGGCATGTCAGGCCGGCATCCCGACACGGAGAACCATACCCGGACGCACGCTCGCCCGGGTATGTTGTCCGAGGCGGCAGGCTTCGGACGGCAAAAACAACTCAACAAACATTCATTATGACATCCATTCTGTTCCGAAACGCGACCGTGCTTCCCATGACGGCGGAGGCGGACGCACCGAAATACTTCACGGGCTGGGTCGGCATCGTCGGCAACCGCATCGAGCGGGTCGAGGAGGGCGATGCCGGGGCCGACGAGTTCCTGGCAGCGCATCCCGATGCGCGGCTCTTCGACTGTCGCGGCAAGCTGGTCATGCCGGGCCTGGTCAACACCCACTGCCATGCGGCGATGACGCTCCAGCGGGGCTATGCCGACGATATCGCCCTCATGGAGTGGCTCAACGACTATATCTGGCCCTTCGAGGTGCGCCAGACGGCCGACGACGTGGCGCTGGGCATGACGCTGGGCATCGTCGAGATGCTGCTCGGAGGCGTCACCTCGTTCGTCGACATGTATTACCACGAGGACCGCTGCGTCGAGGTGGCCGAGCGGATGGGCATCCGTGCGATGCTGGGCTGCAACTACTTCGACAGCAACATCGACGAGGTCTTCCCGCAGGTGGAGCGCGCCGTAGCGGCCGCTGCCGGCAGTTCGCGCGTGCAGATTGCCGTGGCGCCCCATTCGGCCTACACCGTCTCGCCCGAGAATCTGCGCAGGGGGCGTGAACTGGCCGACCATCACGGCCTGCGGATGATGACCCACGTGGCGGAAACCCAGGACGAGATGCGCATCATCCGCGAGCGCTTCGGCTGCACGCCTGTCGAGCATCTCGACCGCCTCGGACTGCTCGACGAGCGGCTCATTGCGGCGCACTGCGTCCATCTGACCGACAGTGACCTGCGCACGCTCGTCGAGCGGCGCGTCGTCGTCTCGCACAACCCGCAGAGCAACATGAAAATCTCGAGCGGCGTGGCCCCCGTCGAGCAGCTGCGCCGGGCCGGGGCCTGCGTGACGGTGGCCACCGACGGCACCTGCTCGAACAACGACCTCGACCTGTGGGAGGAGCTGCGTACGGCAACCTTCCTGCAGAAGTCCGCGACGGGCGACCCCTGCGCGCTGCCCGCCTACGAGGCGCTCCGCATGGCGACCGCCAACGGCGGCCGGGCCTTCGGCCTCGACGGCCGTCTGGGCGTGCTCCGCGAAGGAGCGCTGGCCGATGTGGTGGTGGTCGACCTTCGGAAGCCCCACCTGCAGCCCGTCCACGACCTGGTGGGCAACCTGGTCTACTGCGGCAAGGCGTCGGATGTCGAGACGGTGGTGGTCGACGGCCGCGTCGTTGTCGAGAACCGGCAGCTGGCAGGCGTCGACCTCGAGCGGCTCTATGCCGACGTGGCTGCCGTCGAGCGCATCAAGCGCGCGTAGCCGCTGAGCCCTCCGGCGGCGCCAAGGGGCCGCCGCACGGGCGCCTTTCCCGCTGCTGCGAAACGGGTGGGCGACAGAACTTGCGAGGTGCCCTCCGCATCCCGATTCAGGGGTGCGGAGGGCGCTGTCGTTTTAGGATGTATGCGCGAAAGAGGGCGAAGCGGGCGGTTTGTCGCGAAAAAGCACTATCTTGTTACGAGAAACGTCCCCCTCGGGAAGCCAAATTTCCCGGCCATGAAGAGGAACCTTCGTTTTTTGCTCCTTCTGTACAGCCTTTGGATGCTCGCAGCCGTGCCGGTGCGGGCCATGTCCGTAGCCCAACGCATGGAGCGGCTCTACCTGAACCGGAGCCGTGCGTAGGTGATTGTCCCGGCGCTGCGGATATTCACCAATGTGTTGTGCATGTGTCGGATTGACACAATCCTGCTCCCCCGTATGGGGCTTGCCGACGGCATTATCCACGAACTCTACCGGCAATACCACCTTATGTCGTAACGTTCCGACCCGGAAAGTTCTGTTGGAGAAGTAACTATAGAACGAATTCTTATTCGCTCTATGCGGCTTGTATGTGCGGTGATTTACCGCATAACTTGAATATTCAATACTCTCTCGATATTTCGCTGAAAGTTACAATACAAGGGAGGTGAAACAAATGCAAGTACGATAATCTGGCATATCCTTAAAACAGCCGATTTCAGCTATCGAATTCATGGATATCCACCCCCAGGTATTGGCAGGCCTTTTTCTTGCTGATTCCGTCTTTGAGCATGCGTTCGTAACATGCCCGCTTTTCGTCGTGGACTTCAATCCGATTAAACAGCATATCAGCTAAAGCATCCACCGCCTCCGAAAAGGCCGCCTCGCCTTCGGGCGTATCAAAATCAATCTTACAAAAAGGCGCCCGTTCCTTATGCAGAATCAGGTAATAGCTCCCCGAAATCAAGAGGGCGATAATGCTTCGGATATTGATATGAGCGGATTTGAACAGCATGTCGTAATATTCGACCAGATTCATGTTCATCAAATCCCGGATACAAGCTGTTCTCCGGGTCGTCTCATTGTCGGCCGACATTTCCCAAAGCAACAGTTTCTGCATGACCACATTGTTGCATAACTCCCTGTACAGCATTTTTAGGGTTTTTGCAAAGAACAATTTAGGTCCCAGGACGCTCAACTCTGACGTGTCAATCGTGTTATTAATCCAGAAGTCATATCTCTGAGCCAACTTGTCATAAAGATTGTCGATAGATCCATAGCGCCGATAAAAGACAGGGGGGTCCAAACGGGCGTTGGCCATCAATTCCGTGACAAGCACGTTGCCGAAACCACACTTGACGACCAGTTTTTCGAGTTCAGTCATTACGGTATTATCTATTTCAGCATTCGTGCGTCTTACTCTTTCCGCCATATCGTAGTATCTGATTGGGTAGGTATTATGGATGTCGATAAACATTCCAACACAAATATATGACATTTATCTTAATATACATGCAAGAAAGCCGTCTTCTCCATCCAACACAAGAAATTCACCGCAGTGCAGATATTTTTAAACAAAACTGTTATATCTAAAATATTTTGTATATATTTGCAATAGTTGGAACAAATGAGTTTCCTGAACCGAAGGAATTGGATTAGAGAATTTGTTGCATGAAAGTCTGCGGTCGATGAAATATCCAATTTAACGGCATTCTCCGAGGAGGATTTTGGGCGGTCATTTATGTTTATTTCTGAAAAGAGCACTTCAATATTGTGGTCGTTTTTGAAATATTGTTTTTACCAATCGAGTATCTGCTTGTATCACTTAACAATAAGTAAAATGAGACCAGTGTTTCGTATTTTCTGCATCCTGCTTTGTCTGTTGTGCGTTACACCTGTCATGCAGGCCCAGCAACCTCCCGTCCCTGCCCCCGCCTCCTCCGGATTCAACCTCACGGCGGAGGCTCTGAAGGATTCCCGCGCTGTCGGGAATCTCGAAACCCTCTGCCGTGTCTGGGGCTATGTGAAGTACCACCATCCGGTCTTCTGTGACACGCTGTGTCGCGTCGATGTCGACAGCGCCCTCTTTGCCCTGTTGCCGCGGGTCGTGCATGCCGACCGGGTGACCCGCAACCGGCACCTGCTCGACTGGGTACGCTCGCTGGGAGATTACACCCCCAACCGGGTCGAGTGCGAACAGGCACTGGCTCCGTATGACCTGGTCGAGACGGCCGACCTCGGGTGGACGGCCGACACCGTGCTGCTGGGCGGGGAGCTCTCGAAGCTGTTGCAGGAGCTGCGTTATGCCGAGCGCGATGAGAACTACTACCTCCGCATGGGAACAATGGAAAACGGACCGGGTTATCACTATCTTTCGTTGCGCAACGAGAGGTTCTATCCGACCCCGCAGATGGATAGCGGGCTCAACCTGCTGACGCTCTTCCGGTTGTGGAACGTCATCGAATATTATGCTCCGAACCGTTCGCTGACGCTGCACCCCTGGAATGAAGTGCTCTCTACCTATATTCCTCTCATGGGGGGCGAGACGGACCCCGTCCGCTTCTCCCGGCTCTATTTCCGGCTGATTCGCGAGCTCAACGACGGCCATGCCTACGCGCCGATTGAGATGCTCTTCGGACAGCGGATGCTGCCCGTATGGCCGCTCCAGGCCGAAGGGCGCCTCTTTGTCGGCTACTCCGGCGACAGTCTCCTCGAACGGGGCGACGAGGTGGTGGCCATCGACGGGGAGCCTATCTCCGAACGGCTGGAGCTGCTGCGGGAGTATGCCTCGCGGTCGAATGAGGCGAGCCTGCGCCGGGCCGCCCGTTATTACGGGCTCTGCACGCGCCGCGATACCGCCGAGGTGGTCCTCCGCCGCGCCGGGGCCTGCGACACGCTCCACGTGGCAACGGTGCCCTATGGCAACGTCTCCCCCCTTTACGACCCGGCCCAACTCACGCAGCCGCCCTTCCGCCTGCTGGCCGATTCGGTGGGTTACATCTACGCCGGGACCTTCTCACGCGAGCACCTCGCCGAGGTCGGGCAGACGCTGCCCCGCACGCGGGCGCTCATCATCGACCTGCGCACCTACCCGCTGAATGTGGCCGACGCGCTGATAGCGTTGATTGGCCAGTCGCTGCGCACCGAGCCGGTCGTTGCCTGGCAGATGGTACATCCGACGCTGGCCCTGCCCGGTCTCTTCTTCCGGCAGGAGCAATGGATTTACGAAGGCTTCGGGGAGGAAGCCAAGCGGTGTGCCGAGCCCTACAAAGGGCGGGTAATCTTACTGGTGAACGAGACGACGCAGAGCAACCCCGAGTACCAGGCCATGGCGCTGCAGAGCTGCCCGCAGACGCTGACCATCGGCTCGCCGCCCTCGGGTGCCGACGGTTCCATTGTCTGGATTCCGCTGCCCGGTCAGATAACCAGTTTCTCCGGCGTCGGCGTCCTCTATCCGGATGGAACCCAGACCCAGACCGTAGGAGTGCGCCTCGATGTCGAGGTGCTGCCGACGGCCGAAGGGGTGCAGGCCGGGCGTGACGAGGTGCTCGAACGGGCCCTGGAGTTGGCCCGGCAATAGGGTGGGGCGTGCCGCTCCGTGGCTGTGGCTGGGCCGGCGGTACGGCTTTTGCAGCAGAGAACAGTCCGCGGAGCGGCCTCCGATGGCAGGCATGCGGCGCCGGGCCGCTCGGACGATGTATGAAAGGAAAAGAGCCCTTCGGCTCCGGAGCGGCGTGCCGCACCGGGCTGCGGGGCAAGGACAATAACTAAACAGTAAAACGTTATGGGAGAGAAAGTTTTGTTCGGCGGTCGGCCCTTCGAGCTGGAGGGCACGCCGCGGCGCGTGGGCGATGTGGCCCCCGATTTCGTATTGACGGGTCAGGACCTGGCCCCCGTGTCGTCGGAGCGTCTGCGCGGCCGGGTGCGCGTCTACAGCGTTTTCCCGTCGGTCGACACCCCCGTCTGCTCGCTGCAGAACATCCGCTTCAACCGCGAGGCGTCGGCGCTGGGCGACGAGGTGACCATCGTGGCGATTTCGGTCGACCTCCCCTTTGCGCAGAAGCGCTTCTGCGCGGCCGAGGGCATCGACCGCGTCGAGGTGCTGTCGGACTATCAGCAGCTCGACTTCGGCATGAAGTACGGATTCGTCCTTCCGGGGCTGCGGCTGCTGGCGCGCGGCGTGGTGGTGGTCGGCCGTGACGACCGGATTCGCTACATCGAGTATGTGCCCGAGGTGAGCCACGAACCCGACTATGCGCAGGCCGTCGAGGCGGTGCGTCGGGCGTTGGCGGAGTAACGCATACTCGGCTCGTGACGGGCGGGCAAGCCTTTGCGGGCTGTTTCTCCGCGGCTGCGGGCCGAGTGATTCCCGCTTCGGCTTCGGGGCGGCGACAAAGAGAAGGGGGCGATGCCGTGGCATCGCCCCCCCCTCGCTTTCGGCATGCGGTTGAGACCGCGTTATTTGGTCACCCGCTCGAGCCACTTGACCATGGCCAGCATGGCAATCATCGAGATGGCGCAGACAATCACGAAGATGCTCCACGTAGCCGAGATGGAGATGCGCTTGTAGAGAATCGGGCCGATGAAGAGCAGTCCGTTGCCGATGGCCGTGGCGCCGAGCCAGCAGCCCTGCATCAGACCCTGCAGCTTCTGGGGAGCCACCTTCGAGACGAACGACAGACCCAGCGGCGAGATGAAGAGCTCGGCGACGGTCAGAATCAGGTAGGTTGCCACGAGCAGCCACGGCGTGACGCGGTCGGCGACGGCCAGACCTCCCTGTGCCTGTACCTCGGCCAGTTTGGGAAGACCCAGCGAACCGACAACCATCAGTACGTAGGCAAAGGCGGCGATACCCATACCGATGGCAATCTTCATCGGCGTCGAGGGCTCCTTGCCGCGGTTGCGCAGCCACGAGAAGACGGCAATGACCAGCGGCGTGAGGAAGACCACGCAGAAGGGGTTGGCCGACTGGAAGATTTCGGCCGTGATGGGCATTCCGAAGATTTCAAGACGCGTGTAGTCCTGGGCGAAGAGCGTCAGCGTCAGACCGTTCTGGTGGAACGAGAACCAGAAGAAGATGACGATGGCAAAGACGGCGAACAGCGCGTAGAGACGCTGCTTGATTTCGCGGGCGTCCTGCTGGATTTCGGCCTTCGAGGGGGTCGGACGGTTCTTTTCGGCAACCTTGGGGTCGGGCAGCTTCTTCTTGTTGGCCAGGAAGACCACCAGCGAGAAGAGCAGTGCCACGATGGCGACGCCGAATGCGTAGTGGAAGCCCGTGTTGAAGGCGTTGAGGTAGCTCTCGGCAAAGGCGCCCATGTCGGTCGGAGCACCGTTGAGGCTCACCTGGGCAGCCAGTTCGCTGAAGCGGCCGTCGACCACCTCGGGAGCCATCGAGCCGCCCAGATACTGGTGGCAGAGGGCCGAGAGGTCCGAATTGTAGAGGTATCCCTGCGTGCGCAGCCACCAGTTGCGGACGCCTACGGCAGCGAAGGGTGCGACCATGGCGCCGATGTTGATGAACATGTAGAAAATCTGGAAGCCCGTGTCGCGCAGCTTGGCGTATTGCTCGTTGTCGTAGAGCTGGCCGACCAGTGCCTGGAGGTTGCCCTTGAAGAGGCCGTTACCGAAGGCGATAATCATCAGCGCGCCGATGACCAATGCTTTCGACGAGATGGTGGGAACCATCAGGACGGCGTAACCCAGCGTCATAATCACGATACCGGCGGTAATCGTACCCTTGTAGTTGCGCAGGCGGTCGGCGATGAGTCCACCCACCAGAGCCAGGATGTAAATCGAGGTGTAGAAGAACGAGTAGATTTTTCCGGCCTGCTCGCCGTCGATGCCGAATTTCGACATGAGGAAGAGCGTCAGGATGGCCATCATCGTGTAGAAGCCGAACCGCTCGCCGGTGTTGGCAAGTGCCGCGGCAATCAGACCTTTGGGTTGCTTGAGCATAATTGTTTTTGCGTTTTAGATTGTTTTTGGAATTTGTTTGACGACAAATATAATATTTTTTTCACGACGGGCAATACCCGGCACAGCCATTTTAGGGTATTATCATTGCCGATGTGGGTCCAATCGGAGTCAAATGAGATTTTTTTCGTGTCTTTGAGAGCCCGTAATGCGGGCGGACATATTTTAGATGAAAGTGTTTTCGCACTTATCCTAAGCAGGAAATGTGGTAGTTTCAAGACTGAAGGATAGACGAACGGCACTCATTGCTTGTATAGATTATCGTGGGTGGTACGACATGCGCGTATGCTCTCCGTATCTATTCAGGTGTGGGGTATTTATCGTTTATTTCAGTCAAGGTCCTACCACAACCTCCTGCTTGATAGACGAATTGGCTCCACACTCTCTTTTTGTGGTAAAATCTCCAGAGGCCGGTGGAGAGACAACTCCAAATATCATGAACTACAAACATTTGGCCTTTGTACTCGCGGCAGTGTCGCTGTTGGCGGGGTGCTCGGTGCATCGGCTTGATTACCGGGAGGTATCCACCCGTCTGATTGAGCCAAACCAGGGTGCGCTCGTCACTCCGTTTATTGCCGACATGGAACTGGTTTCCGAAGAGAAAATCCAGCCCTACACCGAGGAGTTCGGACAGTTAACCTGTCAATCGCTCTCCTGCGTCGAGGTATACAAGAAGACCGCACTGCTCAATGCCGCAAAAAAGTATGGAGCCGATGTCATTGTTGCCGCGACCATCGAGGTCGAGACTACCGATTCGGGCAATTTGAAGATTACCGTGATGGGATTCCCGGCTCGCTATACCAATTTCCGCAAGGCAACCGAAAAAGATGCCTGGATGGTCGGCATGCATCGGGTCATCAATCAGGGTAATGTCTCGCCCGTACTGCTCAAGGAAAACGAATAATCGATAGACGCGAAAGTTGAAATGAGTTCTACTGCTCCTGCTGTTGTGATGGGGGGGCATCGACCTTTGTGCGAACTCCTGTATGCGTATATGGGTTTCGGCATTGCCTGTCATCGAGATGGAGGAGTGAAGGTAATTCCCGGGGAATATGGAGACGATGACAACGCTGTGCTATGGATTTTTTCTGTCTTCGTATTCCGCCGGGTGTCGGATATCGGTTCTGATACCCGGACGGACCTTCGATTCCAGTCGGGCCTCGCCTTTCGGGCGGGGCCCGCTGCGTTTCCGGACGTCGTTTTTTCGGAGCCGATACGTGGGATACGTCGATTTTTTTGTTATATTTGTAGTAAATCAACCGCACTATTTACTATGGAACAAACGTCGCGACACCTTCCGATGGTCCAGCGGGACGAGTGGCTTGCGCCCGTCGAGGATGAGCTCCTCCGCCGTCGGGAACGCTACCTGAATCACATGAACGAGATTGAGGCTTCGGCCGGCACCATCGTCGACTATGCCAACGGATACCGCTACTTCGGCTGGCAGTGGGACGATGACCTCGACGGGTGGTGGTTCCGCGAATGGCTGCCCGGAGCCCACGACGTCTACCTCTTCGGCGACTTCAACAACTGGCAGCGCACCGAACTGCGGCTGAGCAAGGACAAGGCCGGCGTGTGGAGCATCTTCCTGCCGGCAGCCATGTACGGCGACCGCCTGACCCACGGTTCGCTCTACAAAATCCACGTCCACGGCGACAACGGCTGGCTGGACCGTATTCCGGCCTATGCCACGCGCGTGGTGCAGGACGACGCGACGAAGGATTACACGGCCCAGTTCTGGAATCCGGCCCCCTTCGACTGGCGCGGCGACGACTTCGACATCGCCCGGGTGGGCAACCTGCTCATCTACGAGGCGCACGTGGGCATGGCCCAGGAGCGCGAGGGGGTGGGCACCTACCGCGAATTCACCGAGAAGGTTCTTCCCGTCATCAAGCGCGATGGCTACAACGCCGTGCAGCTGATGGCCATCGCCGAACATCCCTATTACGGGTCGTTCGGCTACCACGTCTCGAGCTTCTTTGCCCCCACGGGCCGCTGCGGCACCCCCGAAGAGCTCAAGGAGCTCATCCGCCGCGCCCATGAGATGGGACTGGCCGTCATCATGGACCTCGTGCATGCCCACTATGTCAAGAACCTCAACGAGGGCATCAACGAACTCGACGGTACGGACCACCTCTACTCGCTGCCCGGCGAGGCGGGATACCAGCCCTACTGGGATTCGAAGCTCTTCGACTACGGCAAGCGCGAGGTGCAGCACTTCCTGCTCTCGAACGTCAAATACTGGCTCGACGAGTTCCACTTCGACGGCTTCCGCTTCGACGGGGTCACCTCGATGATTTACCACCACCACGGCTACGTCGACTTCGACTGCCGCGAACGCTTCTTCGACGGCGGGGTCAATACCGACGCACTGTGCTATCTGACGCTGGCCAACCGGCTCATCCACGACTTCCGTCCCACGGCGGTCACCATCGCCGAGGATGTGAGCGGCATGCCGGGCATGTGCATCCCCATCGACGACGGCGGGGTGGGCTTCGACTACCGGCTGGGTATGGCCATCCCCGATTTCTGGATTAAGCTGCTTAAGGATATCCCCGACGAGGAGTGGAACATCTGGGAGATGTGGTCGGTGATGACCAACCGCCTGCCCGAGGTCAAGACGGTGGCCTATGCCGAATCGCACGACCAGGCGCTCGTCGGCGACAAGACCATCGCCTTCCGGTTGATGGACAAGGAGATGTACTTCCACATGGACCGCGCATCCGAGAACCTCATCATCGACCGCGGCATGGCACTCCACATGATGATTCGCCTGATGACCATCTCGACGGGCGGCCAGGCCTACCTGAACTTCATGGGCAACGAGTTCGGCCATCCCGAGTGGATTGACTTCCCGCGCGAGGGCAACGGCTGGAGCTATGCCCACGCCCGGCGTCTGTGGTCGCTGTCGCGCAACGGACTGCTGCGCTACTCGTGGCTCGGCGCCTTCGACAAGGCGATGCTGCGTCTGGTGAAGAAGTACAACGTGCTGGGCGACGGTTATGCGTGGAACCAGCAGATGGATGAGCAGAACAAGACGATGGCCTTCTCGCACGGACGGCTGCTCTTTGTCTTCAACTGGCATCCGACCGCCTCGATTCCCGACTACGAGGTGCAGGTGCAGGGGCCGGGCCGCTATGTGCCCGTCCTGTCGACCGACGAGAAGCGCTTCGGCGGCCAGGAGCGGCAGGCGATGGACGGCGAACACTTCTCGGAGCCTGTCGCATGTGACGACGGGCAGACGCGTCACCGCATCCGCATCTACAATACCTCGCGTACGGCGACGGTCTATCTGCGCAAGCGCTGAGGCGGGCGCAGGCCGCACCGGGCGGACGCATGGTCGGTCATGCGCCGGCCGCAAACCGAAAAACGAGGCGGGGTCCCCACTTGGGACCCCGCCTCGTTGCGTGGATGGAGCAGAGGACGGAAGCCTGCCTGTCCGGTCAGCCCGGTGCTAACGGTGGCTGTCGAGTATCTGGGCCATGCGCACCAGCGCGATGAATTCGTGCCGTTGTCCGTCGGGGTCGTCGGCAAGTCCCGCCTCGGCCAGCGAGAGCACCTTGTCCCATGAGGCGTCGCCCCGGAACTCCGAATTGCGCAGCAGCTGTCCGTACATGGCGACGGCCGCCGCAAAGGCGAAGTCGCCCGTCAGCTCCTGCAGCTGCTCCTCCCGGAGCGTTACGGAGGTCTGTCTTCCGCGGCGGCATCCCGGCGTGCGGTAGCGGAGCCGCGCCGAGAGCAGCTCTGTCGACGGGATGAGCACGACGGGAACGCCTTCGCGGCTCTGCAGCTTCAGCGCGGCTTCCCGCTCGCCCGAGGGCCCCTCACCCGCAGGTATCAGCTCGTAGAGCACCGTCGTGCGGCTGCCTGCATCGAGGTGCCCGGCATGGCGCGCGCGTTCGTGACGCCGCCTGGCCGGAGTCGGCTCGCCGTGTGTGTCGTTGCCCACCATCCGGTAGGCGGCCACCTGCGTCGGGTTGAATTCGACATGCAGCCCTGCATGGCGGAGCGGCAATGCGGCCGAGTCGGCGGCATCGCGGAGTCTGATGCCGAAGCGCACGAGCCAATGCGCCTCGTTCCACGGGCAGGGCGCTATCTCGGCCGAGAGCGTGAGCGGAGCGCCGTCGGCGGGAGTGGGGTAGTCGTAGTCGAAGTGGTTGACCAGCTCCTCGACGTGGACTTCATCGGGCGTCGGGAGCAGGTCTTCGCCCAGCATGCGGCGGCAGGCGATGTAGGAGTCGTCGCACGTGGTGAGCGGGACGACCGAGAGCGGTTCGGCGAATGCCGCCCGGATGGGGCACTCCTCCGGACAGGGATGGGTGGCGCTCCGTGCGGCGGCCGGAGCTTCGGCGGCCGGAGCGGTCGCGTCGTTGTGCGTTCCGGAGAGGGGAGTCTCCGGACTCTGGGCCGCCACGCCGACGGGCAGCAGCCAAACGAGCAGGTGTATGTAGCGTTTCATGGCCGATGGGTTCTTGTTCCACCTACAAGATAGGCATTTTTTTCGAGAATGAAAAGTCCCCGTCTGCTCTTTCGCCTCCAAAACGGCGGTCGAGGCAGGCCGCGCGGGGTCACGGTCGGGCTGCATGGCACCGCGCGGCGGGGCGCAGTACGGCGAGGCTTTGTGAACAGGATGCGGAGACAGGTGAGCGGGAGCGGGCCGTGAAGGGGCAACGGCGGGCGGCGAGTCGCGAGTGGACTGCGGCTTCGGATGCATTGCCGGTGTGCGGGCAGGTACAGGTGATGTCGGGCCGCGGAACGGAAAACTTTTTGGGTTTCTCGGGTTTCTTTCGTACCTTTGTCCCGTAAAGTTCGCAAATCATGTCGCATACGGAAAAAATCGTCGAGCAGGCGATGCAGATATTCATCAAGCAGGGCATCAAGGCGGTGCGTATGGACGACATTGCCCGTCAGATGGGGATTTCGAAGCGTACGCTCTATGAGCTCTTCGCAGACAAGGAGACGCTGCTCTACATGGCCGTCGAACGTTATTTCGAGCGTTGCGACGAGCGCCGTACGGCGATGTGCGCCGATGCGCGCAACGTGCTCGAGGCCATCTTCATCGGACTGAGCGACGTGATGGCCCAGTCGGAGACCACCGACCGCATCATGGGCAACCTTCGCCGATTCTATCCGGCGGTCTACGGGCGCATGCTGCGCGAGGGCGCCGAAAAGAACCGGCGCGGCATCCGCGAGAAGCTCGAACAGGGCATTGCCGACGGTTTCTTCGTCCCGGACTTCAACCTCGACCTGGCCATTACGATGCTCTACCACACGGCTTCGGCGCTGGTTGCACACCGCGACCTGCTCCTGCCCGAAGACATGAGCGACCGGAAGGCCTTCATCCAGGTGATGACCACCTTTTTCCGCGGCATCGCCACCGCCAAGGGGCTCGAACTCATCGACCGCTACAAGGACCGCCTCGAATCGGCTGGGGAGCGGCCGGAACCGCGGGGGACGCACGCCG
>OGPV01001837.1_pt1 | contig 13475 bp, 20 predicted proteins | sample 1553001 | NCBI WGS metagenome assembly OGPV01 (sample SAMEA2580268, study PRJEB22360) | human gut metagenome | biome: human gut; feature: human-associated habitat; material: faeces | place: Denmark | collected 2008/2010
CCCCTGCCCCGTAGAGGAGGTGCATAAGCCATGATCTCAAATTGGGACTTTTCACTTGTTTTAGCCATCAGTGAACTGCTTGTTGATCCACAGCAGCCAAGCAGTCTGCTGGATATCAAACTGCATGCTTTTCAGAAGGCCAAAGATCTGATGCTTCTGTATGAAAAGCGCGGCATCCGCCGAGATCTTCTCGACGTCATTTTGGATAAGAAGCTCAAGCTGATCTTGAAAGCAGAGACCGCGAATGAAGTAAAGCGCGCATCCGAACCGCCAAAGCCAGTGTACAACTATGGTACGTGGCGGGAAGATACATTCTCCGTTCCGGAGGAGGAGCTTGCGATGTGGGCGATCATTTCGCCCAACAACATGCTAAGCCAACCGGCTCAAGAGCGGTACATGGATCTCTTTACTCGCGTGTTCGGGATCACGAGGGAGCAGCTTACAAAAGGCCCGCTCCCAGACGTGAAGCTGGAGGTGCAATAGGATGGATTTCTACTTCGGAGTCGATCTACTCCATCATCTTCAAAAGCACTATGAGCCGCGATTATCCCTTGCTCTTTCCAAGTCTTTCAACCAGGCAGATTCCCGCTATTTTTGGCTCTTCAAAGAGCTCGAATGTCGTGTAACAACGCTTCGAAAGATTCTGGTCATGATATCCGCTTTGCCGGGCTTCATGTGCCGGCAGACGGAGGAACAGGTCTTTGCGATGGTAGTCAGTTCGACATCCTCTTGGTTTTCTGATGACGTGCTTGGAGAGCAGCCGAAGGACGCTGCGGGCAACTGCTCCTATTACCAGGAGAGTAATCCCTACTGGGTCGATTATCAGCTTGCTATGGATCGCTTTACTCCGGATTACGACTACACGAATTTGGCGACATTCTACGTCGATCTCGTGGAGTATCTCGTGATGGCGGTACGCCTGTACTTCTTCATTCGCGAGCAGCAGTTCCGGCCAATCGACCGTGGCAAGTATGACGAGTTGGTCGGGATCCAAGCTGTTCTGCAGAAGCAGGCCTGAGAGGTTAGGCGAAACGGATAATGAATAGGAGGGCAAATGGAACATGACGGCCCAAGAGTATAATCATGTCTTTCTCCCGCAAATCAATAGAGCTGAGGAGTTCGTAGAGCTTTTTGAAAGCAGCATCGAGCACATGAGCGATACGCGGGTTGATAAGGATGAGGTCCGTAAACAATTCCAGATCCGAGGTTGGTCGGAAGAAACGAGACAGGTGATCCTGACCGCGCTTGAATACTATAAGTGCGCAGAAGGGCTTGCGAAGATAAGAGGTTAGGTGGTGAAAGGATATGAAGCCACTCACCCCCGAGCAGCAAGCTTTTGCTGAGGAGCATCATGGTCTCCTTCTTGACTTTATGGCAAAGCACAGCCTTGGGGATGACTACTACGACCTCTTGGCCAATCGGTACCTGAAAGTGGTGGTACGCTACCTATCAGAGGAATCGCTGCGTAAGTACAGCTTCTCCACGGTGGTTTGGTACCATCTGCGTTCAGAGCTATCGAACTATGCACGAGATCAAGTCGGAAAACTGCAGGAGATCCCAATCGAGTTCTATTGTGAGATTCCTGCACCTGAAATTGCTCCGATTGATGAAGGCCTCTGGCGCGTGATCGAAGATAACCTCACCTATAAGCAATTTGAGGCGATCCAGTTCCGCAACCAGGGCTACACCAATCGTGAAATTGCTGAACTATGCGGAGTCGGTCGCAAAGCGATTGAAAAGCGCTTTGCCCGGATCCGCAAAATACTATCAGATTATAAGGAGAATTGAATTATGAGTCACTTTTCTGTTTGTGTTATTGTTCCTGACGATGGCGTTGTCAACAACATCCATGCCAATAATCTGGAAGACCACCTGATTCCTGTTCTGGCACCCTTCGATGAACAGACAGAGGAAGAGAAGTACCGCGAATTCGAAGATCGCACGGAAGAGGCAAAAGCCGACTTTGAGAATGACACCATGCGTGTCGTCCGGTTCCCGGATGGCAGCATCCACTCCATTTACGATGTTGCCTTCAACAAGTTCTTCTTCGTTGAGGAAGACAAGATCTATGCGTTCGGCCCAAACGGGGACCGAAAGAGCAAACTCCAGACGGAGGAGTCCAAAGCACTGGAGTTGGTGACTGATTACCCCGTCAAATCGTGGTATCCCTCATTCGAGGCTTACTGCGATGAACATCGCGGCTTTGTGAAGGCTTCAGATGGACGATGGGGCTACACTTGCAACCCCAACGCGAAATGGGACTGGTGGCAGATCGGCGGTAGATTCCCAAATCAGTTCTTAGTTCCGGCAGGGCTGCAGGACTGCATTCCTTCTGCGAAAGACGATGATGGCGAATCCGCTATCCCTCCTGAGGGGTATCAGTATGCCGATGCCGCACGCAAGAAGGATATCTGTTGGGATGTCATGCGCAAGATCGCTGTCGATACGGTCGAGAAACGGTATCAGAAGTGTGTAAAAGCATTCGAGACCAAAGACCTTACCGATTTCGGCCCTCTGTGCAGGATCCTTGATGAGGGCATTTCAGCCTGGGGCGAAATGCTGTATCTGAAAGGTGAAACTCTGGATGAGTATAAGGCGCGGAAAGGCGCTACCGATCTGGATCGATACATGTGCCATACCTATGCATTTGTTGATCGCAATGGAGATTGGACCGGCTCCGGTGATATGGGCTGGTTTGGGATCTCCAGCAACGACAAGGACGAGCGAGCCTGGAACGATGAGATCCAGAAGCTCATGAATGAGGCGAAAGATGATGACTTCCTTGCCATCGTCGATTGCCATATCTGATTTTTGAAGAAGACCCGGAGACGAGAGTTGCAATAGCACCTCGTCTTCGGGCCTTCGCATTATGTATGAAGGAGGTTGTTTAGAATGGCTCTTACCTATGTGTGCTCGCCTCTCTCTGCCCCTACACGGGCTGAGATCATGGTGAATGCCCAAAGAGCACGCACGTATATGACAATGTGTGAGCGGGAGTTCGGCTGCCGCGCAGTTGCCCCGCACGCTTATTTACCCTATCTGCTTGACGATTCCAATCCGGAAGAACGAGCACTTGCCCTATCTTTTGGCGCAAGCCTGCTTGCCCTGTGTGATCGCTTGGTCATCTATGGCGACCGCATCAGTAGTGGCATGAAGGAGGAAATCCGAAGAGCGCGGGAATTGGGGATACCTATTCTCAATCGGCAAACGCAGTTGTCAGATGGTTCATCCGATCCTGTCATTGTTGGCCGGTACATCAACGGGATATCCCTGAATGGACTCGAATACCTGAAGAATGATGCGGATGAAGTGATCTACTTTGCAGGTGTTGAAGCGGCAAAGGTGTACCTGCGTGAGCATGGTGTAACCGAAGACGAGATGGAAGATATGGTCTTCCGAAAGAGTGTCGGTACCTGCTTTCGCTGCGGAGATCCACTCTTCTTGAGTGACATTCCAGAATACACTTGTCAGTGCTTCCGCTGTGATGAAGACTTCTACTCCATCGAGCAGGATATTGATTTATGATCAAAGAAAGGACGATACGTTTATGAGTATCAATCGTGGCGATATTTTCTATGTCAATCCGAGCGAAACGGTCGGATCCGAGCAGCGATCTGGTCGGCCGGCCATCATCGTCTCTAATCCGCTGTGTAATGAGCACAGTCCTGTTGTAGAAGTCGTGTACCTGACCTGCCAGTACAAAAAGCCCATGCCGACGCATGTGCGGATTGAAAGTGCCGGCAAGCGCTCGACCGCGCTTTGCGAGCAGATCTCTTCCGTCGATGTCAGCCGTCTTGGTGACTTCAAAGGCCACCTGACAGACCGTGAGATGGCGCAGGTAGATGTAGCCCTCATGGCTTCTCTTGACCTGCACCCGATTCCGCGTCAGGCGAAAGTAAGACCTGTCGGGCCGGATGTGGATGATGCCGCATTGGCTCTCATTGCGCTGAGCTTTTTAGAGGGTTTCCTCCAGAAGCGCTGCGGTGTGACGGTTCAAGACAGGCTTTCGATTGACCTACTTGGTCAGAAGAATGACTGATGGAGGTATACCGTGAAAGGCTTCTATGAGAAATTGCTGGACGGTAGGATCGTTAATCACCCACCATGCAGTCGCTGTCTCCATCGCAACAAAATGACCGTGGAGGAACCTTGCTACAGCTGTATAGACCTCATGGATTTGAGCCTCCATCGGCCAAACGTGGAAACGAAGTTCGCGAGCTTCACCCCTGCAACGGAGGTGAACCATGAAGAATGACGAATTGACTGTACGCACCCCATTGGGGGAGCTGGTAGTCGGGATCAAAGCGGATCCCGACTACCCTGGCATTTCTGTTGCTTTTTGTGGCAACGGTATGAACGATTGCTTCAATGAAGGATCGATCCGTCTTGCATGGATTGAATACTCTCCGGAGAAGCGTCGCCTTCAGGCCATCGTTTATGGTGACGGGAATGCAGATGACTACACACAGCTCATCGAGTTCAAGAACATTTCAGATCAGGACAAATAAGATACGGAGGTAAATGATGGGTACAGCAAAGCTGATGACGCCATTATTCTATGATGGCAACTATAATGTGGAAAAGAAGCGGATGAGAGCAGTTCTGGAGCGTGAGGTTTCTAACGGCGCCGTGTCGTACCGCCTTTGGCGTAGCGATGGCAAGCCGGATCTTGAGTATCCGAGAGCCGCAAACGATGCGTACATTCTCCATGTGGAGGTCAATGACCATCTGGTTCCCCTCCGGATGACGGACTATGCCTTGGTGAATCATTGTGGATTACTTCCCGCAACGATTGCCTTGTATGGTTCCGAAGAAGGCAGAAAGGAACATTTCAAACACCTGAGGGATTCTGGTGCCGCAGGCACAGGAGCTTTCACGGAAGCGATGGCACGCGAGACGGAAAAGATCATAGAGCTTGGTAATGATTCTGCTCGTCAGGCGGACTACATTAAGAGTGTTTTAGATCAGCATGTCGCCGCATTCCTTGATTCGAAAGAATGCGACGGCAAGAGTTTCCCCGACTTCGTTGGAGCACTCATTCTGGAGGAGATCCCGTCCTGCCTTGCGCTGAGAACTAAGTATCGTGCGTATAAGCAGGAGGAAGCGCTCAAGCGGCAAGCCGAGCAGGAAGAACAAGATCGCGCTTTCTGTGAAGAACGGAACCGCAAGGCTGAGCAGATGATCGACTTGGCCATTCGCACTATTCGTGGCGGCGGTATGCTCAAAAATGAACCTATCAGCCTTTACAAAAGCCGCTATGATTCCAGCACTTATTCTATTGTCAATCACCTCATGCGCCGATATCAAGTCGATGTGCCACTTCGCACGCAGGGCTGGATCAATGATAAGCTCATCAGCGTCACAATCGAAAATGGCAAGTGTGAGCATCTCAGATATATGCGTTCAAAAGGTGCGCAGTGCTCTCAAAAAATCTTTGATTGTATGCACGAGCTGATTCTAAAGGTCTGCTCGGAAACGGAGGAATGAGAGATGGAATACCATTGGTACGAGGATTATTGGGCGATGCCGCGCAATCTGCCGAGAGGTCATGAATTCTTCATTGGCTACTACCAGACGCGGCGCGCGATCCATCATCATGTGGCATTCATCCACACGGATCAGTCCTGCTTCCTTTCAACACATCTCTTTGATCAGGGATATCGTATTTTTCTGCACTTCAAAAGTGGTACTGTAACAGATGTTGGGCGCGGTGAAAACCCTGCGTTACCGGTGAGGATTATCCGCGAGAATATGAATTTGGAAGCACCACTCTTAGCTGGATTGCTCGGGAAACTGACCGAATGATTAGCGGAAGTATTTAGCCGACAAGGGTATTTTCCTTGTTTTGAAAGAAAAGCAAATTAATGAAATTGTCTTATCTATTTCTACAAATCTAACACAAAGCAAAGGAAGTGGAGTACCTGGGGTGCTCCACTTCTTTTGTTGTTCAGAAGGAGCCTTGTCCGTATTATTGGACAAGGCTCCTGTTATGATGCGTACTGTAACAAAGGAACGCACCTTATATGAGGAGAAAACATATGGATCTATTCGATTTTAACCACGATGGTGAAGTGAGCGACCTCGAGCGCATCATAGGACTTGCTGCAGTTCTTTCTGAAACCAATCCAGATGTAGAGATCTCTGTGACTGTGGACGAAGACGAGGACTATGAAAGCATGACTCACGATGAGTTGAAAGAGCGTCTGGATGACCTTCGCACCCAGCGAGACACTTTGGAGTGCGAGGAACCAGATGATCTTGATAGTGAGGCATACGAAGAGTGGGAAGAACAATGCGAACAACTCGACGAGAAAATTGAGGAAATTGAAGACCTATTAGAAGGTTGAGGTGGTCATAGTGGCTGGTAGATACCGCAGGAATGGTGAGGCTGAAACTCTTGGCTGTTTGGTTCAGTTACTGCTACTACTCGTTGCCATGCCTTTTGTTGGCCTCTATCTTCTGATAAACCCCTATTCAATGTCAAAGGGTCTGGGACTTCTTCTGACTGTTTTTGGGGTTGCCATTTGGATCATTGTTTTTACGATGAAATGAAACCTATTCCAACAAATTTGAAAATACCGGAGGAAATAGAAATGAGAGCTTTGCTTAGAGACGCGCAGGATCAGACCCGCATTGCCCTTGAAGTAGAGGAAGCCGTATACGATCCGAAGGACAACAAGCTTTTCCTTTACACCACCAGCGAGACCTGTTATGCGGTTTCAAAGGTTGTGAGAGCCAATGCAGATTCGATTATTGAAGAGCTTGTCATGAAAGGTTACAGCGACCTCACACAGTTTGAGTCGGAACAGGACGAATAACTGGAAGGAGGTCTCTTCCCATGATCGTAATAACCTGTTTAGACCAGAAGAATGGCATGATGTTCAACCATCGCAGGCAGAGCCAAGACAGCGTTCTCCGAGAGCATGTTGCTAAGTTGGTTGCCAATGTTCCTCTCTGGATGAATCACTACTCCGCAAGCCAGTTTGATACCGAGAGCATTCCGAACCTAAACATAGACGACGCCTTCCTTCAGGAAGCTGCTCAAGGTGAATACTGCTTCGTGGAAGATGCTCCGCTTGCACCATTTGAGAAGTGGATCGAGAGAATCGTCATTTTTAGATGGAACCGCACCTATCCCGCTGATCGGTATTTCGATTTGCAGCTGGGATCTGGCCAATGGCATTTGGTTGGCACGTCTGAGTTTGCGGGGCATTCTCACGACCTGATCACAATGGAGGTTTATGAAAGATGAGAAGACGAACGATCTCCGTCTTCCTATCGCTCATGCTCTGCCTATCGTTGTTGTCTGCCTGCGGAACCACGACAGATGTGCCGACAAACGGTTCGAACCGTGATATCGCATTCGAGGAAACGCAGCAAGAAGAGCAAGTCGAAGGCTCGGATTCTACCACAAGTGCGGATGGAGAATCCGCCTCAGATTCGGAGTCAGGAAAGGATGACTCGGTATCTGACAAAGCACAGCCGTCTCAGCCAGAGCAGAACGCAAATGAAAATAGTCTGAGTGCTGAAGCACTCGTCTTCTCGCTCAGCTCAATCGCTGAATACACGGATAAGCCATATGTTGCGGTAAATGGAAATGTGCCGTATTTCACCGAGAGTGAGTTGACGGATCAATCCTATGAGTATTACAGCGATCTCGACGCACTTGGACGTTGCGGCACCGCATGCGCGAGTATTGGACAAGATCTGATGCCGACAGAGTCGCGAGGTTCCATTGGCATGGTAAAGCCTACCGGATGGCATACCGTGCGCTATGATGATCTGGTCGATGGTAAGTATCTCTACAACCGTTGCCACCTCATTGGCTACCAGCTGACCGGCGAAAACGCCAATACAAAGAACCTGATTACCGGCACCAGATACCTGAACATTGATGGTATGCTGCCATTCGAGAATATGGTAGCGGACTATGTGAAGGAAACCGGCAACCATGTTATGTACCGTGTAACGCCTATTTTTGAGGGAGATAATCTTCTGGCCAACGGCGTTCTGATGGAAGGCTATTCTGTGGAAGACAAGGGTGCCGGGGTTTCCTACTGCGTCTTTGCCTACAATGTCCAACCGGGCATTGAGATTGACTATGCCACAGGCGAGAAGACGGCTACGGTAACTCCCACACCTTCCCCAGAGCCTGAAAAGCAGGAGCCAGCGACCGGAAGTGAGGCGTCGCAGGCAGATTATATCCTTAATACCAACACGAAGAAGTTCCACTATCCCACCTGTTCCAGCGTGAACGATATGAAGGAAAAGAACAAGCAGGAGTTCTTCGGCACCCGTGATGAGGCCATTTCAAATGGGTATTCTCCCTGTGGCCGTTGCAAGCCTTGACTGGTCGGCCAAATAGGAAATCTTATTTCTTGTTAAGTGTGGTGAAACGATTGTGGATCACTTGAGGAACTATTCGATTGATTACATCAGAACACGCTGTTTGGATGTAATCAACAATCAATACAAAACCGTAAGTCAGCAAGCCAGAGAGAATGGCCTGTCAGTGTCCTTGTTCTGAGCAGAAACACTGCTGCGTTTTCTCCGATACTGCGATAATGATTGCTCAAGAAACTGGTTGTGAGGATGATTGGCAGGAATAATTCAACGAGTTCTCGGAATGTGACAGAATCGGCAGACTGTGATATGATGAGGTTGATGCTTCAAGCAGCCAGACCAATTTGATAAGCGAGGTAACCTAAATTGAATTTGAAAGAAGTAAGCGAACTGCGCCGCCGTTTTCGTATGGATCGGAATGCTATCAGCCGTATCTATGGCTGGTTTGTCAATAGCAGCCGTGAAATCGTTTCATACATTGATGAATCCATGGGGATTCTCCCGCAGGACGAAGCAGAGAAGTACCTGAACCTGCTGAAGAAGACTCTTTCCGGAAAACTTGGGAAGAACCTGATCGATATTATCTTCTCTACTGAACAGGTAGCTGACAGTGATGAGCATCGCCTTCTCATGGCACTGCGCGATTCGCAACTGAAAGACGGTGACATCCGTGAGGAGTTCTATCAGAAAATCATCAACTCTCTTGACCTTGGGGATAGTAACTACCTCATCCTCCTGGCACATGACTCATACGATGTCCCCCGTAAGAACAAAAACGACGAGATGGACGCAGATGCATCCGATGCCGTATTCTCCTATGTTGTTTGCTGTGCCTGTCCTGTGAAGGAGCGCAAAGCGGAGTTGGGCTTCTTCCCCGGAGACAATGAGTTCCACAGCTGTGCCGGTCAGATCGTTGCCGCACCGGAACTGGGATTCTTGTTCCCCGCCTTTGATGATCGTGCGGCAAATATCTACAATGCCTTGTTCTATTCCAGAAAGACAGATGAGATCCACCAGGAAGTCATCGACAGCGTATTTCATACCACAGCTCCCATGTCTGCCGCTGAGCAAAAGGAAGCATTCCAGAATGCTCTCAGCGAAGCTTTGGGTGATGCCTGTAATATGGAACTGATCCAGTCTATCCATGACAGACTCCGCGACCAGATTGAACAGCATAAGGAGAGCCATGCCCCCGAACCGCTGGAACTCTCCGTCAGTGATGCGGCAGCAATCCTGCGCGATAACGGTGTGGAAGAGGAGAAGATCCTTGTGTTCCGTGATAGTTGCGCCACCCAGTTCGGTGATGGAGCAACGCTGAACCCGGCCAATCTGATTGATAGCAGCCGCTTTGAAGTTAAGACCGCCGATGCGACAATTTCGGTCGATCCGGAGCATAGCTACTTGGTTGAGGCAAGGATCATTGATGGCCGGAAGTACTTGCTCATTCCCGCAGACGAGGATATTGAAGTCAATGGGTTTGGGGTTCGTGTCAAAGGCGAGTAAACGAAGACCGACTACGGAGGAATAATGATGGAATATAACAAATTGATCGCAGAGATGTCCCTTTCGGATGAGGTGGAGGGCTTCTATGTTTTGAAAGCTGCATATCCCAAGATGACCGCTACCGGCAAGCCGTTTCTGAGTGCTTCTCTGTCGGATCGATCCGGCTCCATCGAAATAAAAGTATGGGACTATTCGGGTCCCATCTCCTCTGTAGATGAAGGCAATGTTGTGAAGATCCGTGGCACTGTCTCCGAGTTCAGAGGTGCCCTGCAGATCACTGCTGATCGGATCCGTTTGGCTGACGGCAACGATACATATGATCTGTCTTCGTTGGTCCCGGTGGCGCCCATTGATGTGGACGCCACCATGGCAGAAGTGGAAAGGTTGATCAACTCGATCGCTGATGCTGATTACAGGAAGATCTGCAGCACAATGATGGCCCGACACAAGAAGTCCCTGAAGACGATCCCAGCCGCCAAAAGCGTTCACCACGGATTTATCTCCGGACTCCTGATGCACACTGCGACCATGATGAAAACGGCTGATTTCCTGGCCGGCCTTTACGGGGATATTATTGATCGCAGCCTGCTGCTTGCCGGCACCTTCCTGCATGACTTTGCCAAAGAGAGTGAGTTTACCTTCTCTCAGCTCGGCTTGGTCACGGAATACTCGGTGAAGGGACAGCTTCTTGGCCATCTTGTGATGGGCGCACAGGAAGTTGCCAACGTAGCTACAGAGCTGGGGATCCCTGAGGACAAGTCCGTTTTGCTGCAGCACATGATCCTTTCCCATCATGGGGAGCCCGAATTCGGCGCTGCAATGAAGCCCATCTGTGCGGAGAGCGAGCTGCTCTCCCAGATCGATATGCTTGACAGCCGGATGGAAATCTACCGCGAGACCTTGGCCGGTCTCCAGGTGGGAGAGGTGAGCAGTCGCATCTTCGCGCTGGACAAAAGAGTGTTCAAGCCTCATGAACTGAATGGGTGACGGATATGGCTATTGGAGAGAAATATGCTCCACTTGGAAATTGGCTGAAGGAACACGGAGGAGACTCTGTTAAGCTTACTTTCGATGAGTTGAACCAGATCATCCCAATCCCTAACCACGCATATAAGAACAGACCATCCTGGGCAAATCTCTCAAACCCTGCATCTTTTTGCTCCAGCTGGATCAGTGCGGGATATGTCGTGGATTCCATTAGTTTAGAGGAACAATGGGTCGTATTCAGGAAAGGCGAAGTACAGGGCCACACGCACCATAGTAAGCCGCCCTATCGTGTTGTGGATCAGAAAAAACTTGCTGAAGCCATTCAAGCCGGATACGAGTGCTATGACAGTATGAAGGATGATCCACATCATCGGTATCTCTCTTGGGAGTACTGCCATGAAGCGTTTCGGCTGAATAGGCGCCCGCAGATTGACGCCACGATCGACTATCTCTGCCTGCACTTGGCTTGGTATTTGGCCAGTTGGGGTATGCTTCGAAACTCTTTCCTCATGCAGAAGGATTACAAGATCCATGCGGATGTTGTCCGTTTGATTTATCAGCCAGAGTGGGATGATCTCTGGGACCTTTCTCCCGAGAAACTCTCGCAGGAGTATTATGCTGCCCGCATCATGAAACTTAGCGAGAGCATTACAGAAGCTTATGTGGCGTCCGGTGCCGGCATCCCAACGGATACCTTGCTTACCAAGATCTTGCTGGGTACTGTGGGCTGCGTACCCGCCTATGATCGGTATTTCAAAAAGGCTCTTGCTGATACCGGTGCAGCACCCCAAGTATTCAGTGCGAAATCCATCCGAACCCTTGGCAACCTGTATCTTGACCATGAGGATGAGTTTGAAAAGCTCCGGAAACATTGCGGCAGCCGAATTGAGTATCCGGCAGCCAAAATCCTGGACATGTGCTTTTTTGAGTATGGCTTCCAGAGAGACGCGAGCAGCCAAGAAGACAGCGATTAGATTATTCTGTGAGGAGGGATCACTTTGGAATATGCTTTGACAGCGGATCATCACCGCGTTCACGCATTCGATGCGGAGAAGGGGCAAGAGTATTACTGTCCTGTGTGCGGCAACCAGGTGATTCCTCGCCAGGGCGAAGTCAATTCGTGGCACTTCGCTCATGTGACCTCATGTATGGATGACTGGAAATACGATATGTCTGAATGGCACCGAGGATGGCAATCGCGTTTTCCCGAAAATGTTCGTGAGATTGTCGTGGAACACAGGGGTGAATGCCATCGTGCAGACATCTTGATGGGCGGCTATGTCATTGAGTTTCAGCACAGTCCGATTTCTGCCGGTGAATTTGAACGGCGCAATAAGTTCTACACGAGGGCCGGCTATAAGGTGATTTGGGTGTTCGATGAGACCTACGCCTTTGGGAATGAGTATATCTCCAGCAGCCTGGATGATGAGAACAAGTTTGTGTGGAAGTGGCCGAATCGCGCGCTCGCTTCAGTTGTTCCTCAGCGATCCACAGATATAGCAGTCGTTCTGCAGCTCACCGAAGACCATGATGACGACGGTTGCGAATGGCTCGTGAAGGTGGAGTGGGCGATCGTAGACGATGACGGGTATGCCGACTATCGCCGATTCTTCATTGATGATGGTTTTGCGCCAGATCTTTTTACTGAAGACGGCCTACAAAACATTCTGTTGAGCAAGCGGAAGCGGTTTGATGCCTTCCTCCGTGATAACCAACCCTATGCGCCGAAGTGCAGCCGAATCAAGGGTAATCCACGGGACTGGTACATATGCCCGAAAACGCACGATTGGCATAACAACCAATGCCGGGAATGTCGGAACAATTTAATCAACGAGTTCCGGACAGGAACGGATTATAGGCAAGGAGGTCTGTTCTTCTACTGTGCTTATCCTCGCATTATCCATGAATCGGATAAGTATGGCGAGGTGCATCTCCCATCCATTCGATTTTAAGGAGGGCTCCGACATGAAAAAGGAATATGACACCAGCGTGAAAGAGGCCATTGAACGAGTCATGAGCGTATTCTCCGAGTACATCAAAACAACTCCATACTTCGATATTGTATTGCTTTTGCCCATCCATATTTCTGATTAAAGAAAAATCATTGGTTGGATCGGATGGTAAACGTAGATCTGATCCATCGACCGCAAAAAGACGATACCCTCGAAAGGTCATGGTCGGCATCGCCGATGCGACAAATTCGTTGAATATCATTTCGATAGCTTTGGAGCGGATTTTATTGCGTTGTTGGACAAACGCGGAAGCAGTTGCTGTACTTGGTGTGTATCCAAACCAGTCATATAATTCTTTTGAAAGGCTTCCGCCTCCCATGCCGATCAGCATTAGCAGCATCGTTTGCAACGGAAGTTTTCTCTTTCTTGAAAAATCTTTTCCCGGGATCTTTACGCATGCGTCTAAATTTGCGGCGGTTTTCTTTATTGCATGGAACAATGCGGACCGAACACGTTCTGGATCTGATTTTCTGTTCACTTAGAAGGCCTCCTTAAAAAATATCATCATTTTCAAGGCGAAGCCTTCGATTTTTATTGATTTGTCAAGTGTTTTTGTGAAAAAATATTATTTTTATAAATGCTTATCGACTTTAGACAGCAACCTACAAAATGTGGTTTGTATGGATCAGC
>OGPV01001852.1_pt1 | contig 13358 bp, 11 predicted proteins | sample 1553001 | NCBI WGS metagenome assembly OGPV01 (sample SAMEA2580268, study PRJEB22360) | human gut metagenome | biome: human gut; feature: human-associated habitat; material: faeces | place: Denmark | collected 2008/2010
CTGCACGATGGCGGACGTGGGGGGGGGGGAGGCCGCGGGCGCCGCCATGGCGGCCGAACGGGCCCTGATGATGAGCGCCGACGCATGGCGTTCGTTCCTCTTCGTGGTGCTGGCCGCCGGCTGTGTGGCGCTCTACGCCTTCGGCCGAATCAAACGCGGCGCGATGGTGGCGCTGCTGGGCGTGGTGGTGGTTGCCGACCTGCTGCCGGTGGACCGCCGCTTCCTCTCCGACGAGAACTTCGTGCCGGCCCGCCGCCAGCAGATTGTCCCCTCGGCGGCCGACAAGGAGATTATGGCCGACAAGGGCGAACCCGGCTACCGGGTCTTCAACCTTACGGTCAGCCCCTTCAACGACGCCACGACCTCCTACTTCCACCGCTCGGTGGGCGGCTACCACGGCGCCAAGCTGGCCCGTTACCAGGACCTCATCGACCGCTACCTCTCCAACGGCGACGAGCAGGTGCTCGACATGCTCAACACGCGCTACCTGCTCGTCCCGGGCGACGACGGTTCGCCGCAGGCCGTGCAGCGCACGTCGGCCTTCGGTGCCGCCTGGTTCGTCGACAGCCTGCTCCGCGCCGATTCGCCGCGCGAGGAAATCGAACTGCTCGGGCAGGTCAACCTCCGCACGACGGCGGTGACGGGAGCCGACGACGCGGAGACCGGCCGGACGATGTCGCCCGAAGGGTGCGCCGCGGCACGCATCACCCTCACCGAATACCGGCCCAATTACCTGAAATATACCGCCAGCACGCCCGAAGAGGCCGTGGCCGTCTTCTCGGAAATCTACTACGACAAGGGATGGCGCGCCTTCATCGACGGAGAGGAGGCCCCCTACTTCCGGGCCGACTACCTGCTGCGGGCCATGCGGCTCCCGGCCGGCGAGCACACCGTCGAGTGGCGCTTCCGCGCACCGGGCTGGGTTGCAGCCGAGACGGTGACGGGCATCTGCTCGGGCATCATCCTTGCCGGAGCCCTGGCGGCGCTGGTCGCGGCGCTCCGTCGCCGCCGGCAGAGCCGGGAGGCATAGCCCCGCGGCACAGACCGCATGCATCCGGCGCCCACCCCGAAGGGCGGCCGCCGACCACGAAACAAACCGTCAGTCAGCAAATCGGAAACGAACCATGAAAGACGACAAGAGACTCAAGCGGAAAGTCCGCAATTCATACATCGTATCGACCGTCAGCGTGGCGCTGGTCCTCTTCCTGCTGGGCTCGGTGGGCTATCTGATGGTTGCCGCCATGAAGATGGCCGACACGCTGCAGCGAAGCATCGCCGTGACGGTCGAGCTGCGCAACGACCTTACGGAGGAGGGGCGCGAGGCGCTCAACCGCGCGCTTACGGCCGAGGAGCTGGTGAGCTCCATCGCCTACTCGTCGAAAGAGGAGAAAATCGAGGATGCCGAATTCCGCAAGATGTTCGCCAGCGAATTCGAGGAAATCCTGGGCGAGAACCCCCTGCGCGACTCCTTCGAGCTGACCCTCACGGCCGAATCGTCGGACGAGGAGCTGCTCGACGCCTTCATCGCCCGCATCGAGGCGCTCGACGGGGTGGAGTGCGTCTCCTATCCCGCCATGGTGGCGCGGCAGATGCACGCGACGGTGCATAAAATCCGCCTCGTGCTGCTGCTCTTCGGCGGAGCGCTGCTCGTCATCTCGCTCATCCTGCTCAACAACACCATCCGGCTGGCCATCTTCTCGAAGCGCTACCTCATCAACACGATGAAGCTCGTCGGGGCCACCAAGTGGTTCATCATGAAGCCCTTCCTTGCCAGCAGCATCACGCAGGGTCTGGCGGCCGGCGCCGGCGCCTCGCTGCTCTTCGGCGCGACGGTCTACGGACTGAACGAGGCGGTGCCCGAGTTGCTGACCATCGCCGAGGCGACCAAAATCGGCATCATCGTCGGCGCGATGCTGCTCGGCGGCGTGGTCATCTCGCTCCTCTTCACGCTCGTGACGCTCAACAAGTTCGTCAACATGAAATCCAACAAAATCTATCTTTACTGATACATCCACCGATGAAAAAAGAGAATCAAACGTCTTCGGAACGGAACGACTCCCGCATGCCCCTCACGCGGCGCAACTACATCCTGCTCGCCATCGGCTTCGCCGTCATCGTCCTGGGCTTCGTCCTCATGGCGGGCGGCGGCAGCGACTCGCCCGACGAATTCAACTACGCCATGTTCTCGTGGCGGCGCATCACGCTGGCCCCGATTCTGGTCATCGGAGGTTTCGTCGTCGAAATCTTCGCCATCATGAAGCGCTTCCGCAACGAATAATCCCGCGGCGGCAAGCGAACGACCGTCGGACGGCCTCCGCGACAGCCTCCGCAACGAATAACAACAAGCCAACAGAATAGAACAGACAGAGACAATGGACACATTGCAAGCCATCCTGCTCGGCATCGTGCAGGGCATCACCGAATTCCTCCCCGTATCGAGCAGCGGCCACCTCCAGATTGCCAAGGAGCTGCTGGGTGTCGAGCTGGAGGAGAACCTCTCCTTCGACGTCACGCTCCACGCCGCCACGGTGCTGAGCACCATCGTCGTCTTCCGGCACGAAATCCTCCGCCTCGTGCAGGGGCTCTTCTCGCGCCGCTTCAACGAGGAACAGGCCTACGTGCTCAAGCTCATCCTCTCGATGCTCCCCATCGGCATCGTGGGTTTCCTCTTCAAGGAGCAGCTCAACGCCATGCTCGAATCGCCCGCCATCCTGGCCATCGTGGGGGCCATGCTGCTGCTGACGGCCGCACTGCTCGCCTTCGCCTACTACGCCAAGCCGCGCCCCAAGGAGCAGATTTCCTACCGCGACGCGCTGCTCATCGGCGTGGCACAGGCCTGCGCCGCCATGCCCGGACTCTCGCGCTCGGGTTCGACCATCGCCACCGGCCTGCTGCTGGGCAACCGCAAGGCGGCCGTGGCCCAGTTCTCGTTCCTCATGGTGCTGGCCCCCATCATGGGCGAAACGCTGCTCGAGGCGGCCAAGGGGGAGCTGACCTCCGGCATCGGCACCGTACCGATTCCTTGGGGCTCCCTGGCCGCTTTCGCCACGGGCTGGCTCGCCTGCCGCTTCATGATTGAAATCGTCAAGCGCGGCAAGCTCATCTGGTTCGCCCTCTACTGCACCGCCGCCGGTATCGTCTCCATCCTCAGCTACACGCTCCACGCATGATGACGTCGCAACAGGACCTGCGCGAGGTAAACTTCGAGGAGGGTTACATCGCGGTCATCGACAAGCCGCTGCGCTGGACCTCGACCGACGTGGTGCGCAAGGTGAAGTTCGCCCTGCGCCGCGCCGGCTACCGCAAAATCAAGGTGGGCCACGCCGGGACGCTCGACCCGCTGGCAACGGGCGTACTACTGGTCTGCATCGGCCGCGCCACCAAGATGGTCGACGCCCTGCAGGCCGAAGAGAAGGAGTACGTGGCCGACGTGATGTTGGGAGCCACCACCCCGAGCTACGACCTCGAACACCCCGTCGACCGGACCTTCCCGACGGAACACATCACGCGCGAGGGGGTCGAGCAGGCGCTCGCCGCCCTCACGGGCGAGCGGCTCCAGACGCCGCCCCTCTACTCGGCCAAGAAAATCGAGGGAACGCGCGCCTATGAACTGGCCCGCGCCGGCGAGGAGGTGGCGCTGCGCCAGGCGCTCATCCGCATCTACGAACTGCAGCTCGAGGAGTACGACCTGCCGCGCATCCGCATCCGCGTACGCTGCAGCAAGGGCACCTACATCCGCTCGCTGGCCCGCGAAATCGGAGAGGAGCTCCACAGCGGAGCCCACCTCACGTCGCTGCGCCGCACGCGCAGCGGCGGCTTCACGACCGACGGGGCGTGGCAACTCGAAGATTTTCTGAAAAAACTCTCGGAAATTGAAACAAAAACGGCTTTTCCGCGTATGGAAAAATACTGATTGTTTGTTTTTCCAACCACCGAAAAGTCAAATTCCTACATATCATGAAACTTTCGCAATACGGCTACGACTTCAGCCCCGAGATGCTGGCCAAATATCCGGCGGAAAACCGCGACGAGTCGCGGCTGATGGTCATCAACCGCTCGAAGGGGACCATCGAGCACCGCATCTTCAAGGATATTCTCGACTACTTCGAGGAGAAGGACCTCTTCGTCTTCAACGACACGAAGGTCTTCCCGGCACGCCTCTACGGCAACAAGGAGAAGACGGGCGCCGAAATCGAAATCTTCCTGCTGCGCGAGCTCAACCGCGAGCTGCGCCTGTGGGACGTGCTGGTCGACCCGGCGCGCAAAATCCGCATCGGCAACAAGCTCTATTTCGGCGACGACGACCTGCTGGTGGCCGAAGTCATCGACAATACCACCTCGCGCGGCCGTACGCTGCGCTTCCTCTTCGACGGCTCCTACGAGGAGTTCAAGGAGGCGCTCTTCAAGCTGGGCGAGACGCCCCTCCCGCGCTGGGTGCGCGAGAAGGTCGAGCCCGAGGACGCCGAACGCTACCAGACCATCTTCGCCTGCCACGAGGGCGCCGTGGCCGCCCCGACGGCCGGCATGCACTTCTCGAAACATCTGATGAAGCGCATGGAAATCAAGGGCGTCGACCGCGCCTTCATCACGCTCCACGTCGGGCTGGGCAACTTCCGCACGGTCGACGTCGAGGACCTCTCGAAGCACAAGATGGACTCCGAGCAGTTCTTCGTCACCGACGAGGCGGCCGAGGCGGTCAACAGCGCCAAGCGGAGCGGCCACAAGGTGGTCTCCATCGGCACCACGGTGATGCGCACGCTCGAGACGGCCTTCTCGACCAACGGCATGATTAAGCCCATGGAGGGATGGACCAACAAATTCATCTTCTGCCCCTACGACTTCACGGTGGCCGACGCCATGGTCTCGAACTTCCATCTGCCCTACTCCACCCAGCTGATGATGGTGGCGGCCTTCGGCGGCTACGACACGGTGATGAACGCCTACAAGGTGGCCAAGGAGGAGGGGTATCGTTTCGGCACCTACGGCGACGCGATGCTGATTCTTTAAGATTTTTTTCGTACCTTTGCGGAGACGCTTCGTTTCGTCGCTGCGGCGGCGGAACGGATTCCAACCATTGAAAACGAGTCAGTCATGGCATCAAAGATTCTGTACGTGTGTCAGGAAATCGCCCCCTATCTGCCCGAAACGGAGGAGGCGAAACTGTGCCGCATGCTTTCGCAGGCAATGCAGGAACGCGGGAACGAAATCCGCACGTTCATGCCGCGCTACGGGTGCATCAACGAACGCCGGCATCAACTGCACGAGGTAATCCGCCTCTCGGGCATGAACCTCATCATCGACGACAACGACCATCAGCTCATCATCAAGGTCGCCTCGATACCCTCGGCCCGCGTGCAAATCTACTTCATCGACAACGACGACTACTTCTCGCGCAAGGCCGTGCTGAAGGATGCCGAGGGCAACTTCTTCGCCGACAACGACGAGCGGGCCATCTTCTTCGCCCGCGGCGTGCTCGAAACGGTCAAGAAACTGCGCTGGACCCCCACCGTGGTCCACTGCCACGGATGGCTCTCGGGCGTGGTGCCGGTCTACCTGAAGCGGGTCTTTGCCGACGACCCCATCTTCAAGCAGGTGAAAATCGTCGTCTCGCTCTACGACGACGCCTTCCCGGGCGAACTCGACCGCAACTTCCGCACGAAAATCGGGCACGAAGGGGTCAAGGACAAAAATCTTGAGATTCTCGACTCGCCGTCATACGAAAATCTCTGCCGCTTCGTTATGGAGTATGCCGACGGCGTGGTCGTAGGTTCGGCCGGGGCGGACGCAGCGGTCGTCGAACTGGCCCGCCGCAGCGGAAAACCCCTGCTCGAGTACCAGTCACCCGAAGCCGAGGACTTTTTCGACAATTACAACAGATTCTATGAAGCACTCCAATAACCTCAGCCGTGTGCTCTGTTCGCTGGCCATCGTGGCCGTGGCCGGAGTGATGGCCTTTGCAGGTTGCACGAAAGTGGACGACACGCTGGGTTCGAACCTCATTCCCGAGAACCAGGAGATGAAGGCGGGCTTCGCCACCTTCAGCGGAAAACTCGCCGACGGGAGCATCAACCCCAACAAATACTTCGAGACGCGGCTCTACCAGACCGACTCGATTATCGCCTCGAACCTCGGCTCGGGGTACTTCGGCACGATGCTCAGCGACACATTCGGTCTGCGCACGACCGGATTCCTTTCGCAGTACGTGAGCTACTACTCGGTCGACTCGGGATACTTCGGCTACCGGCCGATTTTCGACTCGGCGCAGATTCTGCTCGGCATCAACAGCTACACGGGCGACACGCTCCAGCCGCAGACCTACTATGTCTACGAGGTGCTGAGCAACAAGTACATCACCGATAAGCCGGTGGCCGAGGGCAAGAGCGAGCGCGACTCGAACTTCTACCTCAACTTCGACCCCGTGAAGGAGGGCATCATCGCGGCCGACTCGAAGCCGCTCTTCGAGTTCACCTTCCCCGACGGCACGTCGACCGGTCCGGCCACCACCGCCGTGACGATGACGCCCACCGACGAGGGACGCGCCTTCGTACGGCGCCTGATGCTGCAGGAGGGCAAGTACAAGGACGACTATTCGATTTACAGCCTCGACAGTCTCGAGCAGTTCATCGAGGAGTTCAAGGGGCTTTACATCATGCCGAAGGAGGATGCCACCTCGGGCGGCGCCATCTATACGACGAACCTCGAGTCGACGGGCCTCTCGATTTACGGACGTAACCGTCTGGAGAGCGACCCGACGCTCATCAAGGATACCATCGGACTGGTCTTCTACTTCTATGACGAATATGCCGAGGAGGGCAACCTTTCGGTCAACACCGTCAAGCGCGACTACAGCAAGGCAACCGTCGGCGGCGACCTGGCCATCAACCTGGCCGATGCCGTCGAGACCAACAAATCGCGTCCCGAGAACCGCCGCATCTACGTCGACGGCATGGGCGGCGTCATCTCCGAGCTGACCTTCTCGGAGACCTTCTTCAAGGAGCTGGAGGCCGTACGCGAAAAGGAGAACGAACTGGCGCAGCGCGAAGACCCCTCGCTGCGGTACACCAACATGGGCGTGAGCCAGGCGAAGATGTCCATCTACTTCACCGACAGCGACTACGACTGGCAGAACATCCCCAACCTCAGTTCGCTCATCGACGAGATGGACCGCTCGATGGAGCGCGTGGGCGCCTACACCAGCTACAAGAGGCTGAACGGCATCTCGGACTACGCCTACCTCTACGAACAGCAGTACAGCACGACGCTCGCCTACGGCGGCTACATCAACCGCAGCCGCGGCTGCTACGTGCTCGACATCTCGGCCCACCTGCAGGAGATGTGGAACAGCTACATGAAGGAGAAGAAACGGCTCGGCCTGGAACGGCTCTCCTACGACGAACTGACGGCCGAGGAGAACTGGAGCCGCATCGAATGGGACAACGTCGAGAAACGCTCGTTCTTCATCGGGCCGGAAGCCTACTCGCTCTTCACGCCGACACATACGGTCATCCAGGGCGGTAACGACGGTCAGAACTCGGCACCCATCCAGCTCGACCTGACCTACACGATGCTCAAATAGAGCGGAACAAAAACAACGGAATACACAACCGCGGACAACCTAAGTGCGATACTTAGGTTTTCGCGTTTTAGGACAGAGATACAAAACATGCAGGAAAACTTAGTAATCGTCGAGTCCCCTGCCAAGGCCAAAACCATCGAGAAGTTCCTCGGCAAGGACTACGTCGTCAAATCGAGCTTCGGACACATACGCGACCTGGCGAAAAAGGACCTCGGCATCAACATCGGCGAGGGATTCAAACCCGTCTACGAGATTCCGAGCGACAAGAAGAAGGTCGTCGACGAGCTGCGGAAGATGGCCCAGAAGACTCAGACCGTCTGGCTCGCTTCCGATGAAGACCGCGAAGGAGAGGCCATCGCATGGCACCTGACCGAAGTGTTGGGTCTCCCCGTGGACCAGACCAAGCGTATCGTATTCCACGAAATCACCAAGCGGGCAATCCTCGACGCCATCGAGCACCCGCGTACGGTCAACATGAATCTGGTCAACGCCCAGCAGGCGCGCCGCATTCTGGACCGTCTGGTGGGCTTCGAGCTCTCGCCGGTGCTGTGGAAGAAGGTGCGTCCGTCGCTTTCGGCAGGCCGCGTGCAGAGCGTGGCCGTGCGGCTGCTCGTGGAGCGCGAGCGCGAAATCATCGCCTTCCGCTCGACCCCCTACTACCGCGTGGTGGCGCAGTTCCATGCCGCCGACGACCCCGACAAGACGCTCTTCAAGGCCGAGCTCTCGTCGCGTTTCGAGACGCATGAGGAGGCCGAAGCCTTCCTGCGCAGCTGCATCGGTGCCACCTTCACGGTGGCCAAGGCCGAGGAGAAGCCCGCACAGCGCTTCCCGGCGCCCCCCTTCACCACCTCGACGCTCCAGCAGGAGGCCGGCCGCAAACTGGGCATGAGCGTCTCGCAGACGATGTCCGTCGCACAGCACCTCTACGAGCAGGGTCTCATCACCTACATGCGTACCGACTCGGTCAACCTCTCGCAGCAGGCGCTGGCCCAGTGCAAGGAGGAGGTCATCAAGCTCTACGGCGAGAAGTACTCGCGCTGGTACAACTACAAGACCAAGACCAAGGGTGCACAGGAGGCCCACGAGGCCATCCGCCCGTCATACATCGACCGCCAGACCATCGAGGGCACGCCGGCCGAGAAGAAGCTCTACGACCTGATTTGGAAACGCACGGTCGCCTCGCAGATGGTCTGCGCCGAATTGGACCGCACGACGATTGTCATCGACATGTCGGGCGGCAAGCAGCAGTTCGTCGCCACGGGTGAGGTCATCCGCTTCGACGGCTTCCTGCGCCTCTACTCCGAGTCGACCGACGACGAGCAGAGCGAGCAGGGCGGCGAGGGCATCCTGCCCAAGATGGCCAAGGGCGACCGCCTCGAGGCGGAGCAAATCACCGCCACCGAGCGCTTCACGCAGGCGCCGGCCCGCTACAACGAGGCTTCGCTGGTCAAGCGGCTCGAGGAGCTGGGCATCGGCCGTCCGTCGACCTATGCGCCGACCATCACGACCATCATCAACCGCGGATATGTGGTCAAGCAGAGCAAGGAGGGGCAGAAACGCCCCTACACGCAGCTGACGCTCACGGGCGACCGCATCGCCGAGAAGAGCCTCACGGAGAACTTCGGCAAGGAGAAGAACCGCCTGCAGCCGACCGACATCGGCATGGTGGTCAACGACTACCTCGAGGCGCAGTTCAGCCCCATCATGGACTATAACTTCACGGCCAACGTCGAGAAGGAGTTCGACCGCATCGCCGAGGGCGACATTACGTGGGAGAAGATGATTGAGGAGTTCTACGGTCCCTTCCACCAGATGGTCGACAAGGCCATCGGCACGCAGACCGACAAGACGGGCATGACGCGCATCCTGGGTACCGACCCGGCAACGGGCCATGTGGTCAAGGCGCGCATCGGCCGTTACGGACCGATGGTCGAGATTGAGGGCGCCGAGGGCGAAAAGAGCCGCTACGCCTCCCTGAAGAAGGGGCAGCTCATCGAATCCATCACGCTCGAGGAGGCACTCGAGCTCTTCTCGCTGCCGCGCAACGTGGGTGTGCTCGACGGCGAGACGCTGATGGTGGGCATCGGCAAGTACGGCCCCTACGTACGCTACGGCAAGACGTTCGCCTCGCTGCAGAAGGGCGACGACCCCTACACCATCTCCTACGAGCGGGCCGTCGAGCTGATTCGTGCCCAGCAGGCCTCGGCCGCCGCGGCCCACACGCCGCTCAAGAGCTTCGACGAGGAGCCCGAGCTGCTGGTCAAGAACGGCCGCTACGGACCCTACATCGCCTACAAGGGGAAGAACTACCGCATCCCGAAGGGGCGCAAGCCCGAGGAGCTGACGCTCGAGGAGTGCCGCGACATCATCGCCCACTCGAAGAAATAGCCGACAGCGGGCGACAGGAGAGGAGACACGCGAAGAAAAAGAGACAATCGAGAGAAAATACAACATCCCATAAACCAAAAACCGTATCATGAAGAAACTTCTGACCCTCATCGCGCTCTGCGGTGCCCTCACGGCCGGAGCGCAGACGCCCGCTGCGGCCGACGCGGCCTCGGGCTACAGCTTCACCGACCTCAAGGTGCTGCGCACGACCCCCGTCAAGGACCAGAGCCGCAGCGGCACCTGCTGGTGCTACTCGACGATGACCTTCCTCGAGAGTGAAATCCTGAAGGCCGGCGGCCCCGAAATGCATCTTTCGGAGATGTGGATTGTCCGCCACTCGTTCATGGACAAGGCCGAGAAGTACATCCGCATGCACGGTACCATCAACTTCGCCGAGGGCGGCGCCTCGCGCGACGTGACGGAGGGCATCAAGGCCCACGGCATCGTCCCCTTCGAGGTCTACCAGGGCTTCAACTACGGCACACCGAAGGCCGACTTCCACGAGCTTTCGCTGGTGCTGAAGGCCTACCTCGACGCCGTCCTGAAGGCCAATGAGGAGAGCGGCAAGGCTCTTTCGACGGCCTGGAAGCGCGGCTTCAACGCCCTGCTCGACGAGTATTTCGGCCCGATGCCCGAGCGCTTCACCTACGAGGGCAAGGAGTATACGCCCGAGACGTTCGCCGCTTCGCTCCCCATCGACCTCGACAACTACATCGACATCACCTCGTTCACGCACCATCCCTTCTACGAGCCCTTCATCATCGAGGTTCCCGACAACTGGATGTGGGGCGAGGCCTACAACCTCCCGCTCGACGAGATGATGCAGGTCATCGACCACGCGCTCGAGGAGGGCCACACCGTATCGTGGGGCACCGACGTGAGCGAGAAGGGCTTCAGCCGCACCAAGGGCATCGGCATCGTTCCCGAGGCCGACCTCGAGAGCATGAGCGGCACTGAGGCCGAGAAGTGGGGCAAGCTGACCGACCGCGAGAAGGAGGCTGCGCTCTATAAGTTCGACAAGCCGGGCAAGGAGCTTACCATCACGCAGGAGCTGCGCCAGACGGCCTTCGACAACTTCGAGACGACCGACGACCACGGCATGGTCATCGTCGGCACGGCCAAGGACCAGGCTGGCAACAGCTACTACAAGGTGCAGAACTCGTGGAACACGGTGGCACCCTACGACGGCTTCTGGTACTTCTCGCGTCCTTTCGTAGCCTACAAGACCACCTCCATCATGGTCAACAAGCAGGCCCTTCCGAAGGAAATCCGCAAGAAGCTCGGACTCTGACCCCGGCGTCCGCCACAGCATAAACGACGCCCTGCCGAATCGTTCGGCAGGGCGTCGTTCTTTCCTCCCCTTCCACAAAAGGCCGCCCTGCACCCGAAACGGCAAACCGGAGCGTGCCGCCCGCTCTCCTGCTCCAGCCCCTGGCCCTGCTCTCCTCCGCCTCCGCAAGGTCGGTGGCCCGTTTGTGCCGAAAGAGGTACCTGCGCTCCTTCACTTCTTCACTTCCCCACTTCCCCCCCCCTCTTTCTTCTTCCCCTTTTCTTTCGCTCCTCCGCCCATTCGGGTCCCCGTTCTCCCGCGTTCCCCGCCGCGCGGCACTCCCCTCCGCTCCTCCGCTCCTCCACTCCTCCATCTCCACTTCCCCGCTCCTCTGCTCATGCGTTCCTCCCCGCCCCCTTTTTTTCTTCTTCCTCCTTTCCTTCGTCCCTCCGCCCATTCGAGTCCCCGTTTTCCCGCGTTCCCCGCCGTGCGACACTCCGCTCATCCGCTCATCCATCTCCACTTCCCCGCTCCTCTGCTCATTCGTTCCTCCCCGCCTCCTTTTTTCTTCTTCCTCCTTTCCTTCGTCCCTCCGCCCATTCGGGACCCCGTTTTCCCGCGTTCCCCGCCGTGCGACACTCCACTCCGCTCCTCCATCTCCACTTCCCCGCTCCTCTGCTCATTCGTTCCTCCCCGCCCCCTTTTTTTCTTCTTCCTCCTTTCCTTCGTCCCTCCGCCCATTCGGGACCCCGTTTCCCCGCGTTCCCCGCCGCGCGACACTCCCATCCCCAGGCCCTGGCGGTAATCAGACAGGCAACAGGGAGAGAGGCCGACAACCGTGCCGCCGAAGCCGCAGGACAAAAAAATCCGGCCCTCACGGGCCGGACTCTATCGGGTATCAATCTGTATTCCAGAAAAAAAAGGGGAGATTACATCTCGCGCATACGAATGCTCTCACCCAACATAATCAAAGCGGTGCGTACCCACTGATTAATCCTTGCTCTCATAACTAACTAAATAATTTTAAATAATTCTTAAAATATTTTATCATTTATGACGGGTGCAAAAGTAATACGTGGAAAGGAATTGTGCAAGAATTTTATTCAAAATATTTATTAAATATGTAAATTTTTTGAATAATGCTTCTTCGGCGAGGGCACGTAGGCCAAGAACGGACGGCACACACACATCACAACACACTGTATTACAAAACAGTACACATTCGGAACACCGTAACAGCCGGAGAGAAAGATGCGGACACAAAGTCTCACCCCGAGGTTCATAACGGGAAATTCCCGATGTTCAGGCGAGAAAACAGGATTGGAATGGACCGGATTGGGGTGAACAGGGTTGGGTTGGGTTGGGTCGGGCTGGACTGGACTGGATTGGATTGGACCGGATTGGACCGGACAGGATTGGGCCGGACAGGATTGGAATGGACCGGACCGGGGTGAACCGGGTTAGACCGGGCCGGGCAGGACTGAACCGGGCTAGGCTAGGCTGGACTGGGCTGGGCTGACCGGACCGGATTGGGCTGGGCTGGGCTGGATTCGAGCCGGAATCAGGCGATGACGGCCCCTCAACAGCGCCACACGACGACACACCCGTCGACAAAGCGCAACTGCAACTCAAGCGGCTCGCCGTCGCAGATACGCCCCACGATGCGTCCCGCAGCGATGTCGACCGAGAGAATCCGCAGGTCGCGCAGCAGGTCCAGTTCGCGCCGCCCGGCATACTTGTAGAGCGTCTCCTTGGCGCACCAGAGCAGGGCGCCGAGCCGGCCGTCATCCGAAAGAGCCCGCTCGCCGGCCGTCATGCAGCGCTCCGACGCCGCAGCGAAATCACGCCCCACCGACTCGATATCGACCGCACACCGCTCCGTCGAAATGCAGACAGCCACCCGCTCGCGACAGTGCGAGACACCGATGAAAAAACCTCCGGGCTCCGTCACCTGCGGTGCACCGACGCCGTCGTAGGCGATTTGCGCCCCGCGCCCCAGTTCGCGCCGCACCAGCGTGCGCCACGTAAGGTATTCGCGACGGCGTCGCTCCGACCCGAAACGGGCCGCCTCGGCACGCTCGGCAGCCGGCGTCCCCCGCCCCGCCCCCGCCGGCACCTCTTCGA
>OGPV01001856.1_pt1 | contig 13351 bp, 16 predicted proteins | sample 1553001 | NCBI WGS metagenome assembly OGPV01 (sample SAMEA2580268, study PRJEB22360) | human gut metagenome | biome: human gut; feature: human-associated habitat; material: faeces | place: Denmark | collected 2008/2010
GGAGTGGGAATGAAAGTTAAGAACAAGCCTTGACACAGTTTAATTTACACCCCCAATAATTTATTCTGTGTCATAACGCTTAAATTTCAAATGCGCTTATAGTTCGTTGTCTAAGATTTCCATCATTTCTGCTGCTGTAATCACTTGCGGTTCTTTAGGGAAGTGTTTGAGATTTCCTGTTACTAAGAAGGAGTCTTCCTTGCTCAGGCAGACTTCGTAGAAGACTCGGTCATCCTCATCTGGCATTTCGCCAGCATAAGGAAAACGGGACGTATCAATTCCGTTTTGCTTTACAAGTTCTATAACTGTGCAGATTTGGTCGTCTGACAACTTGAATTTTGCGCGATGAAGCACTTCATCGTATTCTTTTATAATGTCATCATTATATAAAGGTATAATACGATGAAGGAACAAACTTTCAAGAACTCTTGCTGTTGAAGCATTTGAGTTGTGGGTGATAAGGGCTGATACAAATATGTTTGTATCAATGACTGCATATACCATTGCGTTCTTTTCTTAATCGTCTGACTTCTCTGATTTCTTCATTGATTTCATCAAGCGTGAGCTCTGGGGTTTCACCTCTTTCTGCTTTAGCTCTAAGTTGCTTGAACGCAGCCTTTGCTTTTGCAGTCACTTCATCTTCTTCTTCATTCTTTGCTTGAATGGAGAAGGGAATGCTCTTACTGCGAATTACTGCCTTAACAAAGATGTTGATAGCGGTATTCGCACTCATGCCGAATTGCTCGCAGAGTTTATCAAACTGTGCTTTCTGCTGGTTGTCCATACGGACTGTCATTGCTGTCTGTGCCATAAGCCTATAATGTTTAATTGATAATCATTCTGATTGCAAATATACATCATTATGGCGTAAAATGGTGCGATAGTATTCATAATTTAATAAAGATTAATAGTTGAATGAATGATATAACTGCTTGTTTCGCTTTCCAGAAGTATTGCCTTGGATATAAGGTTTCTTACCGTTAAAGAAGGAGTCTTTCGAATCCCTCCGTCTCCCTTTAGATAAGATTAGCTGCACTCGGCAATTTGAAAGCGAGCTTTCATCGCACTCATTGGCAAAATCTTTAGCCAAAGGGAGTTTTTTCGAAAACCTACCTTCAATAGTCTTTACGACCCTTTCGGTTCCCCTTACAGGGGACAGAAACCTTCCTTACCCTTAAGGAAGGCTCCACCTCTCACCCCGACCCTCTCACCCTCAGGGAAGAGGGAGGAAACCGCTCCTCCTCGTCGCTCGGAACCGCTACGCTCTAAGGTTGGCGGACCAAAGCGGTCTTCGCCATATTTTGCGGGATGGGACCGCCTTGCTAAAGGTGGATAGGATTATTGAAGTGCTGGTTTCGTGGTTATTTGCTGATAACTTGCAGAATTCTTGCTTTTTTCTCATCAGGATTGTTGTAATCCGCTATGGAAAAGCCATTGTTCTTTTTATAGGCAAAGCGTATATTGACCGTTTTCTTGTCAAAGGTTACCTGGAGTCCTGGGTAGAACCTGTATCTGATATTTTCATACCACAGTTCTTGTTCTGAAGCCTTCTTCATGGAATCCATCCTCAGAAAGATTCCAATCTTTTTCATTTCCCATATAGTGTGCAAATACTTTCATATCATTCTTTTTTATTCTTATGTTTGTGTTTACTTTTGTGTTTGCATTTGTGTCAGCAAATCGTATCCAGCTGTTCCTTCACTTTTTCTTCTTCATTTGCACCCTTTGTTGATAATCTTAAGAGTTGGAGATGATATGATTTGAAGATGTGGTCCTTTAGGGCGTCACGACTACTTTGTACGGTTCCTTTATGGTGATAGGCATAACCATCGATTTCTATACCGAGTAATGGTTGCTTAGTAGCCCGATTTATGATCAGGAAATCTACATGGGTATTGAAATTGCCTGCATAAATTCTTTCTTCTTCACTCATTAAGTCTGTTTGCCTGAAGATTGAACGCAAAGGGATATGGCATAATACATGGAGACAGGAATACTTCCGGTCACTTTCAAGTATACTTTTGATCAGAGAATACGCAATGTTCTCAGAAGCATACTCTGAGATTTTCGGATGGCTTTCCAAGAATGCGATGCGCATATCTGTATATTGACTATAGAGATAGTCAAAGATAGAAAACACCTTGCTGTCTACGACCTTACAGTTATTGTAGTCAATATAATCAATGAGATCTTTGATGTTACTTGTCTTCTCTTGCTCATTGCCTGTTACCACTAGGTAGAATTTCTTCTTAGCTCTTGATACAGCTACATTTATGAGATGTGGATCATCAATGAAATCATTAATCTGATTGCTTACTACACTCATTATAATGACCTCCTTCTCTCTTCCTTGGAACTTATGAACAGTACCCACTTCAATATCAGGTAACTGCTGGCGAATGGCATTCACCTGATTATTATAGGGGGTAATGATTCCTATTTCATCCAAGCAAATATCTTTCAGCTCAGGAATTACCTCTTGTTTGATGACTTCAATTTCTCTCAGATTGGTCATGTTTGCTGCATGGTTACCCTTTACTGTCTTATAAGCAGCAAGAACATTTTTGTTGGTCTCATCTTCCTTCATAATGAGAAGATTTCCACCATAAAACTTCTGGTTACAGAAGTTGATGATACGGGAATTGCAGCGATAATGTTCACGCAGTAAGGTTTGGGGTACATCCTTGATCATGATACTTACTGACTCCAGGAAACTATGATTAGCACTATCATATCCATTATCTATGTGGGATAAGCCAAAAATAACTTTCAGTTTCTCTCTATCATTATTTGTAATTACATTTGGCAACTGTTTTGTATCGCCTACAATTACAGCGTTCTTTGCACAGGTAAGAGCCAACGTTCCTGTCTCAAGTGATACTTGAGAGGATTCATCCATAATTACATAATCATAGATCGTATTGCCGCCTAATGAAGATCGAGCAGAGAAAGTTGTACTCGTAATAACCGGATATTCCTTGAGGACTTCCTCAGCCTGGGTGGACAACGTATCTGCATCCGTAAACTCACGACGCATTCTGCCTGAATATCTGGCATGAAGCGTATTTTTCAATATCATCATTGAATGATCAGATAATGAATCCATAAGAGTTTTGTTGTCATGCAGCTGTAATTCATCTTCTATCTGTCTTAGCTCCTGTTCCAGTTCTTCAATTCTCTTCATATAGTAAAGGGCCTGAAGTTCTATAATGAGCTCATCCAGGTGATGTTTATCAAACTTACTCTTGAGATGCAGCCAATATCTGATAAGCAGGCTTGTCCATAACCATTTCAGCCATTGCCAAAAACTCTTGGAATTATCATCCCTGGTATCGGCAAACTCCTGAAGTTTTACCCACATTTTCGTCAGCCTTATAGAAGATAAAGAACGCTTGAGGTAGAATGTGCCATCTGAAATGTTATGATTGCTCTTGAAGTGAGTCCATTCCAATTTGAGGTTTTCCAATTCCAACCTTGAAGTTGCCTGTTGATTCTTTAAATCAAAGACTGTGTCTAATTGCAAAGAAATTCTTTGAATCTCTTTTTCAACAACAGTTTTTTCCTCTTCTTCTATTCCCCAATCTTTTACATTCTCTGGTATTGGGGGTTGTCCTTCCTTGATAAAGGTCTCCTTATTATCATGGCTTCCCAAAGTTGCAACAATGAAATCAATCCCGTACTTGGCGAGTTTCTCCTTTACATTTGCTGTAGCAGAATTGTTATTTGATACGACGAGTATTGTTTTCCCCTGTATGAGAAGATTGGCTATGATATTGAGAATTGTCTGAGTCTTGCCTGTACCTGGAGGTCCCTGGATGATACTAACCTGATTTCTCAATGCGTTCTCCACTGCCTTCTTCTGACTGGAATTGCAGCCAAAAGGGTAGATAAAGAAGTCTGCTCTAAGTTTTTTGCTATGATGTTTAGTATTAAGATAAACATCAGCAGCTGTAGAATTAGGTATCTGCTTTATCTTTTCATAGGCAGTTAAGAGAATCTTTTGGTTATTGATGTCATTCTTTAAGGGATTGATCTCTGCCACCTGTTTAAGATAGGCCCAGACATTTCTTGCCTTTTCATCTGCCAGGCAAGAAACTTCTACTTGAATTCTGCTTCCCGGATATTCTTCTACCTTGTCAATTTTATATTTGATGCGCCAGTACTTCATACCATGATGTGTGAAGCACCAGAGATCAGAAATGCCTTGTCTTATGGTACCATCCAGCATCACTACAGCATACTCTCCGTCAATATGTAAAGACTCCTCTATGATGACCACATTTTCTTTTTTGTAAAGATATGTTTTCGGGTTTTCCTTAAACATCACAGCCATTTTCTGCTCATTGGCGGGAGTAATGCTCTCAATATTCAAGGAGCGTGGCTCTCCTTTTATGAGGATTATTTTTGATGATATATCTAACATGTTTAATTTTTTATAATACATTGTTGCGAGTGCGTATGGTAATTCTCTTAACTCCAAAATACAAAACTAATGGTTATACTGCACCATCATGTCACTCGTATCTTTTCTTCCATATTCGGAACTGCACCAATTAAAACATGTGCAAAGATACAATGATTTAATGTAATATCCAATTTTTCAAGCATATTTCTTTAATATATCACCCGAGAACTTAGAAGAGATTGTTGAGTACTACTCGGATGCTGAGAATGACAGGATGGTTGAGATACCATATGAGGTAGCTCACAATCTGATCTATGGTTCTATAGAATTTGCTGGGGAAGCCGGCATTGAACCTGTTGATGAATGGGGCATTACCCAATATATCCTGGAAGAAGATGATGACAACGTTCCTCTCATTGAATATCAATGGGGCTTGAATGGTATGCATTATCTGCTTGCAGAAGACAGGTTGGAGGTATCTTGTTATCTTTCTACCATGCAGGAACATTTTGCATGGTAGCCCGGAGAAGATGGTCAAGTCTCTTACCGAGTTTTGCGAGAGCGAGAGGTTGGAAGGTACCAGGACCAAGAGAAAGATAGGATTCTAATGTATAATTAAAATTAAATATCCCCTATGGAGAAGTATATATTTTTGGATTTCGATGGAGTGCTCAATACTCCTAAAGGTAAGTTTGATCAGAAAGCGATAGGCACGAATCGTCGTTTCCTTATGATTCAAAATAGTTTGCATCAATATCATTTACCTTGGCAGAAATGAAAATGGCGGTAAATACAAAATTACGTATTTACCGCCTTAATCATTTGTTGAGAGGAGTTAAGAAGAAGGGCAGATCTTGTATTTCTTAGCAAGGTTTCTCAACCTTTCACTCACCTCTTCCCTTAGCCATTGTGGTTCCAGTACTTCCATGGTGTCCATGTTGGAGAAAATCTCCTGTTCGAAATCAAACTCTGGTTTCAGGTGATACTCAAAGATGGAGTATTCATCGGTACGCTTCATTTCCTTTTGAGACTCATGGAGAGGAAGATTACGTATGTAGTTGCTCTGGAAGGCATCTACCTTGAGCACCACCTTCTGAACTTCGGAATCCTTGTTGTTGATGATTCCGAAGCAATCCTTGAAATATTCGGCCGGTTCCAAATCCTTTGGCATCTTGAAAACTTTGTCTGAGATGATGACATTTTCCATACGGTCAAGGGCATAACAACGAATATCGTTCGTGCCAGGGCTATAGGCAACCACATACCAGCGTTTCTTGAAAGCCTTCACGAAATAAGGATGGATGTCAAACTCATAATACTTCTCGGAATTGTAACTATAGTAAGAGATGAAAATGACATGGTTGTCACGCATGGCCTTGATGATGTCTTCCAGAAAGTTTCTGCCAGAAGGCATATCTTCCAAAAGGACCCGTTCCTTGAGCTTACGGCTGTTGCCAACCATGGCATGGAGGGAGAAGGCATTGAGCAACCAACTTCGGGTACTTCCTTCATCGAAACAGTCGCCATACTCGATGTTGTAGCGGTATCCGCTGCCACATTCGATGTTTATCTCAAACAGTTCCTCGATGCTATGGATGTTGTTGATGAAGGTTCTTCGGGAGAGTTCCGTTCCCTCACTGAGGTCAGAGTCCGACCATCTGCTTTGGATTTCCTTCAGGGTGATGCCGCCCCTTTTCTTTGCCCGGTGGATGGTTTCCACGAGCCAGACATATTTGTTTAATTGGTTGATTGCCATATTATCTTGTTTTATTTTGTTTCTTATAATTTTGGTACAAAGATAACGGAAAAGTAGGAAAATATGTTGCACAAGTTGAATTATTTTTGATGTGTGAAGTGATTTTACACCCATTTCTTCTATCTTTGCATCAAAAACTTAGAAAGCAATGATGAATTGTAACAGAAACAGACAAATGGTCAAGCGCCGTATCTATTCCTTCCAAATGGACGGCGAGAGTAGGGCAGAGGCAATCTGTCGTGCCTTCCAGCAGTATACACTTGTAGATTGGGCCCTATATGATAGGGTGTCTTTTCTGATTGTATCTTCTGTGAAGCACCCTTTATTGATGAGAGAACTTTCTCAGCTCATGCCGATAGCGCAGTCATTCAAGGATTCTGCCCAGGTGGAGTTCTTTCAGGAATCTCAGACTGGTGCAGAGCAGAGGCTTCTGCTTGTCATATTGGCGTATAGGGATGGAAATGAATCAACAGAATAATTTGTTTTTGGTGGCGCTGTGTTGGGTAATCATGTTCTTATCTGTAGGTACATTACTTTTGCCTTCCTTATGATGCATTTTGGGTCTTTTTGTATAGTTTTCCATATTTTTTGCGTCTATAAGTGATTTTTTTCTGTTTTTTGTTTGGTGATTCAGAAAATAGTTATACCTTTGGGCAGAGATGAAAATTACGATGATGGCAGCAGGTAGCCGAGCGGTCTTCGGAGCACATATCGTAGGTTCGATTCCTACCGTTATTTTCATTTTTGAGCCCTGAGACTCTAACCTCAGTGCAGGGTTTCATGCCCCGTTTTATTTTTAAAATTCTTTTTTTGTATGTTCTTTCAATATAATTGAGTCATGAATAACAATGTAGAAAAGCTATTAAACGAGATAGGTAAATTAGTGGTAGCTCAAAATGAGCGAACTAAAGAGCGATATTCCCATGGAGAATTGTTCAATGTGTTTAATATTTTAGGCTTAGAGTCCAAAGAAGTAAGGCTGCATTCTGCTCTTTTAGCAGAACTTCTCAGACCCAATGGCATGAGTGGAGTTGGAAATGCCTTTCAGAAAGCGTTTCTTGCTATCTTAGGGCTTCCTGAGAATTATATAGTTGATGGCAGGGTATCTGTAGAACTTTCCATTGGAACTACTACTGATACCGAAGGAGGGCGCATAGATATCATTATGGAGGATGGCAATCATGCCATCATTATCGAAAATAAGATTTATGCTCAGGATCAACCGGCACAACTTCTGAGATATACAAATTTTGCTAGGGATAACTACCCTCATGGCTACAGATTATTGTATCTCACTTTAGATGGGAAAGAGGCGAGTGATGATTCTGTTCAAAGATGTCCTTACCAGTGTATCTCCTACAAGAATGAAATTTCCAAATGGCTTGAGGAGTGTGCTAGGATATCTTTCGATCGTCCTTTGGTTAGGGAAACAATTAGACAATATATTAATTTAATCAAACAATTAACGAATCAAAGTATGGGAACGTTAGAAGACAATAAACTTGCAGAGTTAGTGGCAAGTCCTGAGCATGTAGATGAGTATTTGATGATCATTAATAATCAGACGTCTATAGAAAATAGAATTCGGTTGGGATTTGTGGCTGAAATAGAAAAAATGGCTTTGGATATGGGATATGAAATTGTCCCTGTGGGAGATAAGAGAACTTATCTGTATGAAGGCTGGGGAGGCTATGCCTTGTTTAAATTACCTCAAAATGAAAGTATTTATTTTTATATTGGTGGTGATAATACCCTAAAGCGTGGTCATGCCTATGGATTGATTGCTCTTAAAGGGGCTCAAACTCCTGACTCGATAAAGGATGAAATCGGATGGACAGATGATTGTAGTTCCATTTGTTATACCAATTGTTTCCCTGATGATTATTCTTTTGTTGCAGCAAAATGGATGTGGGGGCCAAATGAAGAAAAATGGTGGTTATGGTGTAGTGAAACGTTAAGTGCGATGGTTCCGCATCAGAACCAATCATCTTTATTAGCTGATTTTTTAAAATCTAAAATGCTGGAGGCTAAGAATATTATTTTGAAATTGGGAAAATGACGGTTCATTTAAAGAAGGTGTGCCAAGGTCTTATGGCACACCTTCTTATAAAAAATGCCTTATATATTCTTATTCCATCAAAGCTGCTCAATGTTTCTTCTGATCCACAGTTTGAAGAACGGGTCGTTGAAAGATACGGTATCTCCATCCATATCTATGAAATCTTTAGCAATCAATGCCTTCTTGATACCCTGCACATTGGCTGAGATTTCCAGAAGCATTAGGTACTTAATCTTGGTAAATACAATACATATGGTAATATTCGGGGATTTGTTCAATATATGAGTTTGGTTCAATGGCATGTATATAGGATTTCCAGCATGAATAATTGCACTCTCTATGAACAAAAATTGATAGAATTACCACTTTTGGCTTTAGATTTCAGGTGAGCAGAAAGGCTCAAAACCACATTTCTGTTTACCTGCAGGGATGTGGGCTTGAGCCTTTTCTTATGTGGTTTTGTTTATATTTTTTATTTATTTTGATATTTTGGGAGGGTGTTGAGATGGTGAATTGTGGTATTGAGTGGCCATTCTCTTGACCGTATCGTACATTAGCCTGTTGAGCTTCTCATCGGGCATTGTCTTTTTCTCCGGGTGGATGTGTTCTACCTGTTGATCGTAGAACATTGCCCATTTCTCTGCCCAGGTGAAGAGTTCTTCATCCACGGGTTCCAGGTTGTGTTCGTTGCTTTTCTTTTTGAGTTCCAGCAGGTGGGCGATTTTTGCTTCCATGTCAGTATCCTCTACAGTGGCATTCACCAGTTCTGTGAATCTTACAGGAGGGATGGTGCCTTTGTCAGATAACCATTTACATACAAGGATACCTCTGAGGTAGTAGAGGAATCTCTTCAATGGCAGTCCATAGTCCTTGATGTATCTGTCATTATGCTTCTTGTAGATATGGTTGTAGTGGAACATGGCTTTCTCCTTGTTGAAATATTGATTTTCCATTTGGCGGATCTCGTTGATGAACGTTTCGTCCATTTGGTAGATGATAGGAGAGTGGAGCCATTCAAAGAGTGAAGGGTTGGAGCTTTTGAAGAGGCGCAGGGCTTTCTTCAGATCCCAGCCGGACATGTCTGTTTCATCAGGGAACATCTGCTCGATGGTATCCTTTTGCTCTTCGATATGGAAGTACCACTCTGGTTCATGGACATAGATGAAGCGTACATCCCAATCGCTGTCAGGAGATGAGAAGCCCCATGCTCTGCTGCCGGATTCTACGGCATACAGTATCTTGATGTGGTGTTGCTCCTCGATTTCCCGAAGGTGTTTGCAGATTCTTTCCCGGATGGCGTTCTGCTCTGGTTGATTATTATTCTGTTCTTTCATTTCTTTCTTCTTTTTAATTGTTGTCTTCAATTGTCGCCTTCTTCGAAATGGAAAGGCTCTTCATAGATGTCTGCCATTTCCTTTGTCTTGTCTTTCATATAGCTCACGGCACATCGGGGAGAGATGACTCTTACTCCTGGGCCATAGCTCATGAGGACGGAGTAGAGCTCGAAGTTGATGACCACGGAGATCTGGAAGATGCAGCTGCCGTCCTTGTTTTCTCGGATGAGCTGCTGGCTGTGATGAAGGGGTTTGGTCTGGATATACTTACTCTGTTCTCTGGATGCCCAGAACTTGATGGTGCGTGGTCTGTTGTCGATATTCTTGCTCACACCTATGACATCGTCAAAGAACTTCTCGCTATCGAACTTAGGATTCTCACGGAAGGGTTCATTGATGGGCTCAACGGATACAATTCTGTCAAGAGCCAAGTTGTACAGGACCAGGTCTTTTTTCACTGAGCAGAAAAGGAACCATCTGTTTCTGTATTCCTTCAGCAAATAAGGGTAGAGAATATATTCATTTGCCTCCTTTGCGTTGAAAGATTGATACATGATTCTAAGCGTCTGCTTGTTGGCGATGTAATTGTAGAGAGGGTTCAGGAGTTCCAAGCCTTTGAGGTTCGGCATCGAGTCAAAATGGATGATGGGCTTTCTGTTGCTTTTGCTGATGGACAGTTTGTCTTGCAGGCTTTCCACCACGTCTGCCATTTCCGAGAAGTGGTCAAAGTCCTCCAGCTGTTTGAGCATTTCTACGGCTTCTTTCATGATCTCATAGTCGTTTTCAGACAGAGGCATGTCAAAGATGGAATAGTTGGGGTCTGCATAGCGGTAGTATTTGCCATCATACACCTCTATAGGGGGCATTCTTGTTTGCTGGCATAAGCGATTCATTTTAATTCATGCTGCAAAGATAATAAAATACTCCGCAATCTATTTGCGGAGTGGTAAGATTTTAACTTTTTCCTGCACAAAAAGATACAAAAGGAGGATTCCTGAAGCAAGAATCCTCCTTGATTTGTCTATTGAATAGATGCATCCACGAAAGAACAGGTTCGTAAACGCTATATTTTTACCAGTTGTCGTTCTCGTTGCCGGTAAGGTCATTCTTGATGGAATGTAAACTCCTAATATTTTGTAGATACCTTATCTTCCGTTGTCATGGTCATGAATCCATGCCTTCTGCTCATAGCTGAGTCTATCCCAGCTGGTACGAGGCTTTTTCTTGTCGGTGTGAGTAATGGCTTTGCCAAAACCCTTCAACAGCCATGCAAAGAACATAAACAAAAAAAATACTTCCCATAATTTTAAAATAGTTAGTCATCACCTTGTCAAAACCGATTACCATTTTCGGATATTTCTTGGCGAAATTATGCTTCTCTTCCGGATCCTCTCGCAGATTGTAGAGTTTCAGCGGCTTGTTTGGCTTGATGTTTAATATTTTACTTTATCATCAAACTCCACATGTACTTCCAGGTTAAACTCACGGACATATATGAGGTCATATAATGAGAAGTAGCAATGATCGTATAGATTATGAAAGGGCTGTATAAGATGCATATCTTTCGACCATTCTCTATCCAGTCCCTCATTCCAATTGTCGTTCTCAATTTCCATCCCCAACCAATTCTCCAATTTCTCATTGATACTTTGCTCAGAAGACCGCTCTCTACTGAATCGGAGCGGCCATGCGCAACCCTCATCATAGAGTGTATTGAAACCTCCACATGTCAGAGTATCCCACACCTGTTTTGCCGTTTCTGTCTGAATGGGGTGATGTGCAGGATATTCGTAACCAAGGAATATCTTTCCTTCCACCTCAAAATCTCCAGAAATGTCCTTACGATGCAGGTATTCTTGATAAACTGTCATCGTCCGGTGATAAAGCTGCGTACATGCCTTTCGAAGTGCATCATTGAAACCGATGAGGAGCTGCTTCGTCTCATCGTCATACACATTCAATTGCCATAGTACGTTGCAACGCTTTTTGAGCAAGTGCTTCATCACAAACTTTTCTTCATCCGAGTATCGGCAATACTCGTTTATTCTTGCAATGTCTTTCTCCAGCATGACTATGCGAGAGTCTTCAAATACATGTTTTATGTCCATATCTTAATTCCATAAATTACGGTTATACTTGTAGAAAAACAATCCTTTATCCGTTAAGAATCTTAATGGCTCTGTTCTCTTTAGTTCAGCCACTGTCTCCGGGTCGAAGAAAGCTCCATACTTGTCTTTCCAGGATTTCCAATGATACATAAGCAAGTTCTGGTTGTACTCAGTATTCAGTACACCGTCAAAATCGAGAAAAATTATTTCCTTCATACACATTATTTATTGGAATTTATTGGATAATGAGAGATTGTACCAATCCAAAAAGAGTGCTTCACGGTATGAACCCGTGAAAGCAACTCCCTTGTAGTGCTATTGTCATTTTTGTGACAAAAAACATTAAAATGAGTTGTAAGAGTTATAGTAGTTTCCTGGCAATCCAAGCGCAAGCCTCTGCGTCAGCCAGGGCATTATGGTGTTGGGTTAGGTCGTACCCGCAATAAGCAGCTACAGTTTGTAGTTGGTGGTTGGGTAGGAGAGATCCCAATTTTCTTCTGGAGGCTCGGCATGTGCAATGGAACTCATAATCGGGATAGTCCATCTGATACATTTGGAACACAGACTTCAGACATCCCTCATCAAAAGGTGAGTTGTGAGCCACCAATGGCAATCCCTCAATCTTTGGCTGAATCTCAGCCCATACCTCTGGAAATACCCTGGCGTTCATGGTATCCTCCATGGTAAGTCCATGCACCCTAGTATTCCAATAGGAATAATACTCAGGCTCTGGCTTGATGAGACTGTAGTAGCTATCCACAATCTCACCATCCCTTACTATCACAATGCCTACGGAGCAAACGCTGGTTCGTTGCTGGTTGGCTGTCTCAAAATCTATCGCTGCAAAATTCTTCATGAGTGCAAAGTTACTAATTATATATGTATTATCCAAATTTTTAATATTTATATATCCATACTGGTATGCCCTTTTCCTTGGCAATTTCTATCATGTGCTTGGTTCCATGAGATTTGCCATCCCTGAAATGATTTCTATTGGGTGAGCGTCCAAGTCTCCCAAAGATTCGAAAGTCTCATCAAGCTTTTCTTTCAGAAACTCATAGTTGTCAAAGTCTAGTCCTCCCGCTACAATCACCTTGTAACTATTGAGATACCTTGAGTTTGATGAGAATTGGCTTAAGGTTCATGCCGGAATTTTAGCTACTCTGCTTCAAATCCCAGCCAGAGAGATGGCTATGTTTAAAGAAAGGTTTAAGCTTAACCTATAATATAATGAAGCATCAAACCTATTTACTTCATTATATTATGGGTTATTCTGCAGTCTCTATCATGTCGATGATGGTATAGATTGGCAAGATATCCAATGCAAGTTGGGTATTAAAATGGTAAGAAAGGAGATTATATATGTCACTAAAGAAGATATTCAGATGCCAGGATTGTGGGTACGAGACCGAAGTATATGAGGGACGTGGCTTCATGGGACAGCATATCGAAGCCATGTCTTGTCCTGACTGCAGAAACATAGTACCTCTTGTGGTGGGTGGAGTAATTGGTGATGCTGCACCTAGTTTTAATTCTCTTGTAGGAAGTCCACCTTTCATCTCGGTCTTCTTCTCTTAGGAAAGAAGAGGGAAACCGCCCTTAGTGCTATATTTGCCCCACCTGTCCCTCCCCTGCGGGAGGGTCCTTAACCCACTCCCAAGCCCTCGCCCTTTCCAAAAGGGCAAGGGA
>OGPV01001857.1_pt1 | contig 13351 bp, 7 predicted proteins | sample 1553001 | NCBI WGS metagenome assembly OGPV01 (sample SAMEA2580268, study PRJEB22360) | human gut metagenome | biome: human gut; feature: human-associated habitat; material: faeces | place: Denmark | collected 2008/2010
TCTGCATCGGGCCGATGCCCGTCAGCGGCGAGACGATGCCCCCGACCAGGAATGCCGAACAGCCGATGAGCGCCGAGGCGCTGCCCGAATTGGCCCGTTCGAACTCCAGCGCCAGCGACGTGGAGGTGGGCAGCACCAGCCCCAGGCAGAAGAGCAGCGCGAAGAGCGCCGCCTCGACGCACCAGACCGGAGCGTCGGTCACCAGCGCAAGGGCCGCCAACAGACAGACCGCCAGGAAGCCGCGCGCACCGGCAAGCAGTGCCGCCGCAGGACGGCGGAAGCGGGTCACGGCAAAGCTGCCGAGCATGATGGCAAAGGCATTGACGCCGAAGAGCATGCTGTAGGCGAGCGACGAGATGCCGTAGTGCTGCTGGAAGAGGAAGGGCGACGAGGCGATGTAGGTGAACATGACCCCCATGGCCAGCGCCTGGACGGCGACGCACAGCAGGAACGGGCGGTTGCGCACAACGGGCAGGTAGTGGCCGAAGGTGGCCACGACACCGTCCGAAGAGCGGCGGACGACGGGCAGCGACTCGCGGAAGCCGGCCAGCACGCAGCACATCGCCACACCCAGCACGGCCAGCACGCCGAAGATGCCCCGCCAGTCGGTCTCCTCGAGCAGGACGCCGCCCAGCACGGGAGCGAATATGGGAGCCAGCCCCTGGACGGCGGCCAGCATGACAAAGAAACGCGTCAGTGCCGGCCCCTCGTAGAGGTCCGAAGCGACCGACTTGGAGATGACCACGCCGCCCGCGCCGGCGAAGCCCTGCACGAGGCGGCAGAGGAGGAAGGTCTCGATGCTCCGCGAAAGGATGCAGGCCACCGTGGCGGCGACGAAGAGCACCATCGACCCCAGCAGCGGGGCCTTGCGGCCGTATTTGTCGCTCAGCGGACCGAAAACGAGCTGTCCGGCGGCCAGTCCCGCCATGCTGAGCGTAAGGCTCAGCTGCACGAGCGACGCCGGAGCGTCGAACCAGTCGGCCAGCGCCGGAAGCGCCGGAAGGTAGAAATCCGTCAGAAAGGGGCCGAAGGCCGAGACAAGCCCGAAGACCACCAGCAGGTAGGCCCCGGAGTTGCGCGCGGCCGAACCGTGAAGCGCCGAAACGGCGGAGGTATATTTCATCGTATCTGCGTTTTTTTCGACGCCGCAAAGTTCCTCCGGATATCGGCGCCGCGATGTGCATCCGTTCACTTTTTCCGTTCATTTATTCGCCTGTTTTGCCCCGAAAACACTATCTTTGCCGAAGACGGAGCACCGACGCCCCGCCATGCGACCATGCAACGGAACCCCTTCGGAACATACGACAACTCGGTCCCGGTGGCCGACTGCTCGCTCGTGGAGGAGCGCGCCGCATTCGAGGCGCTCTTTCCCCGCGGGCGCGCCGTCCGCGACACGCTCGTCGGGCTGCGCATCGCGCTCTGCACGGGCGGGGCGGCGCAAATCGAGGTCGACGGCCGCCGGTATGACTTCCGCGAGGGAGGGGTGCTCTGCCTCACCCCCTCGCGCCTGGTCCGTGTCGTATCGCTCTCGACGGGATTCCGCCTCCGGATGCTCAGCTTCACCTTCGACTTTCTGGCCGGACAGCCCTTCCTGCTCCGGGCTTCGGTCTCCGAAGCGATGGAGCGGACCCCCTGCATCGAGCCCGACGACGAGGCGCGGCGCAGCCTGACGGGGCTGTTCGACTTCCTGCGCATGCAGCTCGGCCGCGACGCCTTCCCCTCGCGCCGCGAAGCGGTCGAGGCGCTGCTCTTCATCCTCATCGCCGAAGCGTCGCACCTCTACGACCGGGAGCCCGTGTCGCTGCGCCGCACCCGCGCCGAGGAGATAGCCGACGGCTTCTTTGCGCTGCTCCACCGCCATTTCCGCCGGGAGCACAGCCTGGCATTCTACGCCGCCGGGCTCTGCATCACCGAGAAGTACCTCATCCGCACCATCGGGCGCACGACCGGACACACGCCCGCATACTGGATTGCCGGCTTCCGCCTGCGCGAAGCCAACGTGCTGCTCCGCTCGACCGACCTGAGCGTGACGGAAATCTCCGAACTGCTGGGTTTCGCCTCGCCGTCGCTCTTCGCCCGCTTCTACCGCCGCCTGAGCGGCTCGTCGCCGCTCGAGGCCCGCAAGGCGGCCCGTTGACCCCGCAAGAGCCCTTTTTTCGCCGCCGGCATTTGGTTATCCCGATTTTTTTGTATATTTATAGTCGGCTAAAACGACATTCCCGGTCGCAACAGCCCCGCATCTGCCCGAAAAGAGGCCCCCGGGCCGCCGAAAAAGGCCTTCGGCCGGAACGGCTCCGTTCCCGCCGGAAGCCCGCAAAGGCCAAAGACCCGGGCCCGACCCGACGGCCGGTGCGGCAACAACCGAAAACAACCTTAAAACTTTCACGGGATATGAAAAACTATTCAGCAAAGGAAATCAAGAACATCGTTCTCATCGGCGCGCCCGGCACGGGGAAAACTACCCTTGCCGAAGCGATGGCCTTTGAGGGTAAGGTCATCGACCGCAGGGGTAGTATCGAGACGAACAACACGCTCTCGGACAATACGGACATCGAGCACGAATACAAGCGCTCGATTTACTCCACCATCCTCTTTACGGAATTCATGGAGCGCAAGCTCAACATCATCGACTGCCCGGGTTCGGACGACTTCTGCGGCAGCCTCTTCTCGGCCTTCAAGGTGGGCGACGTCGGCGTATTCCTCTTCAACGCCCAGAACGGGTGGGAGGTAGGCAGCGAAATCCAGGCCCGCTACGCCCGCATCCTCAACAAGCCCGTCATCGGCGTCATCAACCAGCTCGATGCCGACAAGGCCAACTTCGAAGCCGCCTACGAATCCATCAAGGCCGCCTCGCGCGTGAAACCCGTCATCGTACAGTATCCCGTGAACCAGGGTCCCGAGTTCAACGCCTTCATCGACGTGCTGCTGATGAAGATGTACCGCTTCAAGGACCACGACGGACACCGCGAGGAGCTCGAAATCCCGGCCGAGGAGCTCGAAAAGGCACAGTTGCTCAACAAGGAGCTCGTCGAAATGGCCGCCGAGCACGACGAGGCGCTCATGGAGCTCTACTTCGACAAGGGCACGCTCACGCAGGACGACATCCGCTCGGGTCTGAAAATCGGCGTTTCGCGCCGCGAGGTGATGCCCATCTTCTGCGCATCGGGCCGCTACGACATCGGCACCAAGCGTCTGATGGAGTTCATCATCAACGTGGCCCCCGGCCCGCTCAAGGCCCCCAAGTTCCTCACGACCGAGGGCGAGGAGCTCGACGCCGACGAGACGCAGCCCGCCGTGGCCTTCGTCTTCAAGAGCCAAATCGAGCAGCACATCGGTGAAATCAGCTACTTCCGCGTCATCCGCGGCAAGCTCACCGAGGGGTGCGAGCTCATCAACACCCGCACGGGCAACAAGGAGAAGCTCTCGCAGCTCTTCGCCGTGGCGGGCAAGAACCGCATCAAGGTGACCGAGTTCTCGGCCGGCGACATCGGCTGCACGGTCAAGCTCAAGGGTACGCGCACGAACGACACCCTCGCAGCGGCAGCCGCACCCTTGAAGACGCCCCGCGGCGCCGATTGCCTCCCCCGAGCCGCGCTACCGCGCTGCCGTGAAGTGCAAGGAGCAGGCCGACGAGGAGAAGCTCGGCAAGCTGCTCGCCGACGCCAAGTACGAAGACCCGACCATCCTGGTCGAGTACTCCAAGGAGCTCAAGCAGACCATCATCCAGGGTCAGGGCGAACACCACCTGAACATCCTGCGCACGCGCATCGCCGCCGACAACAAGATTGCCTACGACTACATCGCGCCGCGCATCCCCTACCGCGAGACCATCACCAAGGTCGCCCAGGCCGACTACCGCCACAAGAAGCAGTCGGGAGGCGCCGGACAGTTCGGCGAGGTGCACATGATTATCGAGCCCTACTACGACGGCATGCCCGAACCGAAGAACTACAAGGTGCCCGGCAAGGGCGACATGGTCGTCAATGTCAAGACCAAGGAGGAGTACGACCTTCCGTGGGGCGGCAAGCTGCAGTTCTACTCGGCCATCGTCGGCGGCGCCATCGACGCCCGCTTCATGCCCGCCATCCTGAAGGGTATCATGGAGAAGATGGACCAGGGCCCGCTGACGGGTTCCTACGCCCGCGACATCCGCGCCGTCATCTACGACGGCAAGATGCACCCGGTGGACTCGAACGAAATCTCGTTCAAGCTGGCCGCGCGCAACGCCTTCAAGGAGGCCTTCCGCAACGCAGGGCCCAAAATCATGGAGCCCATCTACAACGTCGAGATTCTGGTGCCGAGCGAGTACATGGGCGCCGTGATGAGCGACCTGCAGAACCGCCGCGCGATGATTCTGGGCATGGAGTCCGACAAGGGCTTCGACCGTCTGAACGCCACGGTGCCTCTGGCCGAGCTCTACCGCTACTCGACCTCGCTTTCGTCGCTCACCTCGGGTTCGGCCACCTACTCGATGAAGTTCGCTTCGTATGAGCAGGTTCCCGCCGACGTGCAGGAGAAGCTGCTGAAGGCCTACACCGACACCGACGAAGAGTAACACTTCGCACCGCACCCTGCGGCCGGGCAACCGGCCCGACAGCATCCGGGGAGCCGCGGCGGAAGACCGCTGCAGCTCCCCGGATTTTTTCGCATGCACGCCCCTCGGGACCGGGCCGCGACAGGCTGCCGGCCACACATCCGGGAACCGCCGCACGCTCCGTCACGGACGAGACGTTAAGTTAACGTTAACAATCCATGAAAAGGTCGTTTCACCGAAAAATTTGGAGTAATTTTGTCCAAACAATCAAGGCCCCCCATGAGCGAAATCTACACCGTAATCATCGTCATTCTCGGTATTCTCGCTGTCTCCGGACTCTTTGTCGGCGTAACGAACGACGCTGTCAACTTCCTCAACTCCGCCATCGGCTCCCCAACCGCCCCCCCGCGCACGAGTTTTCCGAGGTGCATGCGACCCCCCCCACCCCCCCCATCGGCTCGAAAGCCGCCTCGATGCGAACGATTCTCACGGTCGCCTCCGTCGGCATCATCGTCGGAGTACTCACCTCGAGCGGCATGATGGAGGTGGCCCGCAGCGGCATGTTCAATCCCGGGCTCTTCACCTTCCGCGAAGTGATGACCCTCTATCTGGGCGTCATGTTCGCCAACGTCATCCTGCTGGACCTCTACAATTCGTGGGGACTCCCCACCTCGACCACCGTTTCGCTGATTTTCTGCCTGCTGGGCTCGGCCATCGCCGTCTCCATCTACAAAATCGCGAACGACCCAGCGCTCGGCACCTCGGCCCTCGGAGAGTTCATCAACACCTCGCGGGCGATGGGTATCGTCTCGGCGATTCTGCTTTCGGTGGTCATCGCCTTCACCTGCGGCACGATTGTCATGTACATCTCGCGCACCATCTTCTCGTTCCGTTACACGGCGCTCTTCCGCCGCTACGGTTCGCTCTGGTGCGGCGCCTCGCTCACGGCCATCATCTACTTCGCCCTCTTCAAGGGGCTCAAGTCGGTGCTTGCGGGCCACGCCTTCGTCAACTTCATCGACAGCCACCTGATGCTCTCGCTCTTCATCTGCTGGGTGGGCTGCTCGGCGCTGCTGTTCATCATCCAGCGGCTGAAAATCAATATCCTGCGCATCACGATTCTGGCCGGAACCTTCGCCCTGGCGCTTGCCTTCGCCGGCAACGACCTGGTGAACTTCATCGGTGTGCCGGTGGCCGGCTTCGACGCCTACGGCATCGCCCACCGCGCCGGCAACGACCAGATACTCATGGAGGCCCTCAACGAAAACGTGCCGGCCAACTTCCTCATCCTGCTGGCGGCCGGCGCCATCATGATTCTCACGCTCTGGACCTCGAAGAAGTCGATGCACGTCACCGAGACCGAAATCTCGCTCTCGGCCCAGGGCGACGAGGGGTCGGAGCAGTACGGCTCGTCGGTCTTCTCGCGTACGATTGTGCGTGCGGCGCTCAACGTCAACGCCGGTATCGCGCGCATCATTCCCCAGCGCGTCCGCGACGCCATTGCGCGCCGCTTCGAATACGAGGACGTCGAACACAGCGGCGCCCCCTACGACATGATTCGCGCCACGGTCAACCTCACCACGTCGGCCCTGCTCATCGCGCTGGCCACCTCGCTCAAGCTGCCGCTCTCGACCACCTACGTCTGCTTCATGGTGGCCATGGGTACCTCGCTGGCTGACCGCGCCTGGGGCCGTGAGAGCGCCGTATACCGCATCTCGGGCGTCATGACCGTCGTCGCCGGATGGTTCGTCACGGCGCTGGGCGGCTTCCTCATCGCCTTCGTGGTGGGACTGGTGCTCATCTACGGCGGCACGGCGGCCTTCGTGGTCATCACGCTGCTCTGCGGCTACATGCTCTTCCACAGCAACTTCCGCAAGAAGGAGAAGAGCGAGAGCCCGGCCTCGAAAAAGAACACCACCACCGAGGACATCATCCACAACCTGCGCGAGGAGGTCTGCACGACGATGGAGTGCGCCACGAAAATCTACGACCGCACGCTCATCGCCGTGATGGTGGAGAACCGCAAGGAGCTGCGCAACATGGTCAAGGAGTCGAACGACCTCTTCTACCAGTCGCGCGAGCGCAAATACACGCTGCTGCCCACCCTCAAGAAGCTCCAGAGCAGCGACGTCAATACGGCCCACTACTACGTCCAGGTGGTCGACTACCTCAACGAGATGACCAAGGCGCTGATGCACATCACCCGCCCGGCATTCGAGCACATCGACAACAACCACGAGGGACTTTCGAAGGCCCAGGCCAAGGACCTGATGTCCATCAACGACGACGTGGAGTCGATTTACCGCCGCATCAACCAGATGCTGCGCGAGGGCGACTTCTCGGACATCGAGGAGGTGCTCACGCTACGCGACCAGCTCTTCGAGTCGATTGCCGAGGCCATCAAGTCGGAGCTGGGCCGCATCAACGAAGCTGCGGTGAACACCAAGGCCTCGATGCTCTATCTGACGATTCTCAACGAGACGAAGAACATGGTGCTCCAGTCGCGCAACCTGCTCAAGTCGCAGCAGTACTTCCTCAAGCACCGCACGGGAGCCAAAACATGGATTAAATAGCCGAAGACCCCGCCGCCGAACCCGAAGAGCCGGAGAGGGAACCGAGGGGAACCCGACCGGGTAAAGAAGCCGGGGAGGGAACCGAAAGGAACACCAACCGGGCAAAGAGAGCCGGGAAGGGAACCGAAAGGAACACCGACCGGGCAAAGAAGCCGGGGAGGGAACCGAAAGGTGCCGGGCGGGCGGAAGGGTCTGAAGGCGGATTTCCGCATCGAACATGGACATAGCACAAGCCAAACGGCGCGAGAACATCGCCGAATACATCCTTTATCTGTGGCAGTTGGAGGACCTGCTGCGCGCCCTGCAGTTCAGCCCCGAGGCCATCTACTCGCAGCTCGTCGAGCCGCGCAAGGACATCCCCGAGGAGAAGAAGCACCTCTTCCTGCTCTGGTACATGGACATCGTCAACCTGCTCCATCAGGAGGGCAAGGACGAAAAGGGCCACCTGGAGCATACGCTCCACCTCATCGGCGACATGCACAACCTCCACCTCCAGCTGCTGAAGTTTCCCGTGGGGGCCCACTACCGCACCACCTTCGCCCGGCTCGAGCCCGAACTGCCGCGCCTGCGCCAGGTGCTCGGCAACCCGGGAATGAGCGACACGGAACTCTGCTTCCGGGCGCTCTACGCCGCCATACTCTACCGCATCAAGGGCGAGGGCGGGAAGTCGGCCGTGACCGACACGCTCGAATTCATCTCGCCCGTCATCGCCGAGCTGGCCGACATGTACCGCAAGGTCGAAACCGGCGAGGTGGACCTCTTCAAGAACGACTGACCGGCCGACGTGCCCGTCCACGGCAGGCGCTCACGCAGCCTCCGCAAAAAACCGAGAACCGGAACTTCCGCAGAAGTTCCGGTTCTCCTGTTTTCCGGGGCGCATCCCGCCCGGAGGCTGTCCCGCCCGTGCGGGCCGGGAGACGCGGCATGGAGGGGCGCCCCCCGCCAAAGCCGCCGGAGGGGTGTCAGAGCGTCCAGCCGGCCGTCCAGTCGTTGTCGGAAGGAACCGCGCCCTTGTAATTGGCCGTCTCGAAGAAGCTGTCCGACGGAACCTCGCCGCCGGCAACCGTACCCACGTAGCGGCCGGTCAGTGCCGGAACATAGTCGGTGCTGTTGCCCGTTGCAGCCTCGAAGTCGCTGTTGGTATAGGTGCCCTCGTCGGATACCAGTTCCGAGCTCATGGCGATATAGGTGAGCTTCGACGTCCCCTGCTTCAGCGCATTCTCCGTCTCGGGAGTCTCGACCGTGATGCATCCCGGCTTGCCGGTGATGAGGGCATTGCAGAGTTCGACCTGCGTGCCGGCACGCAGACGTACGCCGTGCGTGCTCTCCGTGGAGCCGTTGCCCACGAGCGTCACGTTGGCCAGCACGGGATGTGCCACCGGCGCGGCGCTGAAGTTCGAACCGTTGTTGTCGCACTCCATCAGGCAGTCGCACTCGTAGCCGAGCGTCGATGCACCCTCCTGATAGGCTACCAGGAACTGGCCGCGGCCGTTCCAGCCCTCGGTCCAGTCGAACGAGTCATCCGAGCAGCTGGTCACCACCATGTGCTTCACGTCGACCGAACCGCCGAAGAACTCGAAACCGTCGTCCGAGCCCTTGTAGGCCTGCAGATACTCGACCGTCGTGCCGTTGCCCACGCCGTAGAACGAGATGCCGTTGGCCTCGTGCTCCTCGTCGAAGGCAAAACCCGTATATTCGAGGCGGATGTAGCGCAGCGTACCCGAGTTGTCGGCGTCATCCTGACCGCCGTAGGGCGAATTGCCAATCTCCGAGAGAACGCCCGCGCCGGCATTCGTGTGGGCACGGCCGCAGATATGGATACCGCCCCAGGCGCCTGCCTTCTTCAGCTCGCTGGTCATCACAATCGGGTTCGAAGCCGTACCCTGGGCATCGATTCTGGCTCCCTGCTCGACAAGGATATAGTCTACCACGGCATCGTCGACAGCCTCGATGGTGACCCCTTCGGGGATGCGGAGCGTCGCACCGGCCTTGACATGCAGGCCGCCGCTCAACTTGTAGGTGCCGTCCTTGACCAGCGAGGCATCGGCCGTAACGTTGCCGACGAGGGTCGTACCCGAGGCTATTTCGCCGCTGAGCGACGGCGTCGTGGAGCCGTTGTCGCTCTCGGAGCAGGAGGTTGCGAGGAACATCGCGACAACGAGTGCCGCATTCAACATTTTCCAGTTCGTTTTCATCTTGTTGGAATTTTTTAATGTTTTATTTTACCCTGTGGTTTGTTTCATATCCGGTCCGCGTTCAGAAGCGGATGCTCAGCCCCACCTCGAAGCCCAATCCCAGGCGGTAGCGCTCCACCTCGACCGACGACCCCGTCTGGGGAACCTCCTGGTCGAAGACATAGGAGGCATCGAGCAGGTTGTCGAGCTGGAGCTTCAGCTCGAAGAGGCGGTTGAAGCGGTACGAGGCGGCGAAGTCGAGCGTGTGCATCGTACGCTGTTCGATGTCGCCCAGCCCCGAGATGCCGACCGCATGGATGCGGGGGCCCTGCAGGTTGTAGAGCAGCGCCAGCGAGAGCCGCCGCTCCTCGCCCAGCGAGGGGGCGTAGGTCACATCGGCGTTGAAGAGGTAGGGCGAGGCACCCTGCAGCGCACGCTCCTTGTTGGTGTAGGCGCCGCCCTCGGGCAGCTTGACGTTGGTGTACATGTAGGAGCCGTTGATGCCGATGCGCAGGTCGCGCAGCAGCGTCTTGCGGAATTCGACCTCGATGCCGGCCGCCATGCCATTGTCGGCGTTGCGGAAGGTGTGGACCGCGGCGCCGCCCGCAAGCATCTGCACGCGCTCGATGGGCTGGTCGAGGTACTTGTAGTAGCCCGTCACCGAGAACATGTCGCCCTCGCGGTTGAAGAATTCGTAACGCAGGTCGACGTTGTAGTTGTAGCCGTTCTGCAGCGCCTCGTTACCGCGCAGCTGCATCGAGCCGTAGGACTCCTGGTAGAGGAAGGGAGCCATCTCGATGAACGACGGGCGGGTGACGGTCCGCGAGAGCGAGAGACGCATCTGGTGGCGGTCATTGAGGGCATACTTGAGGTTGAGCGCCGGGAAGAGGTCGTTCTTGTCGAGGTTGCGACGCTTGGCCAGGCTCTGGTCGTCGTAGTAGTTGACCCACTGCTTCGAGACCTCGTAGCGCACGCCGGCGTTGATGAGCAGCGACTCGGTGGCCTGCAGGTCGAGTGCGAGGTAACCGGCCAGAATCCGGTTGCCGGCCTCGTAGCTGTCCTTGGGCTGCTGCTGGCGGTTGATGGAGAGCGACCCGTTCTGGACGTTTTCGAACGAGAGGTAGCCGTCCGTGTCGTAGATGTTGTCGATGACGGGGTCGAGCGCCGAGAGGTCGTAGTAGAAACGCGTGCCGCGGTAGTCGCGCGACTTGTCCTTGTAGGCGACGCCGGCCGTCAGCTTGTGGGCGCCGAAGCGGTAGTCGGCCGCCACATGGCCGTTCCATTCGTTCTCCTCGAGCTCGCCGAAGTAGCGCATGGTCTCCTGCTGGTTGAGCTTGAAGAGGGTGAGCGAGCCGTCGTCGCGGCGGCGGAACATCACCTGGCGGCGGTCGGGTTCGTCCGATGCGGTCGAGGTGTAGGCGCCGCTCCAGCGCAGCTGCCACCGCTCGCCGAAGTTGTGCTGGCCGTTGAGCTGGTGGGTCATCAGCTTGTAGATGTGGAGCACGTCGTTGCTGCCCACCAGATTGTGTCCCTCGGCATCGAATCCCTCGCGGCGCATGTAGGTGTCGATGGCATTGCGGGCGAAGAAGAAGGTGTAGCCCACACGGTCGCTTTCACGAAGCGACATTCCCACGCTGGCCAGCGCCGCCATCTTGAGCTCCGAGGCGAAGCTGTCGTAGGTGTACTCGTCGGTCACCGTACCCGTACCCTCGAGGATGCGGTTCTGCGCATCGTCCATGCGCTGCTGGCCGTTGTCGATACCGCCCGAGGCGAGCACGCTCAGCGTCTGGCGCCCCACCTTGAAGTTGTGGCCCCAGGCGACGTTGCCGCCGAACGAGGGGAGCGAAGCGCTCTTCGAGACCGAGAAGTCGGTATCGAAAATATCCTTCGTGCGGACGTAGTCGCGGTATTCGGCAAGGCTGCAGCTCATCGCCCGCGCATCGACCTCGGGACGCGAGAAGAGCGAGCGGTGGTCCATCCGGTAGAAGGAGCGGCCCAGCGTATTGAAGTGTCCGCCGACCGAGAGACCCGCCGAGAAGAAGTTCTCGCCGTTCTGGTCCTTGGTGCCGATGTCGATGTGGGCACCCGAGTAGTCGGCGTAGGAGGTCACCTCGTAGACCTTGCTCACGGTGATGTTGCGCACGGCCGAGGCGGGGAATATGTCGAGCGGAATGAGCTTGTTGTCGGGGTTGGGCGAGGCGATGGGCTGGCCGTTGAGCGTGGTGATGCTGTAGCGGTCGCCCAGGCCGCGGACGATGAGCTGGCCGGCCGAGGCGATGGAGATGCCCGAGATTTTCTTGACACCCTCCTCGACGTTCGAGAGCCCCTTGAGCTCCATCTCGCGGGCGCCCATGTTCTCGATGGCGACGTTCGAGGCGATACGCTCGGTCTGGAGGCTGCGCTCCGACTCAAGGTTCTTGCGGGCGGTCACCGTCACGGCCGAGAGGGTCTGGGTGTCGGGCTCGAGCTCGACGAGCAGCACCTCGTCGCCCGAGGGGACGCGGACCGCGATTTGCTGGGGAAGATAGGCAACGTAGGAGATTTCAAGCCGGTGTTCGCCGCGGGGCAGGTCGAGCTGGAACTCGCCTGCGGCGTCGGTGGTCGTACCCCGGGTGGTGCCGCTCAGCAGGACGGTCGCTCCGATGAGCGGTTCGCGCGAGAGGCGGTCGATGACGCGGCCCCGGAAGGGTGCGGCCTCGGCAACGGCCGCGAAAAACAGTGCGATGAACGTAAAAACGATAACGGTTTTCTTCTGCATCCTCATAGTAGTTCTTTTCCGGATGCAAAAGTCCGAAGAGTTTGTTGCAGCGGCGTGTGAAACGCATGACAATCCCTTTACACGCCGCGAGGGGGCTGCAGGGGCACCTATGTTTATTGGAAAAGAGCACTTTTTTGCCCTTCTGACGCAAAAAAGCGGACGCATGCCGCGGTGACATGCGTCCGTTCAGGGGCGTGGCCGGGGCATCCGCCTACCGGCCGATGCTGTCGAGCAGCCGCCGGGCCTCGGCGAGCAGTTCGGGCCACGGCTGCGAGGGGTCGGGCTCGGCAAAGCGGGCCAGCGTGCGGTCGAGCGCGGCGAGCTGCGCGGCGTGTTCGTCCGAAGGGTCGGCCATCAGCTCCTCGCGCAGCAGGCGGATTTTCTCGTAGTCCTGGATGCCCTCGCGCAGCCGCTCGAAGCGCACCGAGGAGCGCGCCCCGGGATAGACGATGAAAGTGTCGCCCGCAGGCCAGGCCGTGAAGCGTGAATCGCGCTGCGGGTCGGCCGGCCACGAGTTGTAGGCCCAGCGCAGCAGGCCGTCGTAACCGGCGGCTGCGGCGAACCACCCCATGTAGCATGCCTCCCAGGGTTGCGAGAAGGTGAAGGTATTGGGGAAGGCCGACGAGCAGCAGACGTAGTAGGTCGTCACCAGACCTTCGCTCCGCCGGCGGGCCAGGTCCTCGTCAGCCACGCGGCAGTCCATCTGCACGCATACATCCTCCAGGTCGGGATAGCGGCGGTAGCTGGCATGGTTGTCGGCCAGCGCGATGCCCAGCTCGGGGGCCACGCGGCGCAGCAGCTCCACGGCCCGCTCCATCGTCGCGGGGTCACGTTCGTCCATGGCCACGTTGCAGAGGCCCAGCCAGCCCCGCTCGTCGAGATGGGCCGTGAAGTCACGCAGGAAGGGGGCCCAGTACTCCTCGAAGCGAGGCGTCGCGGGGTCGGCCTCGACCTCGCGGAGTTCGCCCGTCGCCTCGTCGCGATACTCGAGCAGGTTGTTCCACGGCAGCAGCGAGTAGCAGTTGATGGACCCGACGATACCCTCCTCGCGGCAGAGCGTCACCCAGCGGTCGAAACGCGTATAGTCGTAGTGCCACGTGCCGTCGGCGCGGCGGCTCCAGCGAATCATCGGGTCGTAGGCATCGTAGCACTGGTGGTTCCAGGGGTCGCGGTTGAGCGTTGCCGTCACCACCTTCTGTCCCGCGTCGGAGAGCATCCGCACCAGCGGACGCAGCGCCTCGAAGTGGGCATCGCTCCAGAGCTCCAGCCCCTCGACGCGGGCCACGGCCGCCGGATGCCGCCGCAACGACGG
>OGPV01001865.1_pt1 | contig 13325 bp, 15 predicted proteins | sample 1553001 | NCBI WGS metagenome assembly OGPV01 (sample SAMEA2580268, study PRJEB22360) | human gut metagenome | biome: human gut; feature: human-associated habitat; material: faeces | place: Denmark | collected 2008/2010
CCTTCCAGCCGGCGCGACTCTCCAGGGCGCCGTCTGTGGACTTCTGGGATCTGTGAAACACGCCGGCAACGATGAGGCCGGTGACGTAGTCCACGCCCATGAAGATCAGGAGCGTGGTCAGAGCTGCGTCCCAGCCTCCGAAAAGGCTGGCGATGAAGCCGCCCGCGACTCCCACTGCTGTGCAAATTCCAGTTTTCATGTTGTGTACCTTCCTTCTTTTTATTTGCTTAGAATTATGCCCCCACGAATATCTCCGTGGGGGCATTGTGGGCTTTACTCAGTGACGAGCTCTGCCAGTTCCAGGTCGATCAGCATCTCCTTGACCTGGGGCTTGATCAGGTCAGGGACGCTGTCGTAGGTACGCTTGCCCTTGACGATCAGGGCGACGTAGATGACTGCCATGTTGTTCACCTCCTTTCTGAGCCAGGATCTGAAGCGCCGGATCATCTTACTCCTCCAGGAGCGCGCGGACTTCGTCACGCAGATTTTCGGGCACGTCGTCGATGGTTTTGAGCCCCTTCTTGATGAGGGCTGCGTAAACTTTAGCCATAGTTATTTACCTCCGATAATCATTTCATAGACCTCAGCCAGAGCGAGCTGAAGGTCGGTGATGCTGTTGGCATTGGTGGCCAGAGCAGCTGCGGCGAGTTCCTTCTGCTTTTCCTCAGCCGTCTTCTCGGCCAGGATAAACCAGTAGTTCTTGCCGACCTTACTGATCTGGACCAGCTTCATATCCTGATAGGTCTGGGTGCCGTCAGGCCCCTCGATGGTCACGCTGGAGAGCTTACCGGCGAAGGTGGCCTCGGCGACGGCGGCGGGGGCGGTGGAGGTGGTCCCGGAAGGGAGCGGCGACGGCGGCGGAGCTGATGTAGTTGTTCCCGTTGAGGTCGAGGCCGTCGAGGGATGTGCCATCAGCCAGTGTAATCTTCCATGTCCTTTTTTCCATTTTAGTCTCCTTCCGAACAGCTCATAGTAGAGGTTGCTCATGTTATAAACTTGATCATGCGACATATACTTCCAGTGACTTCCCAGCCAGGACTTGAAGGCGTTCTCGACCGTCGCGTAGTCGATGCGGCCGCTATCGAGCAGGCGCTTGTAGGCCTTCAGCTTGCGCCGCTCCCTTGTGATGTTCTTCGGGCTGATCTTCCGGATAACTCTGCCGGTCTCCGTTAAGGAGTAGCACACCTGCAGGTGCCGGAACTCCGAGGACAATTTCACGACCCTGGTTTTCTTGCGGTTAATTATCAGCCCATACTCTTTCGCCTCCTTTTCCAGACCGTCCAGAAGTTCCAGCAGCTCCTCCCGGGTCCGGGCGATTGCGTAGGAGTCATCGGTATAACGGCCGTATCCTTTGACCGCCTTGACGATCTTGGCATAATTGTCCAGCCGGTAGGGGTAGACGATGCCGATGTTCTGCGAAGGCTGGGAGCCGATGTCCACACCCTTCCGGAGCATTTTCTCGCCGGTCAGGAGCGCTGGATCCACACCGTAGTTCAGCATCGGGTCGATTTTTCCGGCCATCATCGCCTCGATCTCCTTGTCAGTGAAGCGAGAGACGTCCTGCTCGAAGGTCTTGAAGATGAGCGGCAGCAGCATCTCAGTGATGGCCAGCGTCTCCGGATCTTCGACTTCGCGCTCCAGGAACGTCTGGAGCACCTCCAGGCACTTGTCGTGCGGGATGTTGGCATAATAGCCGGAGAAGTCCACCAGGAGGATGTATCCCTCGTTGGTGCCGTTTTGCATGAAATACTGATGCAGTCGAGCTTCGAAGCGGCGACGATGGAAAGCCACGCCCTTGCCCTTCTGTGAGGCGCCGTTGTCATAGATCAGGTACTTGCTGATGGACGGCGTCAGCACCTCGTCGCAGAGCAGATGGTTGACCGTCTTGTCCACCATCGTGTTACTGGTTATGTAGCGCGGATGCCCGCGCTCATTGATCGGGAACTTGTTGCCCGGATCCGGCTTGTAGTCGCCGGTGATAAAGCCCCGCCGGATGTGGGCAGTGGTCAGCAGGTGGTTCATCTCGAACAGCTGGGTGCCGTGTTTGAACTTGCTGCTTTGCATCGCCTTGGTCCCGGCGTCATAAATGTTATTAGCATCAAAATATACAGTCATATAAAAACCACGCGATAGCCCCATCGGTCGTGACCGGGAGCGTCCTGGTTAGCATTTACCAGCTTCCGCTGGAAGGATGGCCTCTCCTTTCCCATTGCTGCACGCGGGAACTTGCCCGATGACTTTGTGCAGTTGTGAAATCCGGGCGGACGCCGATGGAGTTCGAGGCGTTCCAGTTGTTGGCATTACCGTTGTTGTTGACATTGCAGAAATTCGTCGCCGACTGGACGGTCCGTACAGAGGACACCCTACATTCTTAGTCTTTCAGATGCTTCAGGAAACGGTTGTCAGACTGCCGCAGTGCCTTGATCATGTTGAACAGGGCCTCGACTTCCAGCACGATGTCCATATACTTGTTCTTGTCTGCCGGCAGCGACTCGGCGATGTACTGGAGCTCGTCCTGGAGCTTGTTGCAGCACTTCAGCGCCTGGTTTAGCTCGCCGCGCCTGTCCTTGTACTCGAAGTGGTAGGTCGGCCAGATGGTATTGGCGCCTCTGAGATGCTGTGCGATGTCGCAGCAGAGGTCGTCCACCCGGTCGCGGTGGCGCTTGATAAACCAGCAGGCGAAGTCTTCCTCCAGGTTGCGGATGGCCTGGGCGGCTTCCGTCCTATGCTCAGGGTCCTGGATGTGTTGCGTCTGCTTCCGGACGGCTTCCTCCAGCTTTTTTCTCGCTGTAGGCGAAGCTGGCCAGGAGCTCCACCGCGATCTTCCTGCGGATCTCCAGCGCCTTGTGGTGCGCTTCCAGGTTGGAATATGCTCTTTTACTTTTGGGGATGTCTGACACGCTATCTTATCTCCTTGATTAGATTTACCCGGCCCACGAGGGGCCGGGATTTTTGATCAATAGATCAGGAAAGCCGGGCGGACGCCGATGGAGGCCGAGGCGTGCCCGTTGGTGGCATCACCGCCGTAGTCGACAGCGCAGAAAATCGTCGCCGACCGGACGTCTCTCAGCCACCAGTTCTCTCTGTTCGTGATCAGATCCGGGCGTGCCTGGAACAGAGCCAGCTGGCTCTTGTCTGCCCCGACGTCGTAGCCGTTCTGCGCTCCGCCGCCCCATGCGTAGGAGCCGTAGACCATGTGCTCGTTCATCAGGTCGATCTGGCTGTCGTACCATGCCCAGCCGGAGCTGACGCCATTGCTGACAGCGTTGGCCAGGAGGATCCTGTGAGTCAGGATGTGGTCTGCGCCGAAGTCAGTCTTGACAGTGGCCAGAGCGTTGGCCAGGCCGGAGGTCTTCATCTTGCTGCCGTAGTAGGAGCCGGTCGTGACGTTAGTGTCATTCATCACGCCGTTATAGAAGGACTTGTCGGGGATGACCAGCATATGGTGGGTGGTCAGCTCGGTGTCGCCGCAGTGCAGACGGTAGTCAGCATGGGCGGCCCAGTATTTGCGGCCGTTGATGGTCCAGTAGCCGCCAGTGCGGGCCTTCTCAAACTTGCCGGCACGGATGTCGGCGGACTGCTCAGCGGTGAAGCTGGTGCCGAGGTCGTGCTCATAGATGAAGGAGTTGGCCCTGGATGCCCCAGTCTGGCCGAGCATTGTTGTCAGCGCCTTCAGTGCTCTGATGTCGTCGGCGTTGGTGCCTGCCAGGCCGAAGACTTCGTTGATGGCGGCGATCAGGCTGGTCTTGTCCTCAGTCTCCAGCGTGGTCAGGTCTCCGTTAATGAAGGCCTTGACGGCGCTGAAGGGGATCCTCTTGACGCCTGTGCCGTCTGCGAGTCGTACCAGGAGAACGTCCTCCCCGCTGGCCACAGCAGCCAGCGCGTCGTACTCTGTGAAGCGTTTGCCGTTTGTTACGTCAATCTGCATAATGTTCCTCCTTATGCGGTTTTATATTTCCAGTCGCCGATGATCGCGTTGCCATCGTCGTCCAGGATCGGGTTGCCGTCATCGTCAACGACGTGAGTGAACAGATCGTTGTGGATGATCATGTATTCCAGAGCGGTCAGGCGCTCGTCCAGATCGCTCGTCTTGTTGATGAGCCTGCCGGCGACGTCCTCGTCCAGAAGGCCCTGCACGGTGGCAAACCACTCGCTGAAAGCGTTCTGGCTGGTGCGCTGGAACTCTTTCATGGCCTCCGTGACGGCGGTCAGATCTGTGTTGCCCTTGGTCTCCAGCGCCTCGATGTATTCGTCGATGGCAGCCGTGAAGCCGTCATAGGCTGCCTTGGCCATCTGCTCGAACTGGGAGTAGCTGGCGTTGGACTTGGCCACAAACTCAGCATAGAAGGCATTGAACTGGTCATAGAAGGCCTCGGTGTCGATGCTGTCGATGAACTGGGTGATGTAGCCGCAGACTGCGCTGTTGGGGCGGGTGTCGCTGATGGAGCTCTGAGTGATGACGGTCTGGTTGGCGCTGACCGTTACGTTTGCCAGGCCCAGCTCGTAGTAGTCGCCGCTGACGGGCTGGATGAGCTCCGGAGCCTGGGGCGTTGCCGCTGCCGTGCCGGTCTTCACGATGATCTCGCAGAGGCGCTCCAGGTAGTTGCAGCGCAGCACGACACGGTCGATGCGGCTGTAGCTCGTTGGAGCTGCGGCCAGCTGGAAAGTGGCGGGAGCGGGATCATAGGCGAAGGCGCCGTTGATCAGGCCGAAGCCAGGGCGGACCGTGACGCTCAGGCCAGTGTCGCCTGCCAGCACTTTGAAGCAGTCGGCAGGCTTGGCCAGCACGCCATTGGTCAGCAGTTTGGAAAAGAGCAGGCGGAACAGTTCCGACGTCTCTGCTCTGTCAAAAATAGGCATACCCTCGGAGTCCACGCCGGTGATCTCCGAGTCAAAATAGCCGTATCTCATGGCCATGTTAAAATACCTCCCTTTGGATGATTTTCGTGATGCTGGTCATCTGGTCATTGCCGAAGACGACGGAGAGGGTCTGCTTGCTGCCCTCGTAGACCTCCTGGATCTCGGTGATCCGCTTGGTGGTCTCGATGCCGACGTCTGCGTAGCGGTAGGTGCAGAGGTCGCCCAGGTCGAAGTCCACGCCGTAGGTCAGGTTGGCGTTGGGATCCACGTCGCCGTTGACGGTCTCGATCTTCTGGTACTCGGCCAGCTTCTCCAGACCACGCTGACGAAGCAGCGCCCTGTACTGGTCGGCCGTGTACGTGTGCTCGTCGCCGGCGTCGTCCTGGTAGGTGCTCTGGAGATCCCGGGCGTCCACGTAGAGCTCCCGGCGCTCCTCGTCCGCACTGCTGCGGAGATCCACCTCCACGATGACACGGGCGGAGCCTTCTCCCTCGCCGGCGACGTAGGCGAAGTTCTTATACTCGGACTCATCCCGGTCGTAGACAGCGTTCTTGACGTTGTAGAAGCTGTCCGAGAAGATGGCCCAGCTGTTCTCAGTCTGGTCGTCCGTTCTGTCCTTGCCTTTCCACACCTCGAAGATGAGGTCGTTGTTCAGGTAGTCGTAGCGTAGCCGGTGGCTGAGCTCCTGGGTCTTCTCGATTTCATAGAGCTTGTCGCCCAGGTTGTCGCCGGTAGCCGTAACCGTGACACTCGCGCCGATGCCCTTCGGCTCGCCCAGTTTGACCTGGGAGATCTTCCGGCCGGCATCGGTCGGGTTGATCACGTAGCGTTCCACCATCTTCCGGCCGATGACCTCCGGCGTGCCGGTGAGGCTGATCTGCGTGTTGAGCACGCGGCCGTTCAGGAGTTCCTCAGAGAAGTAGCCCTTGCAGTAGGCTGTCCGGGTGCCTTTGGCGTCTTTCGCGAAGTTGACCTCGCGGATCACGCCCAGTTCGTCCCGGTCGTTCCGGTAGAGATAGCGGCCGGTGTTCATCAGTGTGAAAAACTCGGCGGGAGTGTGCAGCTCGAACAGGCCGGAGGCGTAGTACCGCCGGTCCCAGATGAGCGTATTGAACACGCTGACGACGCCCAGCGTGTCGAAGTTCTGGTCGAGGATGATCAAATTCATGCGCTACACCCCCAGATACTTCGGAGTGTAGAACAGATTGACGTCCAGGTTGGTGTAGTTCCCATCCGCGTCGTACTCCAGATAGTTGTCGCCCACTTCCAGCTTGAAGGGCTCACTCCGGCGGTCGATGCGCTGGTAGTAGTTGACTCCGTTCAGAGTGATGACCTGGTGCCGGTCGTTGGTGTCGATGAGAAGCACGTCGCCGGTCTGCATCGTGACACTCACGCGCATGAACTGGCCCGTGCCGGTGTTCGTAATCTTAGGGTTGACCACGGTGCCCCTGGTCGCGATGAACTGGATCTGGACACCGGTCGGGACGTCTCCGTCGTTGCTCAGCACGACCTCCTTCTTCAGCGTTCTGTAGCCGGCAGTGTTGCCACCCAGGAGAAGGCCACGGGCTTCCGGCTTGTAGTCCAGCTTGCCCGTCTCCATCCTCTTGCGGAGGGAGATCCAGGGGAAAGAGAACAGCGGCGTGATGTTCGCCATGTTCTTGCCGAAGTTGTCCACATTGAGCATATACGGGTCCGGACAGATCAGATCCACCAGGATCTTCAGCTTGCTGTCCATGTTCTTCGATGCTGCGAAGGTCCAGCCCTCCAGCTCGTACTCGATGTTGCGGCTGACGCCCATGTTGGTGATGAGCGCCTTGCCGGTGTACTTCGGGTTGAAAAACTTGATTACTTTGGCCCGGTTTTCCGGGTTGTTCTTGCTGCTTCTGAAGCTGGCCTCGATGTGGATCGGCCTTGGTTTGATCTTCTTGCCATCGACAGACGCCCCGTCCACCAGGGCGTTGTCTGATGTGCTGATCTCCACCTCGGAGGACTCCAGGCCGGACACGGCAGTGATGTCAATGTCCTGGCCCGGCCCCATTTTGAGGGTCTTGCCGTTGCAGGTCAGCTCGATGGTTAATGTGTTTACTGTCATTTCACACCTCCGATCATGTTACGCAGAGCCTCGCGCTGCTTCTTGGCCACCTCGGAAGGAGTAGCCACGGGCACGTTGTAGGTGTTGCTCTGCTCCATGCGATTGTCATTGTAGACGGTAGCGCCGGCGCCCGCCATTCTCAGCCCCGCAGCGTGCGAAGCTCCGACGGAGAGCTGGCCGACGCTTGCCGACATCTCGGCCCGCATGGCACTGACGAGCTCGCCGGCCTTGGCCTTCATGTCCTTCAGCGTTGCAGGCATGGACTTGTCCAAGCCCTTGCCCACGCCGGGCATGATCCAGCGGCCGACCTCGTCCGCGAACTCTTTGGACGGGGAATTGATGCCGAGGGCGTCTTTCGCGGCGTCCAGCAGACTGTTGGCCAGGTTGCTGACCTTATTCGTCAGCCAGTTCCAGCCAGAGCTGATGCCGTTCCAGATGCCGCTGACGATGTTGCTGCCGATCTCCGCCATCTTGCTCGGCAGGCTGCTGAGCCCGTTGACGATGGAGTTGAACAGCTGGGTCGCCGCTGCGGCGCCCTTCTGGGCCAGCTGTGTGCCCCAGGTGACGACCTTCTGGGCCGCCTGGCTCAGATAGTCCCAGACCTTGCCCGGGAGCTGCTGGAGCGTGCTGGAGACCTTGCTGAGCATATTGCTCGCTGCGGTCGAAGCGTTGGAAACCATCTGCTGGCCCCAGGCCACCACTTTATTGACGGTGTTGACCAGGTGCGTCCAGATCTTTCCGGGTAGCTCCTGGATGATGCCGCTGACCCTGCTGAGCATATTGCTCGCTGCGGTCGAAGCGTTGGAGACCATCTGCTGGCCCCAGGCGATGACCTTGTTCACCGCATTGACCAGGTGCGTCCAGATCTTGTCAGGGAGTTCCTGGATGATGCTGTTGACCTGGCTGAGCATATTGCTCATGGCCATGGAGGCATTGCTGAGCATCTGCTGGCCCCACTCGACGAGGTCCGTCACGATCTCGGCGAAGACTTCGCCGATCAAACCGGGAAGCTCGGCCAGCACGTCGATGATGGCCGCGACGATGTCCGGCACGGCCTTCGCCAGCTCGACCACGATGACTGGGATGGCTTCGACCAGGGCCCCCAGGAGCTTGATGCCAGCCTTCGCGATCTGGGGTGCTGCGGCGATCAGAGCCGTCACGGTGGCCTTGATGATCTGAGGCAGGGCGTCCACCAGCGCGTCGATAATGACAGGCAGGGCGTCCACCAGTGCCATCAGGAGCTCGATGCCGGCGTCAATGATTTGCGGGACAGCCGAGATCAGGAACTCCACGATGGAGCTGATGACCTCCGGCAGTGCTTCGATCAGTACGGGAAGCGCCGCAAGGATGCCCTGAGCCAGACCGAGGATCAGCTCCAGCGCGCAGTCGAGGATTGCGGGCAGCTGGTCCAGGAGTGAGGTCACAACGTAGCTGATCAGCTCGATCAGCGCAGGCAGAAGCGACGGCAGCATGGAGCTGATGCCATTCACGATGCCGGTGAAAATTGTGACAAGAGAGTCCAGGAGAGAGCCCAGTCCGTCGCCTTCGATGAAGCCCGTGATCATCTGGACGACCTTGTCAGCTGCTCCGGCGAAGTCGAAGTCCAGGACCGCGTCCTGGAGCTGCTTCAGAACGCTCTGGCCTGCTGAGAGCACGGCTGGAACGATGGCAGCCACCAGACCCGGGATCTGCGCGATAATAGCGCTGCCGAGCGCTGGAAGCGTCTCAGCGAAGCGCGGGATAATCTCGGCCAGGTTCTTTACGATGTTGTCCGCCGCCGTTGCGAAGGCGTCGGCCAGCTGATCAGCATCGCCGGAGCCGTTCATGAAGTTGTCCCAGGCAGCCTTGGCCGAAGCCATGGAGCCCTCCAGCGTACTCGCGGCCTCTTTGGCCGTAGTGCCGGTGATCCCCATTTCCTCCTGGACCGCGTGGATCGCCTGGTAGACGTCGTTCAAGTTGTTAATGTCATACTTGACGCCGGTCAGCTTTTCAGCATCAGCCAGGAGGCGCTCCATCTCGGTCTTGGTGCCGCCGTAGCCGAGCTTCAGGTTGTCCAGCATCGTGTAATTTTGTTTCGCGAAGCCCTGGTAGGCGTTCTGGATCATGTCCATGGACGTCCCCATCTTGTTCGCGTTGTCGGCCATGTCGATGATGGCCATGTCGGCCACTTTGGCCGCTTCCTCGGTATTTCCGCCGAGGGACTGGAGCAGGGACGCCGAGAAGCTCGTGACCGTGCTCATGTAGTCATTGGCAGACATGCCCGCCGTCTGGTAGGCCCGATCTGCCGACGCGATGACCGCGTCAGCTGCATCGCCGAAGAGCGTCTCCACGCCTCCGACGTTCTGCTCCAGTTGCCCCACACTGTCGAGAGCTGACTTGCCGAGATTGGCCAGAGCATCAACTGCTCTGGTCATCATCTGGCCGGTGAATACGCCCAGCGCCTGCTGAGCGACGCTCGCGACCTTGCCCATGCCGGACTGTAGGCCGCCAGTGTCCAGGCTTGTATCAAATTTCAGAGTCCCGTCTGATGCCATGACCTTCTCCTCCTGTCAAAAGGACGGCAGGGTTGCCGCCGTTCATGAGTAGAGAGTTCAGGTCACTTTCAAGCTGCTGCCGGTCAGCCGACTGAGGGAGCGCATAGACGCGCTTCAGGTGCTCATAATGCTGCCGTTGCTCCTTGGACGCCTTGGCCGGGATCTTCATCGTGCGGTAGCCGATGATTTTGACCAGCTGAGTCTCTTCAGGGAGCGATCGAAAAAGCGCTCGAAACTGCCACCAGTGGAGGGGATGCCGCGCCAGATCCAGGCCGTAGGCCTGCATAAACGCGGAGTAAATATAGTCGGCGTCGTACTCGTAGGAAAAAGGCGGATCCTTGTCGCTGCTGTCCGTGGCGTCTTCTTCCGTCGTCTCAGCGGGATCCGTGCCGCAGCGATAAAACCAGATCATTTTGCTGATCGCCTCGTCGAGCACGTCGCCATCGAAGACGACGCCCGGGAAGTAGAGATCCAGCGCGGTCCTGAGTTTCTCCAGGTCATCGAGCTGGCCGTCTTGCAGGACTTCCTCGAACAGGATCCCCGTGCGGAAGTCCGTGGTGATCGGGACCAGCTGGCCCGCGACCTCGACCTCCTCAGGCAGGCCGTCGATCAGAAGGTTCAGTGTCTTTTACCCTTGCCGTGACCGTGCTGCTGGGAGACGAACTGCGCGGTCTGCATCTGCCGGGTGGCAGCCTGCTGGCGCTGGGTGTAGCGGTTGGTGAAGTCGTTGAGCGTCTTCCGCTCACTGGCAGCCCACTCGCTGACCTTCTCGATGGCCTTCAGGTGCTCCATGACGTTCATCTTGCCGTGGAAGAGCCTGTCGGCCGTCCCGGCGCCGAAAATCTCGTCAAAGCACACATTGACCACCTCACACTGGGCGCGGTAGTTGGCCGCAGCAGTCGGGAAGTTCTCGCGCTTTTTGGCCTGAGCCGTGTCGCGCATTTTGATCATGGACTGCTCGAACTTCTCCATGAAGTCCGCGTCCATCAGATCGCCTTCGAGTTTCACGTCGTTAATAATCAATTCCATTATTCTGTTGTCCTCCTCTGGTCGGTGCTATAAAAAGAGCGCCAGCAGGCTGCACCGTTGCGCCCGCTGGTGCCTGGTCGCTCACTGCCCTCGCTGGGCCAGTAGTACGGAGCCAGTGTTTACTTGTTTACGCGACGGGGGTGTCGTACTTACCGGCGAAAGTGCCCGCCGTGAACTTCTTGCTCACGGTGTCAAACTTGCCCTGGATAGGATCGCCGACCGCGTGAAGCGTGCCGGAGACGCTGATCTTCTCGCCGCCTGCTCCGGAGTTGTCGCTGACCTCATTGGCCACAGTGAACAGGCGGGCGGTGAACTCGGCAGCGGCCTCAGTAGCTTCGCCGATGGGGTTGAACAGTTCGACGCGGACGTACTTCAGCTGGGCGTCAGTGCCGGTCGCATGGTCGCGGCCCATCTTCCAGAGCTTGTAGATCGCCTTCTGGGAAGGGATCAGACGGGACTCATAGGAGAACTCCGTCTCGTAGCCGGTGATGTCGGTGGACGCGGTACTCTCGTTGATGTAGGTTTCGCTGTCGGTCTGTGCGTTGGGGCTCTCGTCCAGAGTGGTGAAGCCGGTGCCCATGAGCTCGTAGGTGCCGTCGATCTCGGCATAGTCCGCGATGGCATTGCGGAGCAGGGCAGCACGGCTCTCGTCAAAGAGCTGAAGGTTGATCTTTTTCATGTGCTTATGCCTCCTTGTGATAGATGAGTTCTAACTGGATCTGGTAGCGTGCATTCCTCATGGACTCGTCGAACATATAGCCAGACGAGAGCACGCTGAGCTGTTCCGGGTGCATACCTTCCGGCAGCTCCGGAAAATTGCCGGCAGCTTCCTGAGCTTCGACCCAGTTGGCGAAGTCCTCGTAGAAGGTGCTGTTGGCGATGTTCTGGAGCCGGTCCATGCTGTAATACTCCCGGCTGCCGAAGTTGAACTGGTAGCGCCGGTCAGAGCTGCCGTCGATGTATGTCTCGATGATCGGGTTGAAGATCCCCGTCTCGATGGTGTACTCCTGCGGCTCGTCTCCCAGGGCGTCCACGCGGAACACTCCGGCATTGAGGAGAGGGCAGTCCTTGAAGAAGTCAGCGACGCCCTCGATGATTGACTTGACCATGTCGGACCTCCTTTACTTGTTGACCAGCTTCAGGATCTGCGTCCTGTGTGCGGTTTTCATTCGCTCAAACCACATACCGCCACGCCTGGAGTCGTAGCTGCGGGTCGGGCTGGTGTTGTAATACTGCCGGCGGGAGGCCTGCTCCACCTGGACGGTCAGGCCGGGGACGGCCTCACCCTTGTAGCCCTCGCCGGAGCCGATGACGGTGCCCAGCGTGCCGGATCGTTCCAGGGCGCCGGTGCGTTTAGGAACCATCGGAGCGCAGAGCCTGAGCACTTCACTGTCGATGATCTCCTGCTTCTTGCTGAGCATTTCGTTCATTCTCGGGGCGCAGCCGGCGTTCCAGATTAGCTCGGCCTTGCCGTTCTTTCCCCGGATGATGGCGCCCCTGGGGTTAGTGATGGGTTTAAACGCCATTATTCGCCTCCGATCCGCCAGTGCGGAGTCGTACCAAACCGGTTGTCCGACCAGCTTGTAACCTTGCAGTGCTTCTGGAACACGGCTTTCAGATCTGCAGGCTTTTCAATCTCAATCTGACACTCTCCCAGGACAATCTGATCATCATTCTGTATGGTCCAGTATCCATAACCGCCACAGCAAGCGAACTGATCCGGCGGAAGATACTGCCCTGCTTCCGGAATATCCGCGGGAATCCGGATTTTGTAAACCTCCGCACTTTTCAGTCCATTATCCGTAACTGCAGTCTTATGGTCCACATGGACGTGGACACCATGCAGAACGGTTCGGATCCAGGTATCGTAATGTGTGGAATCACCGCTTATTCTGTTATAAATTGTAATATCACTATTCGTAATCATCATCCACCACCAGATCCATAAGTCCTGTATTTACCAGATATACTTCTGCAATCCTGTACAGCATCGAATCTACTGATCGGCTTACATCAAACGATACTGAATACCCATCGTTGTTCTCAGATGTTATTCCATCTCGCTGATCATACTTATATGCACAATCACACATCTCACAAAGTGCTGTCTTTGCCTTTGCCGGCCAAGCACCTTCTTCCATTCGGTCAAATGTATATCGGTTCAACCTGGCACTCATTTTTACTTCGACAGATTTCCAATGGCTCTCTGGAATCAAAGAGCCACCAAAAGAATCCTTATAGTATTCATATGTTACATTCACCTAATCACATCCTACTCTGCTACAGCAGTATGAACATAGATACCATCCTTTTTGTTGTCTTTGCATTCTGCAATTCCAACTGTTCTGTATCCGAATTTCCATCCATCTGCAGTCTGGTTCTGATCCGGAGAAATAATCTTAGATACAGTGTGTTTCTGGTACTGAATTGCAGCCTGCTTATCAACAATCAGGAAGTTCATTGCAACTGCACCGGTTTCTTTTGTAAATCCTCCGGCACCAGAAGCATTCAATTTTACCTTATCGTAAAATCTTCCTGACGGAACCTTAATGATTCCCGCGAATCCTTCAATTGCTTTTTTAGATGCAGTTGTGTCCAAGTCCTCAATCATTCCATACACTGTCGGGTTGATGAACAGATAGCATGTACTAAGATTTGCCTCGGCATTCTCAATCTTTCCTCTTGCAGTTCTAAGTGCTGCTAAAGCTTCTTTTCCTGTTGCAAGAGCAGCCTTTACTGTTGTAACACCTGGAATCTGTGCATAAGATGCCAGTCTGTATGCATCAAGTTCCGGTACAACCTGGGTTCTT
>OGPV01001867.1_pt1 | contig 13319 bp, 9 predicted proteins | sample 1553001 | NCBI WGS metagenome assembly OGPV01 (sample SAMEA2580268, study PRJEB22360) | human gut metagenome | biome: human gut; feature: human-associated habitat; material: faeces | place: Denmark | collected 2008/2010
GTATGGCGGTGGAACAAAAAGCCCGCCGAGGGCATGGGCCCCGGCAGCCACGGTTCCACCTTTGGCGGCAACCCGGTGGTCTGCGCCGGTGCCAACGTGGTGGTGGATCGGATGGATCAGAGCTTCCTGGCCAATGTCAGCGAGCGGGCCGTCCAGCTGCGTGCCGGTCTGGCCAAGCTGCCCATGGTCAAGAACCTTTCCGGCATTGGCCTGATGGTGGGCATCGAGTTCTTTGGCGGCATCCAGGCCGCGGATGTGCTGGCCGCCTGCCGCGAAAAGGGCCTGCTGGTGCTCACGGCCAAGAGCCGCCTGCGCCTGCTGCCCCCGCTGACCCTGACCGCCCACGATGTGGAAAAGGCTCTGGGCATTCTGAACGAGGTGCTGACCGAGATGGAGCAGAAGGCTCCAAAGGAGCAGGCATGAAACATCTGCTGAAAATGAGCGACCTCTCCCCCGCTGAGCTCCACCACATCCTTGATGTGGCGGAGGAGCTCAAGGCAGAGCAGAAGGCCGGGACGACCCCGGCGCTGCTCAAGGGCAGGAGCGTGGCGCTGATGTTCTCCAAAAATTCCACCCGCACCCGCACCAGCTTTGAGGTGGGTGTCTACCAGCTGGGCGGTCTGGGCAATTACATGAACGCCGCCACCGAGCTGCAGTCCGGCCGGGGCGAGCCCCTCAAGGACACCGCCCGGGTGCTGGGCCGCTACTACGACTGCGTGGTGTGGCGCACCTACCGCCAGAGCGATCTGGAAGAGTTTGCCGAGCTGGCCGGTGTGCCGGTGATCAACGGCCTGACCGATTACGCCCATCCCTGCCAGGTGCTGGCCGACCTGATGACCATCCGGGAACGCCGGGGCACGCTGGAGGGCCAGAAGCTCTGCTTCATCGGGGATGGCTGCAGCATGGCAAACAGCCTCATCGTGGGCGGCCTGCTGGCAGGGATGCGTGTGACCTGTGTCTGCCCCGAGGGCTACCGCCCTGCCGCTGACGTGCTGATGTTCGCCCACAAGTATGGCGAAAAGTTTCACCTGCTCACCGACCCCGCCGAGGGTGTGAAGGATGCCGATGTGGTGGTGACCGCCGCATGGAACACGGCCCCCGGTACTCCCGAAAGTGAGCGCCGCCTGCGGGACTTCGCAGGCTTTCAGGTGACTGGCAGGCTGATGGAGAGGGCAAAGCCCGATGCCATGCTCCTCCACTGCCTGCCTGCGCACCGGGGCGAGGAGATCTCCACCGCCGTCTTTGAAGAACACGCCGACGAGATCTTTGACGAGGCCGAGAACCGTCTCCATGTGCAGAAAGCCGTGCTGGCCATCCTGTTGGCCGGTCTGTAAAAACGAGAAAGAGCCCTGGGGCTGCAGAAAATTGCAGCCCCAGGGCTCTTATTGTTTCTCTCAGGGTCTGCGGCTCAGGCCGGGGTCCTCATCAGACACCAGAGTAGGCGGAGAAGCCGCCGTCAATGGGCAGGCAGATACCGGTGATAAAGCCGGCAGCCTCGTTGTTCAGCAGGAACAGCAGGGCACCCACCAGATCCTTTTCGCTGTCGCCGAAGCGGCCCATAGGGGTGGCAGCCAGGATCTTTTCGGTGCGGGCGGTGGGGGTGCCGTCCTCGTTGTAGAGGAGCCGTGCGTTCTGCTCGCTGGCAAAGAAGCCCGGGGCAATGGCGTTGACCCGGATGCCCACCTTGCTGAAGTGCACTGCCAGCCACTGGGTGAAGTTGGTGACGGCAGCCTTGGAGCCGGAGTAGGCCGGGATCTTGGTCAGGGGCAGGTAGGCGTTCATGCTGGAGATGTTCATAATGTTGCAGCCGGGGCGGCCCACCATCTGCCGGGCAAAAGCCTGCGTGGGCAACAGGGTGCCGATGAAGTTCAGGTTGAACACCATCTCCACGCCGCTCTCGTCCAGATCGAAGAAGGTCACGGTGTCATCGTCCAGATCCGCCATCTCGAAGAATTCCTTGTCGGTGTTGGCCCGGGGGTTGTTGCCGCCGGCACCGTTCACCAGAATGTCGCAGGGACCCAGATCCGCCATCACCTCCTCTGCCACCTGCAGGCAGTTGGCCTTGTTCATAACGTTGCAGGTGTAGCCCTTGGCCACGCCGCCTTCTGCCTCGATCGCATTGGCCAGCTCCTTCAGCTTCTCCATGTTGCGGCCCAGCAGAGCCACTTTGGCTCCTGCCCGGGCCAAAGCCTTGGCGAAAATGGAACAAAGGGTGCCGCTGGCACCGGTGACCACGGCAACCTTGCCGGACAGGTCGGTGTTCAGAACATTCTTTTCCACGAGGATACTCCTTTTTGATCAGATGGTTGTGGTGATACGGATGATTGTTTTCAGGCGGACAAGGCATCAGACCCTGCCAGCGCCCTTGTCCAGGATCTTATTGAACTGGAGGAAGAAGGTGGTGGCGGTCACGGTAGCGGCGATGATGTCACTGACGGGCTCGGCAAGGAACACGCCGAACACGGGGTTCGCGACCACATGGGGCAGGATGAAGATGAGAGGGATGAGCAGGATGAGCTTGCGCAGGCAGGCCAGCAGCAGGCTGACCTTGGCCTGACCCAGCGCCATAAAGCTCTGCTGGCAGGCGATCTGGACACCGGTGGAGAAGATGCCCGCCATATAGATGCGCATGGCCCAGGTGGTGTAATCGATCAGGGAGGCATCCGAGGTGAAGATGCCAGCCACTGCACCGGGAACCAGCATCATCAGCAGCCAGAAGATGGTGGTGTAGCTCAGGCAGAGGGTCAGCTGGAAGCGGAATGCCTGCTTGACGCGGTCTTTCTTGCCTGCGCCGAAGTTGAAGCTCATCACCGGCTGGCCGCCCTGACACACGCCCTGAATGGGCAGTGTGCACAGCTGGGAGGCGCTGGTGATCACGGTCATGGCACCCACGGCCACGTCACCGCCGTAGCGGGCCAGGCTGGAGCTGAAGCTGATGGACAGCAGGCTCTCGGTGGAGAGCATGACGAAGGTGGAAATGCCCAGTGCCAGCACGGGCATGATGATCTTCCCTTCCAGCTTCATGTCTTCTTTGCGGATCTTGAGGATGGTCTTGGGGCCGGTGAGGAAGCGGATGACCCAGATGGCACCCACTGCCTGGCTCAGCACGGTGGCAATGGCAGCACCCTTTACGCCCATGCCCAGCCCAAAGATGAGGATGGGGTCCAGCACGATGTTGATGACCGCGCCGATAACGGTGGTCAGCATACTGATCTTAGCAAAGCCCTGCGCGGTGATGAAGGTGTTCATGCCAAGCACGATCAGCACGCAGATGGTGCCCAGAATGTAGATGCGGCTGTAAGCCAGAGCGTAGGGCAGGGTGGTGTCACTGGCACCAAACAGCCGCAGCAGGGTGGGTGCGGCGGCGTAAAAGACGATGGTCAGGACGACCGAGAAGAGCAGCAGCATGGTAAAGCTGTTGCTGACGATCTTTTCTGCCTGCTTCTTGTCGCCCTGGCCCATGGCGATGGCAGTGCGGGGCGCGCCGCCGGAGCCGATGAGCATGGCAAAGGCGTTCAGGAGCATCAGGATGGGGGTAAACAGGCCCACGCCGGTCAGAGCCGCCGCGCCGATCCCCGAGATGTGGCCGATGTAGATGCGGTCCACGATGTTGTACAGCAGGTTGACCACCTGCGCCACAACGGCGGGGATCATCAGCTGGAGCAGGAGCTTTTTCACGTCACCTGTGCCCATATCCTGCTGTTTTTTCTGCGTTTGTGCCATGGAAAGTGTCTCCTTTGGTTTGAGCGAGACGGAGAGGGCTGTCCTCAGAACGTCAGGCCGAAGTTCATCTCGTAGTAGTTGCCTGCGGCATCACGGTAGGCGTAAGCCTTGCCGTTCTCGTCCTTCATGCTGTCGGGCATGTAGGCATCCTTTGCAAAGCCGGGCACGTCGTTGGGGCTGATGCAGACACCGTCCGCGTTCACAGCCAGCACCTCGTCGCCCTTGGGCAGGGTCAGGGGCAGCTTGCCAACGGGAGCAAAGCGGCCGAACATCACATCCAGCGTTGCGGAGGGGTAGGTGTCAAAGCCGACGGTCAGAGCGTCAGAGACCTTCTCCACATTGCCGACCTCCCAGGCCAGCGGGCAGTTGATGTTGGAAACGACCTTGCCGCCATGGGCGTGGACCGCAGCAGCGATACCGGCCAGACGGTTTGCGCCCACCAGAGTGGTCTCCTTGTGGGTCTCGGTGGTGGGCTTGCCGCTCTCGTCCACGTTGCAGACCGTCTTGTCCTCGCAGATGTCCAGCTCCAGGTAGCCCGGGGTGGCGTTGAAGTATGCACCGGACTGGGGGCTGACCATCAGCAGGGCCACCTGGGCCTCATCGGGGGTGTCTACCAGAGTGACATTGCCCAGCATCTCGCGCAGGGCCTTGGTGGCGGCCTCACCGGCCTCGGCGCTCTTGCCAAAGGCCTCAGCGTAGACCTTGGTGCCGTCCTTCAGGGGCAGGGTGCCGTCGTTCTTCAGCAGGACAACGGACTCGCGGTGCACGCGGGAAGCTTCCTCCCAGTCGGCCTTGGTGGCAACGACCTCGGCGGCCTTCCTGGGGTCGGCGTAGGTGTCCTCGAACATGCCCTGACGGAACAGCTCGGTCAGGGTGCGGCTGACAGCGCGGTTCAGGCTGGCATCGGTCAGCACCAGATCTTCCTTCTTGAAGCCGGCGGGCACTGCGTGGGTGTCGTAGTAGTCGTTGGTGCCGCGGGCGTAGCTCTCCTCGCCCAGCTCGTTGTCCAGCAGGCCGGAGATCAGGTCCACGCCGCTCTGGGTGACAGCATAGCCGATGCGCTCGGGCTCGTCCAGCATGTCAACGCCCCAGCACATGTTGTGGACAATGCCGGTGTCGGAGTTGATGTAGCCCTTGAAGCCCATCTGGCCGCGCAGCAGGCCGTCGATGAACACCTTGTTGTAGGCAAAGCCGTAGGGCTGGAGCTCGATGGGGTTGCCGTTGAAGTCCTCCTGCGGAGCGCTCTTCTCGGCGCTGGGCTTGGAGTAGTAGGGCATGATGGACTCGGCATTGTGGCGGATGGCGGCGCGGAATGCCGGGATGTGGTACTTCTGCAGGGAGCCGGGGGTGGCGTAGATGTTCCACTGGCCTGCTGCATAGTGGGGGTCAAAGCCGTTCTCACGGGCACCGCCGCCGGGGAAGTGCTTCACGGTCATGGAAACACCCTCGGGGGTAACGCCGTTGCTGCCGCCCTGGATGCCGGGGATCAGGTGGTCGAAGATCTCCTCAATCAGTGCGGGGTCCTCGCCAAAGGTGCCGAAGGTGCGCTGCCAACGGGGGTCGGTGACGCAGTCGGCCATGTACATGTAGCCCTTCTTCAGGCCGCAGGCATTCCACTCGCGGCGGATGGTGTCGGCGAACTTGTCGATGATGTCGATGCGTGCAGTGCCCTTGACGGCAGCAGCAATGCCCAGGGTGCCGGGATAGGTGGCAAACACGCCGGTGGCATCGTTCATGCCGAACACGACCTCGCCGTTCTCGTTGCGGCTGTTGGACATGACCTGCATGGGAACAAAGTGATCACAGGTCTCGGTCAGGTACTGCAGCTGGTTCAGGTAATCTGCCAGATCCTCGGGCGTGGGGCTCTCGCGCAGGATGACGTGGCGGTTGAAGCTCTTCTTGACCATGTCAGAGGTGCTGGGCAGGGACTGGGAGCCGAAAATGCTGTCGGAGACGTTCACGGGTGCCTCGTCCAGCAGGCCGCTTTCGTCCGCCACGGGCTTGTGGCCGGTGGCTGGCCGACGGGGGGAAGGATACTTGGGGCCCATGCGCCAGTCGGAGGTGAAGATCTGGCCGATCTTCTCGCTGGTGGTCAGAACCTTGACATAGGCCTCGGCGCGCTCAGCCGGGGTCAAGCGCCAGTCGTTGACTGCGCTGACGGTGCCGGTGCCGTCGATGTCCTTGAAATACAGGCCGTCCTGCTCGATGACCTTGCGCTCCACGGTGCTGATGGTGGGGCCGTTGGGGTTCTGGTAGCGCTTTACACGCTCGGATGCTTTCACTGCCATAGTGTTTTCTCCTTTTCTTTTGAACGCAGCGGCCCATGCCACAGAGCCGCAGATGCTATACCTATTATAATAGGCCCCCGCGCGGAACAACTAGAAAATTTTTTGGATATTTCCGCACTTTCCCTGTATTCTTTTTTGCGCACGGTTGAAATACAAGTCTGTTTTGTGGAATGTGCTGTACTAGTATCTTACAATCATGTGCAAAATGACGAACGCTGTTTTTTAAAACTGTTGATTTCGCCCAAGGAGAGTAAAATTGTCCTGTTTTACCTCAAAATTTTACTAACAGAAATTTGATGGATAGTTCATAATGTATACATAAAAATCCCCCGGTTCGCGATGTGGCAGCCGCAGCCCACGGGGGACCGAATGAAAGGCCGGAGTGAGTGGCAGCACACCGGCCGCAGAATTGAAAGGAGAGCTTCTCTATGGCAAAGGTCAAACAGCCGCTTGAAGAAAACGGCATCCACAGAGCGAAAATGTGGGAGATCATGATGTACGCTCTGAACAACACCTCCACCAACACCTACATGATGGTGGTCGGTTACATCAGCTACTTCCTGATCGGTATCGTCGGTCTGGCATCCGTGCTGGCCGGTTCCATTGTTACCATCATGCGTGTCTGGGACGGTGTCACCGACCCGTTCGTTGGTATGATGGTCGATAAGACCAACGGCAAGTTCGGCAAAAACCGTCCGTTCATTGTCATCGGTCAGATCATCATGTTCGTCACCACCTTCGTGATGTTCAACTTCATCCCCAAGATGGGCACTGGTGTCCGCTTTGTTGCGTTCATCATCATCTACATGATCTACATCCTGGGCTACACCTGCCAGTGCGTTGTCACCAAGTCTGCTCAGACCTGCCTGACCAACGATCCCAAGCAGCGCCCCATCTTCGCAATGTGCGATACCGTGTACAACATCATCCTGATGAACATCATGTTCCCCATCATTGTCACCGATGTCCTGGTGCCCAAGTTCACCCTGACTGCTGAGAACAACGCTGCAGAGATCGCTTCTCTGGTGGCACAGAACCCCGCTCTGGCAGGCATCGTGGAGAAGTCCGGCGGCAGCCTGTCCGCTTTCTACAACCCCGGCCTGTTCACCACCATGCAGCTGATGTTCGGCGGCCTGTCTGCAGTGTTTGCAGTCTGCGCCATCATTGCTCTGTGGCGTAAGGATAACTCCAAGTACTTCGGTCTGGGCACCACCCAGAAGGTCGGCGTGAAGGATTACGTTGACACCCTGGCTCACAACCGTGCCATCCAGATGCTGGTGGTCTCCGCATCTACCGATAAGCTGTTCATGTCCACCAAGAGCAACGCTACCGTTATGATCTGCCTGTTCGGCATCATCTTCGGCAACTATGCCGCATTCTCCAGCTACTCTCAGATCACCTCTATCCCCATCTGCCTGATTTCTCTGCTGCTGATGAACAAGATCGCTCGTCAGATGGGCCAGAAGGCATCCATGCTGGTGGGTACCTGGGGCGGCATCATCGGCTCCATCGCCATCACCCTGTTCCTGTTCTTCTTCAACCCCAAGGGCGATGCTTCCAAGTTCTCTCTGCCCGCATTCCGCCTGATCCGTCCTGACACCTGGGGCACTCTGTTCACCGGCTGGACCACCACCGCTTTGATCTTCGTGCTGCTGGTCATCGCATGGTCCGGCGTGCAGGCACTGTCCTCCTCCATCGTTATCACCATGACCGCTGACTGCGCCGACTACGAAGTCTACCGTACCGGTAAGTACGTCCCCGGCCTGATGGGCACCCTGTTCAGCTTTGTGGATAAGCTGGTCTCTTCTCTGGCAACCACTCTGGTGGCCCTGTTCTACTCCATGGTCGGCTTCAAGGACGCTCTGCCCGACACCATGACTCCGTACTCTGACGGCATCTTCTGGGCAACCATCGGCTGCTTCGTCCTGCTGCCCATCGTTGGCTGGCTGTGCAACGTTGTGGCTATGCACTTCTATCCCCTGACCAAGGAGAAGATGGCAGAGATCCAGGCTGAGATCGGCCGCATCAAGGCTGAGGCTGCTGCAAAGCAGGCTTAAGGCCAACCATCTCCCTGCGGAAATTTTGAATCCGGGACAGCGCCGCTGTCCTGCATCGTAACCGGAAATGTCCTGCGGCGGGCCATCCTCTGCCGCAGGACTTTCTGATACCCTGAGACCCGGAAGGAATACCACTATGGCAGAAGAAAACAAGCTGAACCAGACCCCTGAGACCACCCCGGCCCCCTCCGCTGAGGCCCCGGAAAAGGCTCCCACCACCGGCGAACTGCTGGGCGATGTGGAGCACTACGACGAGGAAAAGGACGATTGGAGCACCGGCTATTACGGCACCGGCAGCCGCCAGCAGGTAACGGACGATGTGTTCCACAAGCTGGAGACCGGCGAAGAGTTCACACGGGATGACTTTATCAAGGCGGAGCTGGCGCTGCAGGATGCCAAGCTGGAAGCCGGCATCGATCTTGAAAAGGAGAAGAGCCCGGGCCTCATTGGTAAGTATCACGATTGGAAAAAGAACCGCGTAAGGCACAAGGTGAACAAAAAGAAGTACCTTCTGCTCTGCCTGTTTCTGGGCTGGTGCGGCGGCCACCGCTACTATGAAAAGCGGTATGCGCTGGCGGCCTTCTACACCCTGTTCTTCTGGAGCGTGGTGCCCTTCTTCCTCTGCGTGACCGACCTTCTCATTGCACTGCCCATGCAGGCCGATGAGAACGGCGACATCCTGATCTGACATCTTCCTCTATTCATTCATTTACCTCCTAGCGCCAGAAAGGGCCTGCGGCATTTGCCGTGGGCCCTTTCTGGCGTTTGCAGGCCCGTTCTCTGGCGCAGAACATAGTGGCAGCTAACTGGCGTTGTGCTATACTAGTATATCAATTGGTTGTGCAATAAGCACAATAGAATTTTTCACATTAGTGAAACTTTTTCCATAATCGTAAAATTGACCTGTTTCACCTTAAAATATTACTAACAGATAGATCAAAAAGCGTTCATAATATAGACATAAAGTTCCGGACGGGCTGGTACGCAGTGGCAGCTGTAAGCCCCATGGAGAAAACGGAGAATGTTCCTGTGTGAACAAAGGAGAGAATGAAATGGCAAAAACCAGAAGTCTGCCGGATAAGTTCTATGATAAGGACTATGAGCACAACGGCATCCACCGCGTTCCCCTGTGGCGTATCGCAGGCTACGCGCTGAACAACACCGCAACCAACGTTTATCTGATGATGATGAACTACGCCACCTACTACCTGATGGGCTGGGTCGGCGTTGGCATGATGGTCGCTTCTTCCCTGACCATGATGATGCGTATCTGGGACGGTGTCACTGACCCGTTCGTCGGCTTCATGGTCGATAAGACCAACGGCAAGTTCGGTAAGAACCGTCCGTTCATCGTGATCGGTCAGATCATCCTGTGCGTCACCAGCTGGGTCGCATTCCATGTGACCCACAAGCTGCCTCAGGGCGTGCGCTTCCCCTTCTATGTGGTCGTTCTGATGGTCTACTACCTGGGCTACACCTGCCAGTGTGTCGTTACCAAGTCCGCTCAGTCTTGTGTGACCAACGATCCCAAACAGCGCCCCATGTTCGCTTCTTTCGACGGTGTGTATAACACCTTGGTGTTTGCTATCCTGGGCATCATCATTCCCCGTATCGCCAATAGCTACAACGATGTGGGCGGTTACGCATCTCTGGAGTTCTTTGACACCCTGTGGAAGATGACCGCTGTCATGTCTGCGATCTTCACCATCATCGCTGTGATCTCCATCGCTCCCAAGGATCGTTCCGAGTTCTTCGGCACCGGCAAACCTGTCAAGGTCGGCCTGAAGGATTACTGGGATACCCTGAAGAACAACCGCGCCATTCAGATGCTGGTCCTGTCCGCATCTACCGATAAGCTGGGTTCTTCTGCAAAGTCCAGCGCCGTCATGGTCGCCATGTTCGCCTGCATCGCCGGTTCCAACCTGCTGCAGAGTAATGTTACCGGTCTGGTGACCATCCCCAGCACCATCGTGTGCTTCCTGTTCATCAGCTTCTTTGCTACCCGTCTGGGTCAGCGCAAGGCTATGTTGATCGGTTCTGTGGGCGGTCTGATCACCAATGGTATCCTGGCAGCTCTGTGGCTGTTCGGTGATCCTACCACCATGACCTCCAACCCCGAGACTGGTGCTCTGAACTGGGGCTACTTCCTGATCATCTATCTGGTCTTTACCATCATCACTGCTGGTTTCCAGGGTATCTCTGGCAACATCGTTATCCCCATGACCGCTGACTGCGCCGACTACGAAGTCTACCGTACCGGCAAGTACGTCCCCGGCCTGATGGGCACCCTGTTCAGCTTCGTGGATAAGCTGGTCTCCTCTTTCGCTCCCATGGTCGCCGGTATCATGTTCAGCATGTGCGGCTTCACCGATCACAACCCCGTTATGGGTGACCCTGTTACCCCGGGCCTGCGTATGGGCGTTGTCTTCTGCGCTTACGGCATGATCATGCTGGGTCTGGTCTGCAACCTGATCGCTATGAAGTTCTATCCCCTGACCAAGGAGAAGATGGAAGAGATCCAGGATGAGGTCGCTCAGATCAAGATGAAGGCCATGGCTGAGAACGCCTAATTGGTACTTGCAATTTTCTGCGGAAACCTGTAAAATCAAATAGAAAAACCGCTCGCCCTTGCGGCGGGCGGTTTTCTGCTTTTGGAACAAAATTCAGACAAGAGGTACATCGTAAATGGAAGAAAAGACACAGTGGGTAAAGGACCCGGACCATGGGTTCATCTGGAACACCATCGACCACCTGTTATACTGGAGAGAACACCGTGAAAAGCACTGTGTCAGCCGTAAGAAGTATATGCGCCTGTGCATTCTGGGTGCGTTTGGTGCGCACCAGTTCTATGCCAAGCGCCCGGTGCTGGGCCTGCTGTATCTGGCAACCTTCTGGAGTGGTTTCTCTGCCGCTATGACCATCGTGGACTTCATCATTGCCGTGCCCATGAAACCGGACGAGAACGGCAACATCTGGCTGTAAAAAGCCCTCTGGCGGCCTGCTGGGCCGGAAAGGAAAACACCCTATGGATAATGTTATGCAGTTTCTGTTCAACACCAACCACGAGCAGCCCAGCATCCTGGTCTGGATCCTGCTGATCGTGATCGCGGTCGTGATTCCCAATTACGTCAGATATCGGATGGAGCAGAAGCGCTCCAATGATTCTGTTCCCACCCAGAACCCTGCCCGTTCTGCCCCGCGCAAGAAGAAGCGCAGCAAAAAGCGCTGAGCCGCAGGCTGGGATAGCGCGGCAAAGATGCTTTGATATTTCATGATCTCCCATAACCGAAAGGGCCCTGCAAATGCCGCAGGGCCCTTTTGGTTTGCCAGCGTGTGTGGAGATGGGGAAACAAAAACCGCCCCGGCAGGGCTGCTTTGTGCAGTGCCGGGGCGGTTCGTTTGTTTTTTGGTGTTCAGATGCAGGAAGTACTTACTTCTTGATCTTGATCAGCTGTGCGTTCAGGCTCTCGATAAAGCCGTCGGGCATGTTGATCATCTTAGCCATAGCCTCAGGGGTCATGCGCTTCATCATATCCCACATGCCAACGCCGGGCTTGACATCAAAGTTGGTGGCCAGCTTGACAGCCCTGGTGGCGAGAGCCAGAGCCTCTTCGTTCTTGGAGAGATCCTCCATGCTGTCCTTGATGCTGTAATAGCCCTCGGGGAACTCCATCGGAGCCTTCAGATCCAGGCTGCCGACCTGCTTGAACCAGTTGGCAACGCCCTCCTGACGCTCGTTGAACTCAGGCAGAGTGTAGCAATCAGGCTCCTTCTCGACCTTTTCCAGCGTGATGGAATCCTTCACGTCACCGGCAACGGCCAGGATGGTGTTGAAGCCCTCTTCCAGAGCAACGTTGAACTTGAATACGCGGTGCGCGGTCTGCTGGCCGACTTCCTTACCGTTGACGTACAGCACAACGGTGTCCTGGTTGGAGTAGACCTTGATCTCGGTGGTCTCGCCTGCGCGCTGTGCATGGCGGCGGCCAGCGATGTGGACCATGGGCTGCTTGGACCAGTATGCCTGGTAGACAAAGTAGCTGTCCTTCTTGGTCTTGCGGTCAATGGTCATCAGGCCCTTGTTGTTGCGGCCTGCAACGCCGCCCTCGTTGCGGGCAGCACAGCCAAAGTCGAACATGTTCCAGCAGTGGGTAGCCCACACCCAGGGACGATCCTCGAACACCTGAGCCAGATGCTCGTGGTACAGTGCCTGATACTCCTCGGTGTAGTCCTTGCACTGAGGATCGTTGCTGTGCCAGTTGATGATGCCCTCGGTGCCGTACTCGGAGATGCCGATGCAGATGTCGGGGTGCTCGGCGTGGAACTTGTCCAGCCAGGGGCCGTTCTGCTCCATCTTGCCGCCGTACCAGCCGAAGTAGTGGTTGTAGCTCTCTACATCGGTAATGTGATGCATGGGGCCGTCAACGGGGGTGTTGGAGACGTGGGCAATGGTGGTGAGACGGGTGGGATCCAGCTCACGCACCAGCTTCTGCAGGTCGTGGTGGTTGTCCACCAGCTCCTGGCAGATGCCGCCGATCAGGATCTCGTTGGACAGGCCCCAGAACATGATGGAGGGGTGGTTGTAGTTCTGGATGATCAGCTCGGTCATCTGGTGACGGCAGTTCTGGTGAGCGGAGGGGTCCTTCTTAAAGACGCTGATGAAGGGGATCTCAGCCCAGACGGCGAAGCCCAGCTCGTCACATGCGTCGTAGAAGTCCTGGCTGTGCTGATAGTGGGCCAGACGGATGGTGTTGGCACCCAGCTCCTTGATGAGCATGGCATCCTCGTAGTGATCCTCAGCGGTCAGGGCGTTGCCCTTGTACAGACGATCCTGATGGCGAGCCACGCCGCGCAGCGGGGTGGGCACGCCGTTGATGGAGAAGCCGTCGTTCGGGGTCACAGTATAGCTGCGGACACCCACGTTGGCGTAGATCTCGTCAAAGGTCTCGTTGTTCTTCTGCAGGCGGGCGGTCACGGTGTACAGGTTGGGCTCGTCCATGCTCCACAGCTGGGCATCGGGAACGTACAGGGTGACCTTGGTGCTGTCGCAGGGGCGCACGCCGGAAGCAACTTCGTTGCCGTAGCAGTCCTCGATGCTGTACATCACAGTGTAGGCCTCTTCGCCGTTGGTGACCCAGCTCTCGATCTCAAAGGTGGCACCGCCGTCCTCGGTGGGCTTGGGGGTGACCTTGATGCCGGGGCCGCCGAAGTAGTCCAGGTCAAAGTGGGTGCCGGGCACGCTGATCAGGTTCAC
>OGPV01001882.1_pt1 | contig 13281 bp, 16 predicted proteins | sample 1553001 | NCBI WGS metagenome assembly OGPV01 (sample SAMEA2580268, study PRJEB22360) | human gut metagenome | biome: human gut; feature: human-associated habitat; material: faeces | place: Denmark | collected 2008/2010
TATTTACTTAAAATTATTATTGAAATTAATGCACCATATCCATAAATAGGGCATATTGGACCATATAAAAAGCCTCTTTTAGAAAAATAGCCCATTACATAAGCACAATAAAAGGTTTCCATTATCCAACCCAATAATGCAAATGTAAAAAAATAGATTATGTATATGCAATGCCTAGATAGTTTTTTATTATTAATTTCCATATATAATGCTCCTTTAACATTAATATAATAACAGATTATACTAAAAAAGTAAAATAAATTTATGAAAATTATGAAATGATTTATAATTATTTAAGTAATAATTATGGATTGATGAAAGGAATGATGGTTAATATGAAAAAAGTAGAATTATTGGCTCCGGCAGGTTCTTTTGAAAAGGCTAAAACAGCTTTTTTATACGGCGCAGACGCTGTTTATTGCGGAACAGGAAGTCTGTCACTAAGAAGTAGATCAGAAGTGAATGATAATGAATTAGCAAAAACGATACAATACGCACATAGTATAGGCAAAAAAGTTTATGCAGCAATTAATATTTATGCTTGGGATAGTTATTATGATGAAATAAAAAAACAAGCCAAAATGCTAAATGAATTAAAGGTAGATGGAATTATTGCTTCAGATGGAGGAGTAATTGATGTTATAAAAAAAGAAGCACCAGATATAGACATACATATAAGTACACAAGCAAATACGGTTAGTTATCATAGTGCAAATTTTTGGCATAAAAATGGTGCTAAAAGAGTAATTTTGGGAAGAGAATTGAACAAAGAACAAATTAAGGAAATAATTAAAAATAAAGAAGCGGGATTGGAAGTAGAAATATTTGTACATGGAGCAATTTGCTTTGGATATTCTGGTAGGTGTTTTTTAAGTGACTTTTTAGCAAGTAGAAGTGCAAATCTAGGTGATTGTGCACAAAGTTGCAGATGGGCATATAATGTGTATGTAGAAGAAAACAATAACCCAGGAAATTTGATGCCTGTAGAACATGATGAAAAGGGAACATATATATTTTCATCAAAGGATTTATGTTTGATAAAAGAAATTCCAGAAATAATAGATATGGGAGTAGAAAGTCTAAAAATTGAAGGAAGATTAAAAACAGAATATTATTTAGCATCAGTAGTTAATGCATACAGAAATGCTATAGATGATTATATGAAAAATCCAAATGAATATGATTATAATAAATATTTAAAAGAGCTGGAAAAAACTAAAACAAGGGGATTAACAACATTTTATTTTAATGACAGAAATAATAAGGATTTTCAAGAATATGATGGAAAGCAATACAATCCTAACTTTGAATTTGGAGGAAAGGTATTAGAAAACCAAGCAAATAAAACATTAATAGAAATACGCAATAAATTAAGTATAGGAGATAAAATGGAAATATTAATTCCAGGAAAAATAGAAGTTGAAGAGTTCACCATACAAAAAATGTGGGATTCTGATACTGAAGAAGAGATTACAACCGTAAATCCAGGGAAACAAGGACAAACTGTAAAATTAGAACTGCCAATTGAAGCAAAAACAGGATGGATATTAAGAAGAAGAAAATAAAATATTATTTTTCTTCAAGCTTTTCGAAATTTAGAGCTAAACAGAAACAAATAATAAATAAACCAATGGAAATAATACCTTCAAAATTCAAATTGAAAGAAGGAATTAACACTAAAACAGAACCAATTATAAAACCAATAATGCAATAAAAAGTTTTGGTGTAATAATAGTCTAAAAGATATTTTATTAAATTTAAAAATACAAGCCCACCAATAATAACGCCAATTCCCAATGGAAATAAAACTGGCAAGTATAGGGTTGAAATAGAATCTAAATAAATATTATATATACCAAGTAATATTAAAATTACACTACTACTAACACCAGGAACAACAATTCCTATGGACATTAAAAAACCACACAAAACAAGGTAGAAAAAATTTGAGTTTTCAATTGAAAGAAAATTAATATTACATTTATTTTCAATGAAAATAAGCAAAACGGCAATAGCAAAAGTTGCAATCAAATACAACATATAAGTTAAGCGAAAGCCAACATCTTTATTGGCTTTTTTGCATAAAATAGGAACTTCTCCTACTATTAATCCGATAAATGCAAATTTTGTTGGCGTTGGAAAAGTGGTAAATAGAAATTTTAGGACATTTCCTAAAGCTATAATACCAACAAAACTGCCAGATGCAATTGGAAATAAAAATTTAAAATTATTTTTAGTGTCTTTAAAAAAATTTAAAACACTATTTACTAGTTTTTCGTATATACCCAATATTACGCATAAAACTCCACTGCTTATTCCAGGAAGTATTGCGCCAGCGCCTATTAAAATACCAATACAAAAATTTAAAATGTAATTCATAAAATACCTCTATATAAAAATATTATATAGAGGTAAAAAATATTACAATTATTCTTCAATTATTTCTTGAGCTAATTTGCCTATAGCTTTTGTTTCAATTCTGGATACATAAGAACGTGATATTCCCATCATTTGCGCTATTTCGCTTTGCGTTTTTGGCTTATCACCATTTAGACCAAATCTTAACTCTAGGATAGTTTTTTCTCTTAGTTTAAGTACTTCTTTCATTTTATTATATAATTTTTTTATTTTGAATTTTAAATCAACTTCATCTTCTATAGGCTTGCTATTACTTTCTAAAATTTCCTGAAGGGTTATAGTATTATCATCTTTATCTTTTCCAATTGGATCTTCCAAGTATACTTCTGCACTTAATTTTTTAGTACTTCTTAAATACATTAAAATTTCATTATCAACGCATCTAGAAACATATGTAGCAAGACGTACACCCTTAGAAGAATTGAAACTATTAATACCTTTTATTAACCCAATAGTACCAATTGAGATTAAATCATCTAATTCAATATTGGTGGAACTATATTTTTTACAAACATGAGCTACAAGTCTTAGATTTCGTTCAATTAAAATGTTTTTTGCTTCATCATCTCCTTGAGAAAGTAGTTCCAAATAATATTGTTCTTCACTAGAAGAAAGTGGCTCAGGAAATAAACTATTGTTAGAAATATAACCAACTAAAAATATAGCAGATTCTAAAAAATGTAAAAAACCATTTAGTAAAAATGCAAGCATAAAAACCTCCATAAAAATATTTTTTTAGACCATTTGCTAAATTATATGAACAGAAAAAAATAAAGTGCATGACTTATTAAATAAAAATAAAAAAAGTTGAGTTTATCCTTGATATTTTACGTAGTTTATTGTATTATATAATATGTAAGAAAAATGGAATAAAGGATGAAATATAAGATATAGAAAGGGGAAAAGCTATGAAAAAATTTATAGCAGTCATAACAATTTTTATGTGCCTATTAAGTGCAACCACAGTATACGCAGCAAATACAGAAAATGTAATAGAACCAACGAAAACAAGTGGAACTCTAGTTGAAATTAAGCAAAAAGAAATTAAAACAATGGAAGATTATGTAGAACAATATGGAAATGAAACATATGGATATGTTGCATACATACTAAACTTAGTTAGAATATATAGTATACCTTTTTGTTTTGTAGGAATAGTTATTAGTGCTATATATCGTTATGTAATAGGAATAAGAAAACTGGATGTGCAAGACAAAGGTTTTGGTGTAATGATAGGTATAGTAACAGTTTTAGTAATATGCCAAATATTACCATTGATTTTTGCAATAGTAGTAAAAGGTTGGAGGGGTTAAACAAATGAAGGTATTGTTTGCAGTTGGCAATGAAAAAATATCAGAAGCGATTATAAAAGAATATCAAAAGAATTATTCAGAAGAAATAATAAGCAAAAATGTATATTATTTTAATGCAATACAGAAGGAATTACAAAAAGATAAGTCATATGATAGAATAATTATAAGTGAAGATTTAGAAGCATTTTCAAACAATAATTATGACGAGATTGATAGATTTATAAGAGGCAAGTTAGACAACATATCAGCAGAAGCAACAAGCAATTCGGGAGCAGACATACCAATAATACTTATATGCAATGACAGAAGGGCTAAATCAGAAATTTTCTTAAATGAAATATTAAAAAGCAAAATCTATAATGCGTTATTAGGACAAGATAGAAACGTATCAAAAATTTGTGAATTAGTCTACAAACCTAGAAATCAAAAAGAAGCAATAGCATATTATCAAGTGAGAACAGAAGATTCAGAAGCTATGTTTAGCAGAGAAGAAGACGTAAGCGAGACAGAAATTCAAAATATCATTAATCACTATAAAAAGTTAGGCAAAAATGAAGAAAAATATATTGAAAGCTTTAATAGTATTGCAACTCAATATACAGATGCACAATTAAGATTAATTGCACAATTTTTACCATTAAATGTTAAAGCTGTACTTGAGGCTAGATGTGAAAAATATCAAAAAATTGTAAGCTATGGTTCTAGTAGAAGCTCAGATGGAAAAAATAAAAAAACTCAAACAGCATATGAACCACCAAGTGTTAAAGTTAAAAAGATAAAATCTAATATTAATGATAAAGAAGAAAATAAAAAAATAAAACTGATAGAAGAACAGTTAAAAAAGAATAAATTAACCAAACCAGTAATTATACCAGAAGAAGTAAATGTATCAAATGTAAAAAAAGTTAAAACCAAACCAATAGAAGTGCAAGAAAAATTGAAAAAAGATCAACTAGATGAAAAAGAAAAAACTAGTATAACTGAAGAGATAAAAACAGCGAAAGATATGAAAAAAGAAATAGAAGAAACACCACTAAGAAAAAGAGGAAGACCTAAAAAGGAAACTATTGCAGACAACAGTGAAGTAGAACCTCAAATAAAGAAAAAAAGAGGAAGGCCTAGAAAGGAACAGTCAGAAATAGATAACAGTGATATACGAGATGATTCTGAGCCAAAGGATATTGTTAATTTGTTTGATATGGATGAAGAAAAAGAAGATGATATTTTGCCAGGCCTTGAGGACATAGAAGAAACAACATTGCCGGGGTTAGATGATAAACTTCCTGAATCTGAAGAAATTGAAGAAAATGATAATATATTGCCAGGCCTTGAAGAGAGCAACGAAAAAGGAAGTTCATTGTCAGAATCAGACGAAGAACAGCAAAATATACTACCAGGATTTGAGGATTTTAGTAAAATGTCAGACGAAGATGATACAGTGCCTAAGTTTGAAAGTTTAGATAGGAATGAATACACAAATAAGGTTGCAAGCGAACAAGAGCAAAAAATAGAACCAATTAAAAATGTAGATATCGATATGAATTTGTCTAGCTTACTCACAAAAGATAAGAAAATAGTGGCTTTTGTAGGAACTTCAAAAAATGGGACATCCTTTATAGTTAATAATATAGCACAATTATTATCAGAAAAAGGCATAAAAACAGCAATACTTGATTTGACAAAAAATAAAAATGCATATTATGTATATACGGACAATCAAGAAGAATTAAGACAAACAGCAATTTCTTCTATACCAAACTTAATTAATGGAATAGTAGAAGGAATTGTGGTAAACAAAAATTTAAGCGTATTTACTACTTTACCAAATGAAAATGATGTAATAAATAATTATTCTGAGATACTGGAAACTTTAATTAAAAATTATTCATTAATATTATTGGACTGTGATTTTGAAACAAATTTTGGATATTTTAAAGAAGCACAAGAAATTTATTTGGTGCAAAGCTTTGATGTCTTAACAATTCAACCATTAACAGCATTTTTAAGGGATTTGAAAGCAAAAAGTATTTTAAATCCAGAAAAATTAAGAATAATTTTAAACAAATCTTTAAGAGTAAGAAATGTGACTGACAAACTGATAATAGGTGGAATATCAGTATATAATGACCCTGCTATGTCATATATGACAGAATTATTCAATAAGGACTTAATTAAATATTGTTCTATACCGTTTGAAGAACAGACATATTCAAGATATCTTGAAGGATTAGTAGAATGTAAAATTTCCTTAAAAGGATATTCTAAAAAATTCTTAATGTATCTGTCAAAATTAGGAAATATGGTTTATCCACTAATTAATAGTATGCCTCAAAAATCAATGAGCAATTATAATAATATATATAAAAATAGTGAATCAAAATTTACAAATCAAATGAATGAAACATTAAATAAAATGAAAAATAAGTATTAACAGTATAGTAAATTTAAAGAGGTGAGTTTTTTGACATTAGCAATAATACTACTGCTTGTAATAATAATAGTAATTTTAATGATATACAATGTATCTATACATAAAAAAATAGAAAGTTTTTCCAACCTTAATCAAAAAGTAACAAGTTTAAATGTACTTCAAGATTTGCTTGATACAATTAGTGAATACACAACTACTAAGGAAAAATTTGCAAAAATTAATAATATTCTGATAGAAAAGTATGGCATAAAATATTCAACAATAGTTGTTTATGATGGAGTTGAGTATGTTGTAAAAGCATCTAATGTTGATGAAAAACATTGGGATACATTAAGCAAATTACAAACAGAGCCGATATTTAAAGATAGTATACAGACAGCTACACCAAAATATTTAACAGTAGAAAGAGAAGGCGAAAAATTGCCATATCAAAAAAGTGAATTTGCAAGGGCAAAAGCTGCAATATTTTTCCCCTTATATATAGATAATGTATATATAGGATATTGGATAATAGAAGGAACACAACCACATGAGTTTGATAATTTGGATGTTACAATTTTAGAGGTAGTAAAAAATAATATAGTGTCAGTTGTGAAAACAGTAACAACTCAACAGATATTAGAAAATATAGTAAGAGAAGACAAATTTAGTGGATTAAAATCAGTTGAATATTTATATGGCGACGGTAGAAAAATAATAGATAAATATACAATTTCGGCAGTATGCTTATTTAAAATAATTAATATAGAAGAAATTAATAATAATATAAACAGAGAAACAGGAAATAATGTTATTACACAGGTTTCGCAAACAATAAAGGACAAACTTCAATCGGAATATATATTTGTTAGATACATGGGACCAAAATTTGCAATAATTTTTTCAGGAATAGATCCACAATCAGCAGAGGAAATTTTAAAGGAAATAAAGGAATCTGTAGAAGAACTAAAAATTTCGCCAGTAGAAAATAATGAAAATCAAGATTACAGTATATGTGCAAGAGCAAAGTTAAATTTTGCAGTAGCGGCATACTATAAGGGAACAGCTTTAGAAGAAGTTATGAGAAGATTAGAAGAATATTTAGACAATGCAGATAAAGAGGAAAATAGTATAAATTTTTTATAGGAGGTAATTGATATATGTCTATGGATGAAACAATGAGTTTTGAAGTAGAAAGAGAGAAGAATGTTAAAACAAAAGAAATACTTACAAAAGTATATCAAGCATTAGAAGAAAAGGGGTATAATCCAATAAATCAGATTGTGGGATATATATTATCAGGAGATCCTACATATATAACAAGCCATAATAATGCTAGAAATTTGATAAGACAGTTAGAAAGAGATGAACTATTGGAAAAAATGGTAAGAAATTATATAGGATTAGGCGAATAATATGCGAAAACTTGGAATTGATTATGGTGATAGCAGAGTTGGAATAGCTATAAGTGATGAACTAGGAATAACTGCTCAAGGACTATGTACAATAAGTCATAATGGAAATGATAAAATAGTTCTAAAAAAATTAGAAGAAATATTAGACAATTATCAAGTAGACACAATTATAATAGGAATTCCTATAAATATGGATGGTACAGAAGGTTTTAGAGTAGAAGTAACAAAGAAATTTATACATAAATTAAAATGTAAATTTAATAAAATAAAAATAGAAGAAATAGATGAACGTTTAACAACAGTTGCAGCACATAAAACAATGAATTATTTAGGAATAAAAAAGGAAAATAAAAAAAATATTGTAGATACAATATCTGCAGTATACATTCTAGAAACATATATGAATAAGCCTAAGTAAAGAGAGCATAATAGTGATTAAGTTATTAAAGTTGTAGAAATACAAATAATATAAATAATTATAATTGAAAGGAGAAAAAGATGAGTGAAGATTTAAACAATGAAATCCCAGAGAACATAGAGGGAGAAGAAGTTGACAATATAGTAATACTTAATGATGAAGAAGGAAACGAAGTACAATTTGAATTTTTAGACTTAATTGAATATAATGAAGAAGAATATGTAATATTATTACCAGTGGAAGATGAAATATCTGAAGAACCAGGAGAAGTAGTAATATTGAAAGTTGAAAGTACATCAGAAGACGAAGAATCTTATGTAAGTGTAGAAGATGAAGAAGTACTAAATAATGTATTTGAGATATTCAAAGAAAAATTCAAAGATGAATTTAATTTTACAGATTAGTAAATTTTAAAAAAGGTATAATGGTAAGACATTATACTTTTTTTCTTGTATAGCGTATATTTTGTGCTTGCAACTTAATTTAATTATGTGGTACAATAATAAAGAAGGAGTTGATACAAATGAGAAATTTTACAACATGGTTAATTGTCATTTTTGGTTTTATGTTTTGGGGATTTAGAGTAGCAGGAGCATTTGCCGCTGGAACAGGTATGGATTTTATGATAAAACCAATGGACTTGGCAATAGAAATACCAGTATTGTTTATAAGTTTTACGTGCATTTGTTTTATAATAAAAAGAAAAATTTTAGCAGCAATAATTTATCTTGTAACACATGGATTTTATTATGGAGTATTTTTATATCAAAATATTAATACAATATTATATGGACAAGTAACAGAAGAAAATTATATTTCTATTTTCTTTTCATTCATAGGAATATTGCTACCAATTTTGGCATTATTGGACTTAGCATTAGATAAATCAAGAACTATGAGACCAAAGGATAAGAAAACAGATTGGTATTATGGAAATGAAAAATATGATAGGAAAATGGACGAAAGAGCAGACAAAAATAATTACCGTACATTATAAAGAAAATATATAGATAGAGAATTACTAGATAAAGGTAAATATTTGCAATGAAGAATTTGAAGAAAATAAAGAAAGATATAAAGCAGGATTATTAAAATACAAAGAAAAGATGATTGTTTTGAAAAATAAAAAGGAAATAAAAACATATTTAAGAGAAACAATATAAAGTAGTTATATACAAAACGTTTAAAAAATTTCCAATAAAAAATCAAATAAAAAAAATAAAAATAAGTATACTAATAATATAAAACAAAAAGGAGGTTTTTTTATGGAAGATAAACAAAAAATAAATTGTACAGTAGAAAGTTGTGTATATAATAATTTGAATAATCACAAATGCACTTTAAAAGAAATACAAGTTACACCAATAGCAGGTTGCAATACAAAAGAACCAGATGAATCAATGTGCAGTAGTTATAAATTTGAAAATTAAAAAAGGCATAAAGACTTGAAAAATGTTTGGAAATAGAATATATTGATGTATTCGGATTTAGGAAGACGATGTCAACTAAATTCAAGTAAAAAAAGCCCCCAAATGTTAGAACAGATTTTAACATTTGGGGGCACATCTCACTATTGAAGGTGAAAATTTTATTAAGTATTGAATATAAAATTTAAAAGATATATAATGTTAAAAAATAAATTTGAGGAGGAATATGTATGCCATTAGTAACAACAAAAAATATGTTTGAAAAATCAATGAAGGAACATTTTGCAATAGGAGCTTTTAATGTAAATAATATGGAAATAATACAAGGAATAGTAGATGCAGCAGCAGAGGAAAATGCACCAGTTATATTGCAAGCATCTTCTAGTGCAATAAAATATGCTAGAATAGGATACTTAAAGAAAATGGTTGAGGCAGCATTAGAAGAACATGATATTCCAGTTGTACTACATTTAGACCATGGGCCAGACTTTGAAACTTGTAAAATGTGTATAGATAATGGATTTTCATCAGTTATGATAGATGGTTCAAAATATGATTTTGAAGAAAATGTAAGACTAACAAAACAGGTAGTTGATTATGCACATGAACATGGGGTAGTTGTAGAAGCAGAGCTAGGAAAATTAGCTGGAATAGAGGATGAGGTTAATGTTGCGAAATCAGATGCAATGTTTACAGACCCAGAACAGGCAAAAGAATTTGTAGAAAGGACAGGATGTGATTCATTGGCAATAGCTATAGGAACAAGCCATGGAGCATATAAGTTTAAAGGGGAACCAAAACTTAGATTTGATATTCTACAAAAGGTAAAAGAGCTAATACCAAACACACCAATTGTATTGCACGGAGCTTCAACGGTTATACCAGAACTAGTAGAAACATGTAATAAATATGGTGGAAATATTCCTGGAGCAAAGGGAGTACCAGACGAAATATTAAACCAAGCAAGTAAACTTGGAGTATCAAAGATTAATGTTGATACAGACTTAAGATTAGCAATGACATCAGAAATACGAAGAGTATTTGTGGAAGATCCTTCTGCATTTGACCCAAGAAAATATTTAACACCAGCAAGAGAAGCAGTAAAACAGACTGTAAAGCATAAAATAAGAGATGTATTTGGTGCAAGTAATAAGGCATAATATTAAAAGCCGTGATGATACTCACGGCTATATTTTTTTACCAAATTCCTTCTTTATTCTCATTTCAGCATCTTTTTTAGCAATATCTTCTCTTTTATCATATAACTTTTTTCCTTTACCGATTCCCAAAGTTATTTTTAAGAAATTACCGGAAAAGTATAAATCCATTGGAATAAGAGAATAACCTTTTTGTTTAGTTTGACCAATAAGTTTTGCTATTTCAAATTTATGTAGTAATAATTTTTTAACTCTTAAAGGATCTTTATTAAAAATATTGCCATGTTCATATAGGCTAATATGCATTCCATAAACAAGAACTTCACCATTTTTTATAATAGCATAACTATCTTTCATATTAATTTTGCCATTGCGTATAGACTTTATTTCTGTTCCAGTTAAAACAATACCAGCTTCTAAAGTTTTTTCAATTGAATAATTATGTTTGGCAGTAGGATTAGTTGCAACAACTTTTTTTGCCATAAAAAACCTCCTTGTCATTTTGAAGACATTTCTTTTGGTAACAATTTGTTACTTTAGGGATACATCTTAATAATAAATATTATATCACTAAAACAGCAAAAAACAAGACATTTCAAAGTTTATGTTCCAGCATTTTAGCTGTATAAATAGTAGCAATTAAAAATAACATAATGTTTTAAAGCTTATTAAAAACATTATATTATTTTTAATTATAGGTCATTAATTCAAAATTATCTGTTATTGCTATTGCTGTCATCATAAAAATTAGAAGAATTTTTTTGACCACCATAATATACAACAAGTGCTATTATTACAATGGCAATTACGGCTAACAAAATCCACATCCAAGTAGAAGAAGTCATATTGGTGCCAGTTGCATTTGAAGTACGAGTTGTTGTGTAGTTTCCTGGATTAGCATTAAAATTAGATGTATTATTGTTGTGGTCAGTATTATTGTTTTTCATAGTATTGGTCATATCTTTTCCGTCGTTTTCTAATTTATTAGTGCCTTCTTTTACACCATTTACAATACCTTTGCCGGCATCTTCTACGGCGTTTTCTGCTCCGCCTATAACATTTCTAACATCATTAACAACATTATTTGCAGCAAATGTATAAGAAAAAGCAAAAAGTGAAATAACAAATATAATAATAAATAAAACAATCTTCTTATTCATAAAATAAAAACCTCCTTAAAAAATGTACAACTTAAAATAATTGTTCAATAATATTATTGTTTTTTTAAAATAAAATATACATAAAAATAAAATTGGAAAATTATTTTCTAATTTCCCAATTTTACTAAAAAATTTTATAATGACTATTTTAATCTTATTAATATGGCTATTGCTAATAATATTAATAATACTCCAACAACTATTAACAAAATATTTAGAATATTTGTTAAACCTAAACTCGCTTCTGGTAAAGAAGATAAAGCATTTAGAGGCGAAGCTGTATTAGATGCGCCACTTGTTGTTGTATTATTTTGTAAATTCATATTAATATCACTTGCACAAACAAACAAACATGATGAAAGTAATATAAATACAAGTAATAAGACAATATATATTTTTTTAAACATGACTACCTCCAAGTACTGAACTTATACTATTAATAATACACAATAAATAAAAAAAAGTCTATATTATTTTTAAAAAATATTGAATAATATAGACTTGAAATTTAATTAATGTACATAAACTGGAGTTCCTAAACCAGCATTTTGAAAAATAATTGGCATTTTATTAGGTGGAATGTTTACACATCCATGACTTCCAGAATACTTTGAACCTGCTCTACCATTTTGTTTATAAACAACTCCGCCAAAATAATTAAAATTCTCTGTAGCACCTCTCCAGTTAGCATCATGTAACCCTTGCGCTTTGGCATTGTTAAATCTCATCCAATATTTAACAAAGGCGTTAGAAGGTTGTAAATATCTATTTGTGTCTGTAAACATTATTTCATAATAACCTTTTTGTGTGTCATAAGAACCTTTTTTTCCAGTTGTAATTGCAGAATCTAAAAATAAAAATCCATTTTTATAAAATCTTAAAGTCTGTGATACTATATCTACTTCCACAAATGTTCTTTTTACATATTTGGTATGTCCTGATATGTAACCAGGTTTTCCATTATATAGTATTTTATACCATCTTACACCGTTAACCCAAGTTTCTCCTAAGACTGCAGGCATACTACCTGTTGTTAAAACTCCTATAATTGTAGAACCAGATGTGCCAGCTTTATTTCTTACATTTAAAGATTTGTCTTTAACAAGTACTTTTTTATACTTATATGCAACATTTAAAAAATTTCTTGTTGTTGCATCTACATTTCCTGTTACAGGAAGGTTATATTTTTTTTGAAATCGTTTTAGATATGCTCTCGTTGAATAAGATACAACACCTGTTGTATCTAAAGTACAGCCCATTACAGCATTTAATTCTTTTTGTAAGTATCTTGCTTGTGTAGTATTATATGTTGCACCAATATTTTGGGATAAAAAAGATACATATTTTGAATATGGCGAAATTATAGGTGTTTCCGTATTAGTTTTTTCAATATTAACTTCTGCACCTAAATCTAATTCATTAGCCGTACAAATTGGAATGATACCTAAAAACAATAAAATAATAGTTAACAAAATTAAAAACATTTTTTTCATAAATAAATTACCTCCAAAAACTATATTAACATAAAATGGCAAAAAAGTCAATATATGTAAACAATAATTA
>OGPV01001886.1_pt1 | contig 13273 bp, 12 predicted proteins | sample 1553001 | NCBI WGS metagenome assembly OGPV01 (sample SAMEA2580268, study PRJEB22360) | human gut metagenome | biome: human gut; feature: human-associated habitat; material: faeces | place: Denmark | collected 2008/2010
ATTAAATCTAAACTTATATTTTATTTATCATCTACTATATTATGATCTTAATTCATAAATACTTTTTCTTTGTAAATGCTTTAAAAAAATCCGCTAATTAATACATAGTGGATTTTTTCATAATATTGCGGATAACTTATTTTTCAAAATTTCCACAAAAATGTGGATAAATTATTTATAACTATTAAAAAAATAAATATGGAATATTATTACCTTTGTATTTTTTTGTAAGTGATTGCTAATTTTCTTTATTTGTTATATAGAAAAAAGCCCTTATTTCAAGGCTTTTAATTACTTACCACAACATTGTTTATACTTTTTTAGGATATATAGTATTATAAGCTTTTCAAAGAAAAACAGTTATGGGAAAAATTGATACTATGTTATATATAGTACATGTAGGACCATACATTTTTTAATTTTTGTACACAATTTGCACACATTGTTATACTTGAAGTTATAGCATTTTTATTTATATATAACAATCTATAATTCACCTTTATAAAAATAAATTTTCATTGCATCTTCGTTATAAGTAGGTTTTGAAATATCTATATTTAGAAAATTTGATATATAATATATTAAATACTGAGATGAAGTTAATAAATCATACTCACATAATATTCCATCATATCTACTTTCAATTATCAAATTTTGATCTTTTCCTAAATATTCTAATAACTTTTTCTCATATAAACTTGTAGTTTTTTGCTTAAAATAAATATTTTTTTTCTGACTTAAATGCTCATAATTAATAAATCTTCCATGTGAAAAATTTTTCTTTTCATGAATTAAACAATTATATATACCAGACTCAACTATTTTACTTTCTAAATCACTACCAGCAGATTCAGTAAAATCGCCTGTAAAAATATTAAAATTATTTCCTTCTTTTAAAAATTCCTTTAGCATTTTTTCATTTTCTTTAAAATATTTGTCAAAGTAATTTTTCCAATAACTTATACTATCTCTAATAAACTCTTCAATATTATCTTTTGATTTATTTTCAAAATATAATTTTAAAAATAAACTAGCAGGAGCCAATGCTCCTTCAAAAGATAAGAATCCTCTCTCTTTTCCTTTATTTGTACCTGTTCGATATGAAATAACATTATTTTTAGATATTCCAGTTTTTGTTACAATTTTTTGTAATTCACCTTTTGTGATAATATATTTATTATCGTTATCAATTAAACTTGTTGATACAAGCAAATCATTTGTTGTTCCTGAGTAAGTAAACAAAAATACTGAATCAACACTATTATTATTTCTATAATATAGGTTCCTAGGATATAAAACGGTTGTATTTATTCCATATAAATAATTAATAAGTTTAGATGAAAATTTTGCACCTGCAAAAGAACCGCCGGTTCCTACAAAAACACTATTATTCAAACTTTCAAAATCTATTTTAGCTAACTTATCATAAGCACTACTATTAATGGCATTAATGATTCTTGTTTCTAAATTATTGATATTTATATTACATCTTTTTATTTGTTTCCTTAGTGAAATATCAAAATTACTGCAAGTACAAGCATCTTTCACTTTTTTTATTTTATATAAATTTTGTATATGTCCTCGTGCACCAAACTTTTTTACAACCTTTTTTGTAAGTTTAGTTGCTTTTTCAAAAGTTGAATCTATAAATTTATAATCAATAATATAGTTATTCTTTATATATTCACTAATAAACATTGAAAAAAATGCATCCCCAGCCCCTGTTGGGTCAACTTCTACCTCAGGGTTACTTAACTCTTTATTGACTTTATTATTATCAAAAACAAAATCTGAACCTTTTTTTCCTCTAGTTACAATTATCATTTTAGGATGTAGTATATTATATATTTCTCCCAATGATTTTATAGAAAATCTATTTTTCAAATATTTTTCAACTCGTTCATTCAAGTTTATAATATCAAATTTATTTTTAATTTTGTCAAGAATATCATTATCATTATAATCTTCTAATTCAAAATATTGTCCCAAGTCTAGCATTTTTCTATTGTTACAATTATCTATTATAATTTGATTTTTATTGTTTAGATTATCAAAAATCAAAACATCATCTTTATTAATTTGTTTCAAAATATCATTTGGTTCTATTTTACTTTCTTCATACCATTTTTTTATATTACAAACAGGGCATCGTTTTTTTGAAGTAAACTCTAATTTATAATTTAATTCTTGATATGATACATGAAAGCAACGAGTATTTATATCTTCAATCACCTTTACATTATCAATGTTTGTTCCAACTTCCTTTAAGCTATTAATTGCTATAGTACCTGCCATATCATCTCCACAAACACCACAAACAGATGTTTCCAAACCTAGTTTAGCAATATTAGCAATTATATTATGAGAAGTCATTCCTCCGTTTACTCCTACCAATTTACCATTTTTATAATAAAAATCTGTAACTAAATCTCCAATACTAATTATTCTCATTTTTTACCATCCTTTTTACATATAATACTTCACTCTTTTTAGAATAGTCACCATTTTTTGCTAAACATTCTAGTATTTTTCTTCTATTTAAATCAAAAATTCCTAAAGAGTCTTCATATGGATTTTTACTATACGGATCTCTCCAACTATATGGACTAGGGAAATATAAACCTTCTATAAAATTAAAGAAATGTCTATAATCTACAGCTCCATGATTAGGCATAAACATTTGACTAATTCTATTGACTCCTGGATACCTTACTGCAACTATTTTATCAACATCGATACCTATATCATAAAAAGTAGTTATAGCTAGTTGCATTGTTTTACCAGTTAATAAATTATCATCTAATATAATATATTCTTTTTGTTTATCAATTCCAAAAAGTTCTATACCACCAGTTTTAAAAATATCAAAAAATCTTAATTCTAACGATTGCTTTTTTGCATATCCAGTTACATTCTTGTTAAATTTTAGTATGGAAACATCATTTATTCTATCGTCGATTGACTTCATTATAATTGGCAATTCTAACCCACCATAACATAATCCACAAATACCTTTATTAAAAATATTGGAATCTTTTTGTAGTGTTAAACTACAAGTAATAAAATTTTCAGCAAAATTATCTATCTCTCTATATGCTCTAAAGTCTTTAGAATAGTTTTCTTTTTCAGATTGTTTAATAAATTCTACTCTAAACTCATTAGTAATTAAAATTGTATCTTTTATTAATTTTTCTAAATCAATACTATTAATTTTATAGTTTTCATTGAATGAAATATTTTTCATTAAATTTTCAGCACTTATTAGACCATTATATAGTTTGTATATTAATGAATCTTTAGTCAATGTTTCAAAGTTAACCATTATATTTTTTTCTATCTGATTATTAACAATTTGTTGATTCAATAAAATTAACAAATAATTTCTAATATTATCTATTACCCCTAATATCATTTTAGTATTATTTAAATCGTTTATATCTAATGTATTATTAATTGCTATTAACGATTTTGATAAAAATTCCATATTGTTATTTAACCATTCATATACCATTTCCTTAGTCGTTATATCTTCTCGTGTATTTTCATCATGGATTCTTTGAGATAAAAAATAATAGTATATACCTGAACCTCTTAATAATATATTTTCGTTATCGTACATTGAATAATGTAAACTAGAATCGTTACATGTAAGATATAGTTGTTTTAGTGGATTATTATCTGATATAGTAATCCATTCATACATAGGAATTTTTATGCTTCCACTAGATGAATCAAATAAGCTAGCTATCCCATCTACTGTTTGAAATTTATTATTAATTAGATCATTAAAATATATAATTTTATGATTTTTTCCTTGAGTCATTTTCTTTTCTGTTTTAGCATATTCTCTTGCATACTCGCTTTCTATTGCATGTTCCAAACAAATTGTAGGTAATAGCTTTGCTTTTTTTAATAAGGCCAAAGTACCATTAATACCTGTTATTATTTTTCCATTTTCAATAACTGGGAAACATTTATCAACAGCACCACTTGTTTTGTCAACACTAAATCCTTGTGGATAATTTAACATAGAATAGTCATTCCCAAATTGGTCGCCACAATCTCCAATTCGAAGCATTGAATTTTGTGGAATACCGATTATTCTCTCAGCAACTTGTATAGCTTTATCTTTAGTGGCAGTACCAATTTGTAATACTTGTTTTCCATTATGCATTCCTATTGTTAGATTTAAATTTGAATTGTTTAAATCTCGTATTAATGAATTAATAATTTGAATTATCTGACTACCCAATTCTAAATTATTATTTAAAATTATTAATCTTATATTTAATATAGCGTTTGTATTAGAATCTACTGAATAAGTAATTTTGCAATGTCCCTTTAAAATGGCTGAATCTAATAAAGTAATAATTTTTTTATTTAATTCATCTAATTTTATTAATTCCTCTTTAGATGATATATATTCATTAATATTAAATAGTTGTTTGCTACCATTACTTGTCATGAATATCCTTGCTCCATCATTAGTAAGCGCATACATTTTTTGTAATTGTTTTTCAGTAACACCATATTTACTTTTCAAATCATAAAGAATATCTTTTAATAAGTCACTTAAGCCAGTCTCACCCCTGCCTGTGATAAAAACTACTGGTATGTGTTTTTTTAACATATTTGCTAGCATTGGCAAAACACGTGAATCTATCTTTGTTGAATTATCTTCTGTTAACGTTCCATCTATATCAAAGCATACTGCATTGTATTTTTGTTGCAGTGCTTTTTGATAATTATTTAACAATTCTTCACTTATCATAAAAACCTCCTATAAAATTCTGCTCAAAGTTTTTACAGTTTCAAACTGACTAACAAATTCTAAATCTTCATTAAAGTAAATACTCTTTCCACCTTTTTGTTCCCAATCGATTAAATTTTTAATACTATCATCAATTAAAATTTCTCCATTATTTGGTAAATATATTTGACTTTTTTTAACATGTGGCGGAACAAATAATATTGGTACCTCTACTTTTCTACTCCTTAATGCTCTTACTTTAGCTTCCATTTCAACTAAAGTATGTATTTTTGTTAAAATAGAAAGCTGTTTTGATCTAGCCTGTCCTTCTAAAATATAATCAATAGCATTATTTATTACTTTGGACTCTTCTAATAATTGAAACCAATCTAATTTTTCAAAAAATTCATTCCAACTCATATCAGGTTCTTGATTTTTTCTTTCAACGACTCTCTTTTCTGTATCAAATATTACTCCATCAAAATCAATAAATATTTTGTGATTAGACATAGTTATCACCTCTTGTAAATGTATTATATCATATATATAGGAAATATTTCGTCTAGATTATTCGCTGTTTAACTTTATTCTGTTAATTTCAAAATGTCTAATATCATTTCTAAGTTCGCAAAATGCCGTTACATAAAATCTTTTATCATAGTTAAATATTTGTAAAGGATGAATTATTCTTTCTTGCCATTCTTGTTTTAAATTTTTATATAATATTTTTAGCGGTATTTTATTTGAAATTGCATCATTTAAAGAAAAATATAATTCTGATTTATCACTAGTTCCATTATCTAAAAAGTATTTACTCTTTTCTTCTTCAACATCACTTGCAAATTTAATTTTATTAATTAGTTTTTTATATTTTCCAATATCTTCATACCCTAATTTTTCTAATACCATATTAATATTTTCTAATAATTGAAGATCATATTTATTAAAATGATTATATTGGTTTTTAGTATTTAGTATGTAATAGCCTCCATTCGGTCCCATAAAGGTTTCAATGGGAATTCCAGCCTGTTCTAATTCAACTTTATAATACCTAACCATACGTTCAGTAATACCTATTTTTTCTGAGAGTTCCTTTACAGTATATTTATTGCCTGTGTTTAAGTAGTTTAACATTTGAATAGTATTTGATATTTTACCCATTTCTTCACTTCCTCTTTTTTATTATATCATTTTATTTTCTAATTTAACGTTCATTTCAAATATCTCTCTAACTTCTTTCTTATCTTTGTTTGTACTTGAAATATAATATTGTTGTGTTGTTTTTATTCTTTTATGTCCTAATACTTCTGTAATATCTTTTATCTCGTAATCATTTTTCAAACAAATAGTAGCAAAACTATCTTCTAAATCATAAAATCCACATTTAATACCTAATTCACGATGAACTATTCTAAATTAATATCTAAATATCTGTTTCTGAATACGCTCCATCTTTTCTAATAAAAACCATTTCTACTCCTATTTGGTTTAGAATTACTTTCTATGATTTTACATTCCACTAACATACCATACTTATTTTTAACTTCTTCTAAAGTATAAAGTTTATAATTTTTACCACACTCCTTTTTATAACTATTTTGTAATTCTCTATATTTAAATAAAAATCAATATCAGTTTTTACTAATACTCTAAATTATGATTACTAATTATTGCTTCTTTTCGTTTTAACACGAAAAGGATGTCAACAAATTATGTTTTGCTGGCATCCTTTATTTATTAAGTGACAAATAACAAATCCGTTACCTTTTTTAATTTCGATTTTATTCTTATTTTATGCTACTTTCCGCAACAATTCTTATATTTTTTTACCCGAACCACATAGCCTTTTGTATTGGGGATTTTGGGAGTTTTTAGGAGCACTTGGCTCGTTAATTCGGCGTTTGGTTGCACCCCGTAGCACTCAGTAAACCTAGCAGAACTTATCTAATAACTTATCTAAAAAAATCTATTTTTATTTCAATTTTTTAATATTAGTATACATTCTAGGATGATATCCTTTTTTATTATAAAAATTAATAGCCTTTTCATTATAAGCAAAGACATCAACCAAAACATATTCACAATTATTAAACTTAAAATATTCTTCTATCTTTTCCATTAAAGTTTGTCCGACACCTTTACTTCTTATTTTAGATGTAACTATTAATTCAGTAATTATTCCTCTTTTAGGACATTTATAATCTAAATAATCATATTCTTCATATGGAGGAATCGTACCTATAATAAGTCCAATTGCTTTGTCATTTTTAATTGCTAAATAGCATTTACCATTATTTTTATCTACTTCATTCAAATCAACTAATGCCATCTTCTCATGATATTCAGGATGAACTTGATCTAGTTCATCTTTATCAATAGATACAATATATTCCTCAAGTTCTGTTAATAAATCTCTAACGTCTTCAAGATATTTCTCTTCATATTCTATTATTTTCATCTATTACCACTTCCTAATTATTAAAATACATATTCTTAGTTATTAACAATTGTTTAACAACACTATCTTTATCAAATACTTTTTCAATAACCTCTTTATCAGTATGGATGAATCCGGCTTTTTTAAATGTCTTTATTGCGCCTATTCTATCAAGAGGTACCATATCTGATAATTCATTAATATTATTTTTTTCAAACGCTATTCTTTCTAATTCTACTAATGCTGAATAAGAGTATCCTTTTCCTCTATACTTATCACTAATTAGTATTCCCATTGAATGAATATCACCATCAGGATAATAATATACTTCTCCAATAGGTTTTTCTATTCCATCAACGTATATATAAGCAAAATACCTATCAGGTTCTTTATTAACCCATTTATTATACCATTCTATCATTTCCTGATCTGTTTTTGATATAGTTCCTGTTACTTTATCATAACCTTTTAAGTTCATATCAAATCCAGCATTATAATTCATAGTTTTTGGATAATTCATCCATTCTTGTCTATAATGCAAATCATCCTTTGAAGGAACATTTAAATATACTTTTTTCATTAGTATCACTTCCCTTATTATTGTATCATATATACTTTATTTTAAGGTTGATTTAGGCAAAAAAACTTATCTAAAACTTATCTAAAACTTATCTAAACGCCTTTTTTAAAGTAAAATTGTCTAAAAATTGTAAGTAGCAAAAAGCTCGCAAGCCCTTTATTTATAAGGCTTTGCGAGCTTATTTACCACAACATTGTTTATATTTCTTACCTGAGCCACATGCTCCAGTTTTGACCATATTTTACTTATATATGGTACAAATAGTATTATGTGTTTTTCCCTTATTTTATGGGCATTTAGTACATTATATTATTAGTATTATCTATATTATAAATATTACTAATTTTATATGTTACGTGGACAAAATGTGGACAAAAATCATCTTTTCACAGCATTTTGTTTCCGACTTCATTATATCATTTAATCATTAAAATTCAAAGCGCTTGCTATCATTGGTATTTGATGATTAAAATGATAGTTATTCCATTGTTTTCTCAACTTATCTATATTTATTTTAACCCAATTTAATGCCTCTGTTTGTTGTTTCATTGGAAGATTTCCAGCAATTACTTCAATCTTATCATCAATAGAAATTGATATTTCAAATTGATGATTATAAGATGCATGAATATGAGCTCTATTATGTCCTTGTTCTTTTGTTCTTACTTCAAAAACTATATTTTTATATTCTCCTGATTTTGCTCTTTGCTCATATATTTCAAATATTTCAAAGATTATATTTATAATCTCTATATCTACATTTAATTTTTTACTTAAATAATATTTCATTTATAATCCTTTATTTATTAATTATTTTCTTCTAATGCATTAATAATATTTTCAGCAATTCTTGTAATAACAGGTACAGCAACACTATTACCAGCCTGCTTATATAATTTTGCATCACTCATATCTTCAGGCAATTTATAATTTTTTGGATATCCTTGTGCATAAAAACATTCTATCGGTTTTAATTTTCTTATACCAAATTTTGTTTTAATTAAAGGTACATTATGTCCTCCTTCTCCCATGTTAGCTGTTAAAGTTGGAACAAGTTTACTTTGATTTTTTCTAACATACTTTCTTCTCCATTGATACACTGTTGATTCATCAGTCATTTCTGAGACAAGCATATTATACATTTCATCCTTATATTTTCCTTTTGTGTAATAATATTTATCTTCTACTTTTTCTTCAAATTCAAATATATCTTTTATTTTCTTTTTTAATGGTATTGGCATCGGCATTCTGAATTTTTCAAAATCTTTCTTATCTCTAAATGCTACTATATAAATTCTTTCTCTATTTTGAGGTATATTTCCAAATTCACATGCATTCATAACTTGAAAACTTATTTTATCTCTATACCCTGCCTTTTCCAAACATTTAATAATTGTTGCAAATGTCTTTCCTTTATCATGGCCTACTAAATTCTTAACATTTTCTAAAAAAATAACTCTAGGTTTTCTTTCCTTAAAGATTCTTTCCATTTCAAAAAACAAATCTCCTGTTTTATCATCATTAAAACCTTTTCTATATCCTGCAACGGAAAATGATGTGCATGGAAATCCTCCTACCATTATATCAAATTCAGGAATTTCCTCTAATTTAACTTCATGAATATCTCTACAATCAATTTTATTTTTAAAATTTAACTCATATGTTCTTTGTGCGAACTTATCAAATTCATTAGCATAAACAATATTACATTTTTTTGTATTTAAAAAACCAATATCTATTCCACCAACTCCCGCAAATAAACTACAAACTTTATACATATTATTCCTCCTACGCGGCGCGCCGCAATTGTATACGATTTTTAAAAGAGTAAATTCAACTCTTCCTTTCGTATTTTATTTCTTTTCAATCATTCCTCTACGAATATTAAATATTACTGTAGGTTCTATTTCTAAATCATCTATTATTTTATCAATAATACTAAAATGTGGTCGTTTACCTTGTCTTTGATAATCTTCTACTGTGCCAAATGATGATATTTCAATTTGTTTCAATTGATCGGAATTAATTCCAGTATCATAAACATATAGCATATTAGTATCTAAGTTGAATCGAAGGAAAACCAAATCGTCGAATTCACATCTTGGCCCAAAACTACTCAAGTCACCATCATAATTACTTGTAGCTTTGAATTCAACTTTCTTACCATCTCTTGTTTGTGCATCTCCACCAGATTGCTTGTTCCATAATAAGTCCAAACAATAACAACCCATAGGTTCACTAATAGCATCTGGCATATTGATTCCTCTAGATACTAAACTCTTGATGTATGTATTTAAATCTTTCCATTTGAAATATGCATCGCAAGTTTCCTGAATTCTAGGTTCATCAATTTCAACTAAATAACTACCTTTCATTAAATAATACCTAAAGTGAATTTACTCACAATATAATTATATCACATAATTGCTTAGATTTATAAAATAATGAATAATAAATAAAATACTTGGCACGTTTTGTTCTTAAAGAATGAAAGTGGCGATAGTATTTTGATAAAAAAGACGTACACGTTTTGTTTAAATAGTATTTCAATGAAAGTGAGAAAAGTCTTTTTATTTTTTTATGAAGCTAAATGCTGAAATAAAAAAAAGAGCACCAATACTACTTACAATAGTTTGTAGTATTGGTGCTTTATTGGGATTCCAAAGGGTTTATCCTTGGCACACATAGTTATTGGCTCTGCCAATATCGTAGTGTGTTACTATAATGTAATTATAGTTTTCTCATAACTCATAATCATCTTTATTCTTATCATAACCAATATAATTATAGAGCTCATATTCTTTAGTTGTATTCTTTACTATATATTTAACATCTGATTTATCAAAATAATCATTATCATAATATTCTTTAACTTCATTAGCTGTATCTTCTTTTGTTTTATCATTACCTATATGAAGCATCTTCTTAAAGAATTCTTTTACTATATCTAATATAAATTCTATATAATGCTTAAGATTCATATTTTCTTCTTTTAACTCATTATTCTTCTTTTCTAAGTTGCTTATTTCATTATTTAATGAGTAATTCTTACTTTGTAATGATTCATAATTATTAACATAAACTTCTGCTTTCTTTATAGTTGTTTCTAATTTAGGTTGTAGCTCATTTAATTTTTTCGAAATCTTAACCACATTATTCATACTTTCAAAAGTTTCTTTACTTACCCTTATATGATCTTTGTCAAACAATATACTTTTATTTGATTCCATATTTTTTTCTAAATCTGTAATAGCATTTTCTAACATATTATTTGTAGAATCTAATTGTTTGCCTAAGATTCTAGATTGTTTTTTATATTCTTTTATATCTTGATGTTCTACATCACTACCTTTGATACCTCTTTCTAATTTAAAACCTTTATTAGTTAATCTTTCCCAATATTTATCTTGTAATTCAGATAAATGTTTATTATCTCTTATATATTGTTTTTTTGAGATAGTATATCTTTCTGTATTTGTTCTTTTATCTAGCTTTTTTACTAAAGGAATAACTACACAATGTATATGTGGCGTTTTCTCATCCATATGTACTGTTGCATGTAACACTTGTTCTTTCTTATAACCTAAATCTTGATATACAAATTCCATACAGGTATTAGCCCATTTCTTTATATCTTTATTATTCATATTTTTAAAGAATCCTGGAGAAGCAGTAAATAGTAATTCATCACCTACTACATTCTTACTTCTATCTAACATTTGAGAATATGTTCTTTTTCTATCATCTCTTTCAGTTTTCATTCTTTCATCATGTTCTAATCTATATTCTTTTGTTAGTTCATGAAATCCTTTTACATATTTAGAATCTAATGGAACAAGTTCAATGTTATTTTTAGTTAATTCTAATTTTATATCTGGATTGGAATTATATGCTTTCTTTTCTCTTTTATTATGAGAACCTATTTGAGCTAAATCATTTAAAGTATAAATAGGTTCACTTCTAAATATTGCATAGTTCATATTTATACCTCAAACTTAATAGCATTGTTAATAACATCAGACATATTAACTTTATCCAAATTATTAATAGCTTCTCTCTTATTATCTTCTGTAGTAGATATATAATATTTTCTTGTAATAGATGGATCTGAATGTCCCATTAATTCTGATACCTCATTCATTAAAGTTCCATTATTAGTTAATCTTGTAGCATATGTTCCTCTTAAATCATAGAATCTAGCATTTATATTTAATTCATGCTTAATAATCTTATATGGATATTTTGTTATATCTGTACCTACATAAGTTCCATCATCTTGAGTAAATATAAGATTTATTGTTTCTTCATTGTTATTGTTAATAACTATCCTTTTATCAACACTATCATCTTCTAAATGATAATACTTATATTGAGCTCCAAATATTTCTTTTAAATAATCTTGTCTATTCTTATAGTTTATTAATGCCTGTTTTAATGTTTCACCTATATAAACTGTTCTTGTTCCTGAAATCGTTTTAGTTGGTCCTAAATACCATCTTCCTTTATGGTCTTTAGGTCTATCATAAACACTATGTTTAATATTTATTATTCCTTTATCTAAATCTATATCTTCCCATGTTAGAGCAAATACTTCACCCGTTCTTAATCCTGTATAACAAGATGTTAAGAACGAACATATAAATGTTGCATTATCCTTAAATCTTTCTAGGATAATATCTATTTCTTCTTTAGTATAAAGATGTTTAACATCTTCTGAATATTTATTAACTTTTGGAAGTCTTAATGTTAGTGCTGGATTATATTTTATAAATCCATATAGATTACATGCATCTCTAAATGATCCTTTAACTACTTTTAATATGTTTTTATAGTATGATTTAGAATGATTAAATTCATTTACTACATCAATTATGTAACTATTTAAAGATACACTTGTTATAGTAGATAATTTAAACTTACCTATTTTAGGTTTAATATACTTATTAATTAATAATGTATATGTTTGAATAGTATTATATCTTAAGTTATTTTTGCAGTAATTTTCTAACCAATAATCTAAATAATCACTATATGATAAGTCACATGACTTAAATGGTATTCCTGCATTAAGATATTCATTATATGCTTGTACACCAGCTTCTTGTGCTTCTGGTTTAGTTCTATAACCTGATTTACTCAGCCATTGTCTTTTACCATCTACAGGTGCTATTTCTACCCTATATTCATAATAATTTCCTCTTTTTCTTATATTTATCTTACTCAATGACAACACCTTCTAACTTTTTAATATTGTCTAGATCAGATAAATCATTACCTTCATTTACTATTAAGAATTTTTCTAATGAACTTTTTAATACTTTCATACTTCCTAATTTAATTGCTGGTAAATATCCTTTATAAATTAATTGATAAATATAATTAGGACTGGAATGTAATATTTTAGCAACCTCTTGAACTGTATATACTAACTTATCATTCATTAGAATCACCTCTAAACTCTTTAAAAATTTCTTCTAACTCTTTATCGTCAACTTTGTAATTATTA
>OGPV01001901.1_pt1 | contig 13222 bp, 13 predicted proteins | sample 1553001 | NCBI WGS metagenome assembly OGPV01 (sample SAMEA2580268, study PRJEB22360) | human gut metagenome | biome: human gut; feature: human-associated habitat; material: faeces | place: Denmark | collected 2008/2010
AGCCTCCAAGACCGGCAAGTCATTGGCAGACACGCTGGCAAGTGCATTCTCCGACAAGCTGAAGGCCAACAAGACCGAGATGTCCAACGCCACCGGCGAATACGCGCTGTGGGAAGTGACGGGCGGCGACACGGCCACGGTGGAAGAGCTTATCACCAAGAAGACCGAGAGCCTGACAAGGGAGATCGAGCTCCAGACCAAACGGGTGGCCATTGCGAAAGATCAATACGACACCCTGCTGGCCAAGGTGGGCGCGAACAACAGCAAGACCAAGGACGCTTACGGCACCCTGCTGAGCGAGCAGAAGACCCTTGCGGAGCTTCAGAGGAGCAAGCAGGACAGCATCCTGAAGGTCATTCAGGAGCGGTACGAGACCGATGCCAAGACCGCGGAGGACGAATACGAGCTTTGGAGCGCCCTGTACGAGGACAGCGCCGAGGTGACCGAGAAGTCCAACAAGAAGATCGACTACATCAACCGGAAGATCAAGAACCAGGCGGAAATCCTGCTGGCCACCGAGAAGGACTATATCGCCATCAAAAACGAGTTCGGTGAGGCAAGCCAGAAGACCCAGGCGGCCTACCAGCAGTATCTGGAGGCACAGACCGAACAGCAGAAGCTCATCAACGAGCTGAATCAGGCCCAGCTGGATGCCTATGACAGCAAGGTCTCTTACCTGGAAAAGCAGGAGAAGCTTGTGACCAACCGGCAGAACATGCTGGCCAAGCTCTACGGTGACGGCGACCTTGCGGGCCGGGAGGATGCTTACAAGGCTGCGGTGGAACAATACGGAGCCGACAGCGCCCAGGCACGGAAAGCCGCCACCCAGGGCACCATGACCGCCATCATCGGCGTGGGCACGGCACTGGACAGCATGAGCTACAGCCTGAAGAAGGTGACGAACAAGCAGCTGAAGTACGACGAGGCTGTGAAAAAGTTTGGCAAGAACAGCGAGACCGCACTGGATGCACTGGCGGACCTGCAAAGCGAACAGTACAGCTTTGTGGGCTTTGCAGAAAATCTGGCGGATGCCTTTGAGCTGGACGACTCAGGCAAGCGGATGATGATGCAGCTGGGCTACTCCATCTCGAAGAACTGGCGGCCCATTCAGGAGGGCTTCAACAGCGTCTGGGCACAGGTGCAGAAGAGCGCCCCGGAAATGGCCTCGAAGCTCAGCAGAGCCTTTGGCGTGGCCACCAAGGACGGCGTGAACGAAGTGATCACCGACCTCTTTGGCACCATTACCGCCCTTGTGAGCGGTGACTGGGGCGGAGCAGTGACCGGCGGCATTACCACCGTGCTGGACTTTATGGGCAGCGAATTTGGCCAGACGATGATGAATCTGGGCAAGACCATGCTGACCTTCAACAAACTGGCCCAGGGCGGCGGTACCCTGAAGGTGATGGGACAGGTGGTCAAGGTGACCGGCGCGGCCAAGAACCTTGGCAGCATCCTGGGCAACATGAGCGGCCTGCTGGGCTCTGCCACGGGCGGCACGGGACTGCTGGGAGAAGCACTGGGCGGCCTTGGCAGCATCGGCGAGATGATCACCGGCTCCGGCGGCTTACTGGGCGGTCTGGGAGAACTGGGCGGCACTCTGATGAGCGTGCTGGGCTCCATTGGCCCCGAAGGCTGGCTCATTGGCGCGGCCATTGCAGGCGGCGGACTGCTGATCGCCAACTGGGACAAGATCGGTGATTTCTTCAGCGGGTTCTTTGACTGGCTGGGAAATGCCTTCTCGCACCTGTGGGACTGGATCAGCAACGGCTTCCAGGGCCTGGTGGACGTGGGCGGAAACCTGGTCTCCGGCCTGTGGCAGGGCATTACCGGTGCGGCGGGTGCGGTGTGGAACGGCATCTGCGACTTCGGCAGCAGCATCGTGAATGGATTCTGCGACTTCTTTGGGATCCATTCCCCCAGCCGTGTGATGGCGGGCATTGGTGAATACCTGAGCCTTGGTTTGGCGCAGGGCATCACCGACGAGACCGACTCCGTGGTGCAGGGCGTACAGGACGTGAGTGACACGGCCCTTTCCACCATGATGGATCTGGCCCAGCGAGTGGGCGACATTGCCAGCGACGACTTCGAGTATGAACCCAGCATCCAGCCCGTAGTGGACATGAGCGACGTTCAAAATGGAGTGGACTGGCTGAACGACACCCTGTTCCAGAACGGCACGGTCGCCCTGAATGCAGAGCGCACCGCAGGCCTTGCCGCCAACGTGGTGCGCAGAGCCGAGGTGACCAAGGCCCAGCAGGAAGAGGCCAACAAGGCTGACCAGAAGGCAAACCCCAACGCCGACATCGTTTCGAGCGTGGAGGCACTGGGCGAGCACATCGACAGCATTGCCCGGGCCGTGGCCAACATGAAGGTCCAGATGAATGGCCGGAAACTGGTGGGCGAGATCATCAACGACGTGGACGAGGGGCTGGGAAAGATCGCCAGCAGGAGGTAAGAACCATGGGTTATATTTTGCCGGAAACCGGGGATGGGAGGGTTCAAAACCTCATCGTCCCGGTCAGTCCCTCGTATGAATCCAGTATTCCGGACTGGGGGAGCGAAAGTTTTTCTTTTCAATCCTACGGTTTCATGCCGACGGAGCAACCTTATATTTCCAAGGCACAGGAGAAAGTGACGACCGTGACCCTGCCCGGGGTCCACGGCAGTCTGATTCAGCCGGTGTTCCTGGATGCGACAAACACACATAAGAATTGGGAGGCCCGCACAGGGTCTCTCGATTTTTATTATCTGCCGAATGGAATAAATCATAGTTTATGGGATTATGACCTGTATGCCCACTCCGTGTACTATTCTGGGAACAACCTAAGAACGGATGAAAACCACGACCATCCCTGGTGCTTCTTCGGACAATACCATAAAATGCTCCACTTCTTGCAGGGGCGACGTGCAGAGACCCTGTATATCCCGGGAGAAGAGGGCGGCTTTGGGCGCTATCAGGTTGGATACACGGATGCTCCCCATGCCATCCGGATGTGGTGCAGCAAGGTGAAACCGGATCATTCCGGAAGAACGACGGTGACAGTTTCCTACGATATCCAGCCCGGATTACCGTATTGTGACCAGAAAGAATATAGCGATTAGGTGTAAAAGATGGACCATTCTATCACGATCAACGGCACAAAAAACACATGGAAAGACTGGCACCTGATCCCCTGTGAGATGCCCGTGGTGGCACCTCCGACAGAGCGGATGATTCTTGTGACGGTGGCGGGCCGGTGCGGAACGGTAGACCTTTCCCACAGTCTGACGGGAAATCCTGTTTTCGAGAACAGGGAGGGAAGCTGGGATTTCTATGTGGAAAACGAGAGCTGGCAAAGCTCTAACGAAACGAATTATGACATCGTTGTAAGAACATCGGGCCATTACGCGGCGGAACAAATCGCACAATGGCTTGGATTGAATGCCGGACAGTTCCAAACAGTCGTGTTGGAGGATGACCCGAACTTTACCTACACTGGGCGTGTCTGGGTAGATGAAAAAATCCAGTGGAAGAACGGCCATACGGTGCTGACGCTGAACTACAGCCTGTATCCGTATGCCACCGTTCACTGGAATGACCTGTGGAAATGGGATGATTTTTGTTTTGAACGGGATATTGCATGGTATCGACAGTCAGAGCTGAAAAATCATGCTCTGGCCGCAGGAGAGGTGCTGACCCTGCAACTGCCTCCCAGCGATGTGCGCTATCCGATCATCGTGAGCACGGGAAACGGGTCGAGCGTAGAAGTGACGTTTCTGAAATCGATTCGATTTCCCGGGTATGTCACGGAGAAAAACCCGGACATTCGCTCAGAGACCAAAACATGGACACTGGGCTCAAACATTTTTCTGCCCGTCAGTGAGACCATCGGCGTGGAATATGACCCGGGTTATACCTACTGGGAGCTGAAGGCCACCGCCAAGTCAGCTTCGACCGTGACCGTGACCATTGGCAACCCACAATTCCTGTGAGAAAGGAGAAATGTTCAAAATGGCATATCAGGTGTATGCGGGGCTCGTGAAGTTCGATGACCAAACCGGAGGATGGGTCTGGACATCCAAGAATCTTATTTTCGCATCTGACAATCCGATGCAGAATACCCCGGTCATCCTTGAGCCCAGGCTGTCTCAGGAGAAGAACCAGATCGGGAGCTTCACATTTACCATCCCCAAAGCCCTTCAGGATGCGAGGGGTGCTTATCTGGAAAATCCTATTTATTCAACCGTGAGGGAAAATTCCACCATAGTTGCAATTTATCAGGACGGAACTCTTTACTGGATCGGATTTGTGACGAGCGTAATCCTTAATTTTGATCTGAACAAGGATGTTACTGTTGCAGATGTTCTGGAGTTCCTGAAGTGGGACAGCACGTTTATTCGTCCGCGTACGTACTATGTCACCAGGGAGAAAGATATCGACATAACAAGCAATTTGTGGGAAAATTTCACTGCACTTGGACATACCCGATACATAGATGGATGTGCTTTATGGCCACCAATGTTTTGGATGGGTAATGTTGACGTACAGCGGGGTGTGACAAAGGATTTTTCCAACAACGGTACTGACGTGAGCGTGTGTTGGGATGCAATCAATACCTACTGGCTGGATGAGTACGATGGGTATTTCCGCCCTCGATATGTTGAGACCAGCAGCGGCATTGTATTTTACCTCGATTATACGGTCGATATCTCTGCAAAAACCGAGCAGACTGTCGAATATGGGGTCAACATGCTCGATCTGAAATATGACCGTACCGTCCCGAGTGATCTGGTGAATTGTGTTTACGCGAGCGGATTCGCTACCGTAACGAAGGGCTGGTGGATCTTTAAGACAACGAGCCAGCAATACATCGATGGCGCAGCTGAGAACGTTGAGTCCTGTAAGAAATACGGAATGCATGCACGAAGAATCGTGGATGATACCGCTACGTCGAGCGCGGCGCTGTGCGCTGTCTGCGAAAAGGAACTTGCAACCTGCAAACAGGATTATGAACCCACCATTTCCGTAAAAGCCTTCGACCTGTGTGACGCAGGGCTTTCGACCGATCATCTGGGATTTCTGAAGAAAACGCGCATCGTCTCTGCACCTCACGGTATCGACGAGTGGATGGTATGTACAAAAGAGGTACTGCCGCTGGACAAGCCCGACCAGAAAGAGTTCATCTTTGGACGGCCTCCGGAAAAGCTGACCAAGCAGCAGAACAAAAACACCACGGCATCCCAGCAGGCAAAACTGACTCTGCGGGGCCTCGTGAGCCATGCACAGGGCTGAACCGAATGACACTGTGTGAAATTTCAAAATGGAGTGCCCCGTAACAGAGGGAAGGTGTGAGAAATATCAATGGCAACTTTAGACTACGATAAGATCATAAACGGCATCCGGAAAGCACTGTATGGCTATGAAGTGCGGGAGTATCTGGCCCAGAGCATGGAGTGGACAAAAGCGTTTGTGACCCAGAGCGTGGAACAGATCAAGGACTATCTCCGTCAGGCCGAAGCGGCACGGGATGCGGCAAAGGCAAGCCAGGATGCTGCCAAGGTGAGCGAGACCAACGCCAAGGCCAGCGAGAATGCAGCCAAGGCAAGCCAGAACGCTGCGGCATCCTCTGCTTCTGCGGCGGCAGGTTCGGCCAGTGCGGCAAAGACCAGCGAGACCAACGCCAAGGCCAGTGAGAACGCGGCCAAGACCAGCGAGACCAAGGCAAAGACCTCGGAGACAAACGCCAAGGCAAGCGAGAATGCGGCCAAGACCTCGGAGACCAACGCGAAGACCAGCGAGACCAATGCTAAGAGCAGCGAAACGAAAGCTGCCACCAGCGAGGCCAACGCCAAGACCAGCGAGACCAAGGCGAAAGCCAGTGCTGACAGCATGGGGACCAGCGTGGCCACCTGCACCGCCAAGGCCAAGGAAGCCGAAGCAAGCGCAGGGAAGGCCAAGACCAGTGAGGGGAATGCAAAGACCAGCGAAGGAAACGCCAAGGCCAGCGAGAACGAAGCCCGCCAACTGGTGGAAGCGGCCAAGAAGGTGGTGAACACCGACAAGACCCTGACCATTGACGGCGCACCCGCGGATGCAAAGATCGTGGGCGACAAGTTCAAGAGCATCAAGACCGACTGGAATTCCGTGACGGATAAGCCGAGTACGTTTCCACCGAGTGAGCATAACCATAGCGCGGCCAATATCACTTCCGGGATTCTAGGGCTTGCAAGAGGAGGAACTGGGTGCTCGACAGCCCTGGATGCGTGCAAGACTTTGCTCTGGAGAGGAGATATGCAGCAAAATCAAAATTGGAACAATCTGGAAACCGGTGTCTGGATGGTTGTCCCAGAAAGCTTCGGCAGTAATTCTCCATCGGGAATTTACACATATGGCGCGGCGATCGTCTTTAATATTGGCGGTTCATGCACACAGGTCTATGTAGCGCACAACACTGGAGCAATGATGTTTCGTCAGCGTTTCTCCAGCAGTAACGATTTTTCCGGCTGGGCACGAGTAAGCACCGGAGGCACTCTTTCTGCATACCCCGTCGGTGTTATCTACATAAGCACCAGTTCCACCAGCCCGGCAAGTTTATTCGGCGGAACGTGGGAGAGCATTGCTTCTGAGCGTGTACTGATGGGCGTTTCCAGTTCCCACGGCGCAGGCAGCACCGTAAGCGCAGGTCTGCCGAATATTAAGGGTGCAGTCCTCGATACATGGCACGGCAGCGGACCGTCTGGCTCAGGTGCATTGAGTGTAGCAACAGAGGGGCGCGGCACTATTCGTAATGGTGATCAGGGCACATTTACCTGGGGCAATTTCTACTTTAACGCAGCCTCGTACAACAGTATTTATGGCAACGCTTCCACCGTACAACCAGCCGCCTACTATGTTTATATGTGGCGGCGCACTGCGTGATTATGCGGTTCTTCTCCACATGTAGACGTAATATGCTGCGGGCTGCACGGTCGAGCTGTTGCCGTAGACAGAGGAGCAACGGCTTGCGTAGAAGTTGACGTTCAGACCCAGATCATTGGCGTATCCATCTGGGCCAGGCTGGCTGGATGCAGTTGCAAATGCGCCAGAAGGAGTTACAAATCGCCATGTTGCCATAGCTGTAGTTTCACCTACAATATTCGGCAGACCTGCGCTGAGAAGTGCGAAAACTGCCGAAAGTCCGAAATGAAAAAATCAAAATGGAAGGAGATGAACCTCTATGGAAGATGATTTCTACTATGGAGAGCTCCCCGAATTACCGCCCCCTGTGGCGAACACCACCCCAGAGCTTGTGGACGAGGACGACAACCCCGTGGAGAACCCCGACCTCGAGCTTGGCTGGCTGAAGAACGAGACCAAGACCGTACACCATGATGCGGTAGAAGGCGTGAAAAAAATCAGCCATTATGAGGTGAACCTAAAGCCTGATGGAACCCCCGCTATTTACTATGATGCCAATGGCAAAGAGTATGGTCGGGATGTCCATGAGGTGATCGATGTTCCCGGTGTACAGGCTCGGGATGCCTACGATGAAGAAGTGGCGTTCATACGATACATCAAGTACACGGCTGAGGAACTGGCGAAAAAGAAAGCCGAAAAAGAGAAGCAGGAAGAACGTCAGAAAGCCGTGGACACCCTGCCCGAAACACTGGCCGCCCTGCAAAGTGCCCAGAATGACACCGACAGCCTGATGGTGGATCAGGAGTATAGGCTGACGCTGCTGGAGCTGGGGGTTACGCCGGAGACATAAGAGTCGAGTCAGCCCATTTGTATCGTTTCGCTTATTGGCACACTGAAAAGGAATGCTGATGAGCGATTTTTTACATTAAGATGGCTCATGCGGAACGTGAGCAGAAAGGACTCAAAATGGAACTCTACAACACCTGTGCACGCCTGATCGAACGCGGCAAGACCGACAGGATGCAGAAGAAGCTGGATATCTTCTTTGCCAATGACAGCCTGACCGAAGAGGAGTACGAAAAGCTGTGCAACCAGCTGGCCGAGAAACTGAAGGAGCAGGGGAATGCTTGATGTCATCGACGTTTCCCGCTGGCAGGGAACCATTGACTGGAAAAAAGTCAAGGCCAGCGGCAAAGTAGGTGGCGTGATGATCCGTGCAATTTCCACCAAGAGCGGACAGCTCTACGTCGATCCGTGCTTTGAAGCGAACTATGCCGGGGCCAAATCTGTGGGTTTACCAGTTGGCGTATATGCTTACACCGTTGCGGTAACGGAAGGCATGGCAAAGAAGGAACTGAACCTGCTCAAGACCTGCCTGGAAGGAAAGAGCTTTGAGCTGCCCATTGCTATGGACGTGGAGGACCCCCGTCTGAAAAGTCTGCCCGCAGCTGAGTTGACGAAACTTGTCAAAATGGAGCTCAGGGAGATCGAAAAGTGGGGGCTGTACGCGATCCTGTACACCTACTCGAATTTTGCCGACTACAACCTGAACATGTGGCAGCTGAACGACTTTGACCTATGGCTGGCGGACTACCGGAACAAGCGGCCGACCCGCAAGCACGGTATGTGGCAGTACAGCTCCAAGGGCAAGGTGGCTGGTGTGAGCGGTGTGGTGGACATGAACCATGTCTACAAGGATTACCCGAGTATCATTGCGAAAGCCGGCCTTACCTGTGTGAAAGGAGCGTGAAGCCCACGGAGAGCTTTATCATGACCCATTTCAACGAGGTGGTCTCCCTGATCATCGCGGCGGCACTGGGATGGGCGGGGAAGGCGTTCTACGCCACCATCCAGGAGCAGAAGGCACTGAAAAAAGCGGTGAAGGCTCTGCTCCACGACAGACTCTATCAGAGCTGCCGGTACTACATCCAGCAAGGGTATGTTGACTCGGAAGGGCTGACCAACGTGGGGTTTGTATACGAGGCGTACCACGAACTAAAGGGCAACGGCACCGGCACGAACCTATACGAGCGGATGAAGGCACTGCCGCTGCGGGAAGATCACATAGTCTGAACAGGAGGACTTCAAAATGGAGAAATATACCAATGCAAGTGCTGCGACCTGGGCGAGAACCATCTGCCTGATCGTGGCACTGCTGAACAGTCTGCTGGCTTCGTTCAACAAGAGCCCGCTGCCCATCGACAACGAGCAGCTCCAGCAACTGGTCAGCACCCTTATCACCGTTGTGGTGGCCATTATCAACTGGTGGAAGAACAACTCCTTCACCAAGGAGGCCATCGAAGCAGACGAACTGTTTGCACGGCTGAGGGCGGAGAACAACGCCAGGAAGTAATCAAAATGGAGGAAAAGTCTATGGAAAAATATGGTGCCGCTGGGCATTGATATTTTCATGGACTTTTCTTTTTTGAGTTGTCGGATTTGAGCGATTTGTCGATGGATATATGCCCCAGCATCTGGTATAATAAGGGCACGATAAACAACTTGCGCCTATACCTGTGAAGAACGGAGAATACCTCACAACAATTAGGTAAATTTCCTATCCTAAAAACGGTACCACCGCCAGCCGCGTGGAGCGGGCCATCCGCCATGCCATTGAGGTGGCGTGGGACCGGGGCGATGTGGATACCCTCAACAGCTACTTCGGCTATACCATCCACAATCTGCGGGGCAAGCCCACCAATTCGGAGTTCATCGCGATGATCGCTGACAAAATGCGGCTGGATAAACGGCAGAGGGCAGTGTGATGGATGCACATGCCAACGTGATATTTTGTGCGCACATCTGGCAATTCTGGGAGGCTGAAAAATGTTTATCGCTATGGAATTATAGAATTATGGATTCCGTAGCGATAAACTGAAACCTTCCATAGCGATAAACCTTCTGGATTCATTGAGCGGCAGCGGATGATCCAGGAGGTTGTTTTTATGTTGGAACGTGATGTGGAACTGTTCATAGAGCACTATGAATTGAAGGGGTTGAGCCAAAAGACGATTGGAAGCTACGAACAAACGATGCGATTATTTATTAAATTTTCCAACGAACAGGGGATTGTGCAGACGGAGAAGGTGACGCACATGATGGTACAGAACTATATTAGCGCCAACTAATGTGGTTGAACGAGGGTTGATAAAATGACTGCTCTATGATAAAATAAACAATAGAAACAGGATGTGAGGGAAGTTGCAGGAAACCGAAGCATAGAAGCGTGAACGGCATCATCAGGAAGACCTTCAGCGATTGAGAGGGTTTCGGCCTATCGACGATACGTTTATGCGCGGGATGTTCAAGGATAATATTCCATTGGCAGAACTGGTGCTCCGCATCATTGTGGGTAAACCTGATCTGATACTGACCAAATGTGAAACGCAGGCCGACCTGAAGCGCGTGACTGGAGCACGGTCAATTTGTCTGGATGCATATGCCACCGACAGCACGGGCAAGAAATATGATATCGAGATTCAGCGCTCTGACAATGGAGCTGACCCGCACCGGGCAAGATATCATTCCAGTGTGATGGATGTAGAAAATCTGGACAAGGATCAGGATTACCGAGAACTGCCGGATACCTATGTCATTTTTATCACGGAAAAAGATTACTATAAGGCCGGAAAACCTGTATATGTCATTCGGAATATGAACTTGACGTTGGGACTGCCGTTTGAAGATGGAACTCATATTCTGTATGTCAATGGCGAGTATCGTGATGATTCTGACATCGGAAAACTGATGCACGATTTCAATTGCACCAGTGCAGAGGATATGAACTTTGACCTGATGGCAGAACGAACGCGCTACTTGAAAGAAAACCCGAAAGGAGTGGGCAGTATGTGCAAGGCTATGGAAGAGCTGAGAGTAGAAAGCCGAAAAGAAATGGCAGTTGAGATGGCACAGAGCCTTTATGAACAGGGTATATCGATTGAGCAGATTGCAAAAGCAAGCAAGGTCGATGTGGACACTGTAAAAGGATGGCTCACACCGAAGGCTGGGTAACAGCAGAACAATAAGACACCAGCGTATCGTGTTGCGAAAACATGGTACGCTGGCGTTTTTGTTTGAAGAAATTGCTATGTTCTCTTATTGCTGGTAAAATAGGGGCGGATGTGCGAATAAGAATGAATGTGGGAGCGTGATGGAAAGTGGATATAGGATGAGATTTTCAACCTTCCGGATGGGTTCACGATCCGAACGGAAGTGCGATGATGAATCTGTGCTTTCGATGTTGACGCTTTTGTTGTACAAAATTGAGGAATTTATCCTAATGGCATTTCTTCTGTTGTGATATAATTGTATCGATCAAAAGGAGGAATGCAAGATGATCCATCTGCTGTTAGCGGTGATCTATGTTTCTTTTATCAGTCTGGGCCTGCCGGATTCTCTGCTGGGGGCAGCGTGGCCTTCGATCTATCAGGGATTTGGAGTTCCGGTCTCCTACTCCGGTGTGATCTTCTGCATCATATCAGTGGGAACGGTGCTCTCCAGCCTGCAAAGTGACCGAATGACCCGCCGGTTTGGAGCAGGCGGTGTTACAGCCATCAGCGTGGCCATGACCGCCGCAGCACTGTTCGGGTTCTCTGTCAGCAGCTCGTTCTGGGCCATGTGCCTGTGGGCGATCCCTTATGGACTTGGGGCTGGAAGCGTGGATGCAGCACTCAACAACTATGTGGCGCTCCATTTTGCCAGCCGCCACATGAGCTGGCTCCATTGTATGTGGGGGATCGGAGCCTCGGTCGGGCCCTACATCATGGGTGCGGCGCTTTCTTCCCGCGCCGGGTGGCAGACGGGGTATCGGGTCATCAGTGTGATGCAGATGGTGCTGACAATCATTATTCTGCTGAGCCTCCCGCTCTGGAAAACGAAATCGGGTGCGAACGCCGAGGAGCGGGAAGCAGTCCCGGCAGAAGTGCTGACCCTGAAACAGATTTTCCGGATCTCCGGCGTAAAAGAGGTTCTGGTTACATTTTTTTGCTACTGCTCTCTGGAGCAGACCACCAGTCTGTGGGCCAGCAGTTATCTGGTGCTGAACAGGGGAATCGCGCCGGAGACCGCCGCCGGCTTTGCCAGTCTTTTCTTTGTCGGCATCACCGTGGGACGGGCGTTGTGCGGCTTCCTGACCTTAAAATTCGATGATACCCAGATGGTTCGTATGGGGCAGGGGATCATCGCGGTTGGGATAGCGGCGTTTCTTCTGCCGCTTGGGGAAGCAGTGACACTGGCAGGGCTGCTGCTGGTTGGTCTTGGCTGTGCTCCAATCTATCCCAGCATCATTCATGCAACGCCGGGCCGCTTCGGTGCGGACAGGGCACAGGCGATCATTGGGGTCCAGATGGCCAGCGCCTATATTGGCAACTGCCTGATGCCGCCGTTGTTCGGCGTGATCGCAAACCACACCACGATCTCGATTTTTCCGTATTATCTGCTGGTGACCCTGATTTTGATGGGATATATGCACGAAGCGCTGCAAAAGAAAACAAAAGCGGCGCAATAAAATATCGCTGCTCTTGCATTTGGAAAAATGCACAAGAGCAGCGGTATTTTTTGTATGCATATCAATCCCGCGCCTGCACCGGAACAGTCGGCAGGTCTCGCAATCGGATGCAGCACACCACGATTCTGGATGTGGCACTGGGGTGAAGAATTTATTGCTCAGACGGCCCGGATCGCTGGGGTTCTCTTGCCTGTATGCGTCGGCAGGCATCCTCCTTCACAAGCTCAATGATCACCGCCGTCAGGGGGATAAAGAAGATGATACCGATGATGCCAAAGAGCTCTCCGCCGATCATAGCTGCCACAAGGGTGTACAGCGGAGAAAGTCCCACAGATTTTCCCACCACCCGGGGGTAGATGAACTGGTTTTCAATAAACTGTACGGCAAGGTAAACAATGAGACAGCGCACAGCCAGAACGGGATCCACCAACAGCACGAGGAACACGCTGACCACGCAGGAGATCAGCGCTCCGACGTAGGGGATAATGGCGCAGATGGCGGTCAGCATTCCCACCAGGCTGCCGTAGGGGATCTTGAAAACGGAAAACGCAAGAGCCATGAGAACGCCAAGGATCACGGCCTCACTGCATTGCCCTGTCAGAAAGTTTGCAAAGGATTGCCGGAACAGTCGGCAGAACTTCAGCAGCCAGTCGGAGTGGCTGGGCTTCAGGTAGGCACAGACCAATGTGCGGGCGTGGTGGCAGAGACTCTCTGAGCCAACGGACATATAAACAGAGATAATCAGAGCAAAGGATGCGGTCACCACGATATTTACCGTGGCAGATACGGCACCTACCGCATTGACCAGTACGGTATCGATGCTGTCGGTGACCCTGCGA
>OGPV01001905.1_pt1 | contig 13202 bp, 5 predicted proteins | sample 1553001 | NCBI WGS metagenome assembly OGPV01 (sample SAMEA2580268, study PRJEB22360) | human gut metagenome | biome: human gut; feature: human-associated habitat; material: faeces | place: Denmark | collected 2008/2010
TACTGATATCGGTTATAAAAAGAAAAAGCGTCTAGCTAAATCAGGAAAAGACATTTCTCTCATTTTTTACCCACATGTATATAGATAATTGCCATTCAATAGCTTAATACTATCGAATGGCAATTATCTATATACATGTTTTTGATTACCGATTTAATTTAAATCACTACTGAAAATCTATTGAGTCTGTCTGTAATTGAAAGATAATCAGTAATATATAACTTTGTGAATTTACCAAATCCTCTACCAGTGAATATAATCGGTTGTTACATTGTCTAATTTTGCTCTCGAGATTTTTTACACACAAGTTCCTATTAACTTAAAAATGTAATTTATGAAAACCAGACAAAAATCGAGAGACGCAAGTGGTATTTTGCTTGTCTGTCTTATGTGGATGCTGTCACTTTCAAGCTCACTTCATGCACAGACATGGAATATTAACGGAAATGTGACAGATGAACAAGGAGAACCGATAATCGGTGCCAATGTAGTGATACAAGGTACGGGTACGGGCACCATTACCGATGTAGAAGGAAACTTTAAACTCGCTTCAGTGACTAAGGGGGCGGTAATGGAGATAAGTTTCATTGGGTATATATCCAAGACATTGCAGGTGAAAGACGCATCATCGTTAAAGATTGTACTGAAAGAAGATAACCAGGCACTGGATGAGGTGGTAGTAGTAGGTTATGGTGTACAGCGCAAAAGTGATCTTACAGGTTCGGTTGCTTCAGTTAACTCGGATGTACTTGAAAGTCGCCCACAAGCTAATTTGATTCAATCTTTGCAAGGAGCAGTTCCAGGATTGAATATTAGTGTGACGGGTAGTAATGCTGAAGGTTCGTCTACTACTACACGTATTCGTGGTAACAACTCCATTACGGCCGATAATAAACCTCTTGTTATTCTTGATGGAATACCTTTTGATGGTCCATGGTCGGAAATCAATCCCAATGATGTAGAGAGTATAGAAGTATTGAAGGATGCCTCTTCAGCAGCCATTTATGGTGCTCGCGGTTCTAACGGTGTAATCCTTATTACTTCTAAGCGCGGTAAGAAAGACAGATTGACGGTATCATACGATACTTATGTTACTATTGACCAGCCTATCAATTTACCTCGTATGATGAATGGCAAAGAATTCTATAAGTATAAATCTGAAGCTTTCAAGGCTACCAATACTACTCCTCCTACAGAAGAGAATCCTGAACCTTGGTTAGATAACTTTACTCCTACTGAATTAGCTATGTATGCTGCCGGTCAGAGTACTGATTGGATGAAGTTGGCAACACAGACCGGTATAAAACAACAGCATAACCTTTCTTTCCGTGGTGGAGCTAACAAAACCAGCTATTTCATTTCATTGAACTATACGGATGTGAAAGGAACTGCGGTAGGCAATGAGTTCAAGCGTTATAATGTACGTTTCAATCTTGATCAGGAGTTTAATAGTTGGTTGAAATTTTCTACTACTACACAGTTAGGTCGCTACGATCGTAGTGGTAGCAGTGCTTCTTTTTGGCGGGCTATAAAACAAGTTCCGTTGGGACGTGCTTATAACGAGGATGGTTCACTTACACTTTCTGCTACTGAGGACTCCTCTTCAGCTTTCAGCATTAATCCGTTGGGATCTCTTAATAATAAGACAAAAGATATTCGTGCAAAGGTTATCACTAATAATGTGCTTGAGGTAAAGTTTCCCTTTATTAAAGGGCTGAGCTATAAATTGAATACAGGCTTCACTTACCAAAACAGCTCCTATAAGAATTATCAAGGTTTGGATACCTACGAAGGAGCTAGTGCTAATGGCGTATTGAATACTGATGACTGGCATTCAGAAGAATGGATTTTGGAGAATATTATTTCTTATCAACGTGAATTTGGCAAACATCGTATATTTTTCACAGGATTATATTCTGCTCAAAGCAAGGAATATGAACAGAATACAATGGAAGGTAAGAATTTTCCCAATGATGTGATGTATTTTTACCAGTTTTCTAAACCTGCCACAATGTCTGGTAATTCCAATTATTATAAAGAAAATCATATTTCACAAATGGGGCGTTTGAATTATACTTATGATGATCGTTACTTGTTGACTCTTACTGCTCGTCGTGATGGTTACTCCGCTTTTGGTGAAAGTTCTAAATTCGGCGTTTTTCCTTCAGCCGCTATTGGATGGAATATTTCCAATGAATCTTTTTTTAAAGACAAGCCTATAAGTGAAACCATTAGCAATCTGAAATATCGCTTGTCATGGGGTAAAAATGGCAATGAGGCTATCAGTGCTTATAGTACACTACCTAATCTTTCAACTTACAATTATCTGAATGATGATCATACTGCACAGTTTGGTTTCTATCCGTCGAAGTTAGCTTCGCCCGGTTTAGGTTGGGAAACTACTACATCTATTAATACTGGCTTTGATATTGCACTTTGGAATGGACGTATTCAGAGTTCATTTGATATTTATTGGTCTAAAACCAAAGATTTGCTGCTTTCCCGTTCTATTCCTACCATTAATGGTACTGGCTCTATTACTGAGAATCGTGGACAGACCCGTAATCGTGGTTTTGAATTCCAGATAACTTCTAATAACATTACACATAAGAGTTTTAGCTGGAGCACCTCTTTCAACCTCTCACACTATCGTTCGGAGATTGTAGATGTTGGTTTGTATGATGCTAATGGAAAGCCGGTTGATGATGTGGCTTCCAAGTGGTTTATTGGTGAACCTATCAATGTGAACTATGATTATAAAATTATCGGTGTATGGCAGATTGCTGATCCGTCTAACCCGACAGGGCAGCAAGATCCTAACTATCGTAATTCGTATCCTGGATATGTGAAATACCTTGATGTAGATGGTAACGATATTACAACGGCTGATAAGACTATTATAGGGTCGGCTATTCCTAAAGTAAATATGAGTTTGATGAACACTTTTGAGTACAAAAACTTCACTCTGAGTGTGTTCTTAACGGCTCAGTTAGGACAAACCCATCTGAATGCCTTGTATGATACAAGCCATAATTCATATCGCCAGAACCGCTTTTTGGTGGATTTTTGGACTCCAGAGAATCCTACGAATAGCTATCCGAAAAATAGTTTGAATAGTGATGTGAATCCAGAGGGAGCCAGTTTCTATGAAAAGACAGATTTCTTACGTATTTCCGACGTTACATTGGGTTATAATTTCCCACAACAATGGTTGCGTCGTACTTTCATCAAACGGCTCAATCTTTACATGAACATTAAGAATTTGGCTACAATAACTGGCTGGACAGGTATGGATCCGGAATTTCTCAATGATCAATTGGCTGCTCCTCCAGTACGTTCGTTCACTTTTGGACTAAAGTTAGATATTTGATGAGAGTAATATATCATAAAAAGCTAAAATGAAATTGCACATATGAAAAAAATAACATATTTCAATGTCTTAGTGTTTACAGTATTATTGCTCACTATGGGCGGCTGTAATGAGGATAAGTTTCTTAAGGAAGATCCTCGTGATGCACTTTATCCTGAAAATTTACTTGTAGATTACAATGGATTTAAATCGATGATAACGCCTCTTTATGGTCTTATGCGTGCAGAGTATCGCCGTGCTGATGCAATGGGAGGAAGTATTGCGCTCTGTCTGCATTCTGCCTGGGGTGGAGGGGTAGATAATTCATGGGCCAATAATAGTCATGCGGAAATGAAGTTCCTCTACAATCCCAAAGAGATAACTTACACTGATCTTGCTATTTGGAATAATATTTTCCAGTGGGGATATCGTATCATCAACACTGCCAATATGGTTATCTCAAGAGCTGACAATGATGGCATTAACTGGGGAAGTGGTGCTGATGCTGAAAATCGTAAAAATGAGGTGTTGGCCGAAGCTCGCTTTTTCCGTGCTTGGGCTTACCGTCACCTTACCTATTCATTTGGTGCAGTGCCCCTTTCAACACAAGAAATTACAGGATTGAATTATCGTGATGATTGGGACCGTGCTTCCTTGAGTAGTATTCGCGAAGTGATGGCAGAAGATTTCCAGTTTGCAGTCGATAACCTTCCTTTGCGTACTTCTAATAATAGTAAAGTCTCTGGTGCTGTGGCACGTCACTATTTGGGTGAACTTTATTTGGCAGAAGGTAATGCTGAAAAAGCAGTTTCAGTACTGAAACCATTAGTGGGAAGTGGAGAATATTCCCTTATAAATCAACGCTTTGGTAGTAATGCTTCCAATGATGGATGTCCTTTTATTGACGTATTTTATACTCCTATGTATGCTGATGGAAATACGGAGGTGTTACTGGCTTTCATTAACACAGAAGAGGAGAATAGTGCCTATGGTACTGCAAATGTCTATATGACTACAACTTATAAGAACTATTATGCTAATGATGGCGATTGTAAAAAGACAAACCAGCATAATCCGGACTATATCAATAACGGTGGTGAAGGTTCATTTGCACAAGTCTTTTGGCAAGCTAATGGTGGTAAGGGAGCCGGACGTGTAGTTCCTTCCAGAGGAGCACTTCGTTTGTACAATTATAAAGGAATGGGAGAACAAGATGACCGTGTATCTGCCAATGCTATCGTATGGAGTATTAATGATGTAGATGCTGCCGGCAATGTAACCAAGGTATTTGATTTAGGTGGTACTGCACTTATTGATACTACGGTTAATGCAGCCATGCTAACTTCTACTTCCATTAAAAAATATGATTGGCCTACTACTCGTAAATGGGATTATACTCCACCTATTTTGGCTAATGCAGCTAATGATGGACACTATGCGGACATTGTTTATTTACGTTTGGCAGATACATATTTACTTTATGCAGAGGCTCTTTACAAGAGTAATCAAGTAGGCGAGGCCATTAAATGGATAAATAAAGTACGTAATCGTTCCAATGCTGTAAGTATTACTGAAGATGATCTTAGAATCGGTGGTATGGATTTCATTCTTGATGAACGCAGCCGTGAACTGCTTACGGAGGAAGAACGTCGTCATACATTGGTACGTGTTTGCCAAGAAAATGGTGGTGACGAACGTGATACCAATAACTATTTCAAACGTCGCATGCGTGAACTCAATGAGATAGCTGGTATTGCAGGACGTGGTATGGATGAATATGAAACTCCTGTCCTTTTCCCGCTGCCGCAATCATTCATTGATGCCAATACTGGTAATCCTTTGGAAAATAATCCGGGGTATTGATAGATAATAGTCAGATATAAATACCGCATATAAACGGCTTTGTATATATCGGTGTTTATATCTGATTTAGATTCATATATTCAAAAGAAAACAAAAACTTAATATCTTGAAACATCATGTCCGAATTGGCTTTCATTTTTAGTCTTCTTATGGTAGGGATTACAGCGGTAGGTCTTTATCGTAAGCTCAATCCTCAAGGTCTTTTGATGCTTTCCGGTTTATTAATGCTTACAGCTGCTTTTTTCATGCAAGTGCATTCGGTAGTACCTAGTAAAGCTACGGGAATGGTGGTGTTTGATTTGGTAAGGATGATAGAGGAAGTTTTTCTTTCTAATTTGGCGCGTGCAGGGTTTATGATAATGACAATTGGCGGTTATGTAGCTTTCATGAATAACATAAGGCTACTAATGCATTGGTCTATATTTCCATGAAGCCATTAGGTCTTTTTCGACGTTATCCTTATTTGGCGGCTACTATAGTTATTCCTATTGGACAATTACTTTTTATTACTACTCCTTCAGCTGCCGGATTAGGATTGTTGCTTGTGGCTTCGGTTTATCCTGTTTTAATTAGTTTGGGAGTAAGCCAACTTACAGCATTGTCAGTCATTGCCGCTGCTACCCTATTTGATCAGGGACCGGGGTCGGCAAATACTGCTATGGCTGCCGAATTGATAGGACAATCCAATGTGGAATATTTCATCACTCATCAACTTCCTTTAGTAATTCCTACTTCCTTGGTTGTAATGGTACTCTTCTATTTCAATAACCGTTATTTTGATAAAAAAGATGCAAAGAAACAGCAGGATGGCATATTGCAGGTGTCAAATGTGACTGCAACCTCATTAGTAGAAAAACCGGATGTTCCATTGGCTTTTGCGCTACTCCCGGTATTACCTTTGGCTCTTCTCATTTTCTTTTCACCTTTTGTGGGACTGTTTCAGCCTACTGTAACATTGGGTACCACTACTGCTATGCTTTTTTCTCTGTTCTTATCATTGGTATTTGTGTTGTTTCATACTCGTAGTGTGCGTACTACTTTTAACGTTTTTGCAAGTTTTTGGAAAGGCATGGGAAATGTGTTTACTTCAGTTGTAACATTGATTGTAGCTTCAGAAGTTTTCTCTAAAGGACTGATTGGTTTGGGATTTATTGATTCATTGGTGGGTTATTCCTCTCATATCGGACTTTCGGGATTAGCTATTGCCGCAGTCTTTACTCTCATTATTTTTGGAGCTGCCATGCTGATGGGAAGTGGCAATGCAGCCTTTTTTTCATTTGGTCCTTTATTGCCGGGTATAGCCACTCAGCTTGGTTTGCCGGTTTTTTCATTGATACTTCCTTTGCAGTTGGCGGCAAGCATGGGACGTGCCGCATCTCCTATTGCCGGAGTCATTGTTGCCATTGCCGGGGTAGCCGGTGTGTCATCAGTGGAGTTGGCAAGGCGTAATACATTTCCTTTAATAGGAGGAATTGTTTTCTTGATACTTTATCATCTTATCACTTTCTAAAATTAATCGACAGCTATGTTTACATTGATAAAGAATGCAAATTTATATGCTCCTGCCTATCTTGGTAAAACAGACATTTTGCTATGCGGAGAAAAGATTGCGCATATTTCAAAGACAATTGAACTGAATGAATCATTTTGTCATACTATTGACGTGCAAGGTAAAATTGTTACTCCGGGATTTATAGATCAGCATGTACATATTACTGGTGGAGGAGGGCAACAAGGTTATGCCTCATTAGTCCCCGAGGTGACTATGAGCGAACTGGTGGCATGTGGTACTACTACTGTATTGGGTATGCTTGGTACTGATGGATTTGCCAAAGAACTTACTACGCTTTATGCCAAGGCCAAAGCTATTGACGATGACGGATTGTCGGCTTATATGCTGACAAGTTATTACGGATTGCCTACCAAAACATTGATGAATAGTGTGGCTGACGATCTTATCTTCATAGATAAAGTTATTGGCTGTAAGCTGGCGATGAGTGATGACCGTAGTCCGTTCCCGACAGAGCAAGAGATATTACGTATTATACATCAGGTACGTTTAGGGGGATTTACATCTGGTAAAGGAGGAATTCTCCACATTCATTTGGGAGCACTTCCGGAAGGTATTGAGCCCTTACTCAATATTGCTCGTCACTATCCTACACTGATATCTTATCTGTCTCCTACTCATCTGATACGTACTGAAGCTCTTTTTATGCAGGCTGTAGAATTTGGTAAATTAGGTGGAATGATTGATTTTTCGACTGGTGGCTCAAAGTTTGATACTCCCCATCGTTGTGTGATACGTGCATTGCGAGCTGGTGTCCCCCTTGATCGTATTACTTTTTCTAGTGATGGCCATGGTGGCGTACGCAGAGTGAATCCTGAAACTGGAGAAATAACTTATCGTCCTGCTCCTTTGAATTTAAATTTCAAGGAGGTAGTTGCATTAGTCAATGAGGAGGGGGTACCATTGGAACAGGCGATTACATTGATAACATCCAATCCGGCTCGTAATCTGAAATTACGAGCTAAAGGTATTGTGGCACAAGGAGCAGATGCAGACTTGTGTTTTTTGGCGGAAGATTTGCAGCTTACAGATGTCATTGCCCGTGGTAAATTTGTAATGCAAGATGGTACAATAGTAAAGAAGGGAAGGTACGAATTATGAAGAAGCTGATTATATTTTATATTGGATTCCTCTGTATTTGTTTATCTGCAATAGCGAAACAGACTTTGGAAAGGCCAAGAGGTGAACATTTCTTCACTTATAGTCAATACCCTCCTTTTGCCGATCGCCCGGTAGATGTACATTATTATATACCTTCCCAGGGGGATATTAAACAAATGCCTATTGTATTTGTCTTTGAAGGAGGAGACCGCGGCTATCGTTATCTTTTGGACGGTTGGAAAGAAGAAGCGGAGAGAAAGGGTTTTATGCTTTTTATACCTCACTTTGATTTGAAATCTTATCCTTTGGCAGACTATCAGGAGGTGGGGGTGATGAATGCTGCCCATACAGTAGCTAATGCTCCCGAAAAAATTACACCAGTGTTGGTTGATAAACTATTTGAATATGTGCGTCAATTTACGGGAAGCATGCGCAAAGGATATATGATTTATGGTCATTCTGCTGGTGGGCAATTCGTACAGCGTTTCATGCTTTTTCACGATAGTCCTTATGTGGAAAAAGCTATTATAAGTTCTCCCGGTTGGTATACTTTTCCTGATTTGGCCCAGACATATCCTTATGGTACGGCTGGTATCCCCTATATTTCATCTGAACAGATAAAAAAATACTTGTCAAAACCTATCATACTACAGCTGGCTTTGGGAGATACGATACGTGAGTCTTTTCTACGCAAGACTCCTGAAGCTGAACGACAAGGACGAAACCGTATGGAGCGTGGGCGTAGTTTCTGGCTTTATATTCACCAGTTGGCTGCATCCCGTGGTTGGGAATGCCATTGGCGCAAGATAGAAGAGTGCGGCATCGGGCATGAGGCTGTCCCTATGGGGAAACAAGCTGTGCCATTATTGACGACAGATTCTTTACGGGTACTTTTTATAGGTAACAGCTATACTTTTTTTAATCGTTTGCCATGGCAAGTCCAATCGTTAGCATCCTCATGTGGAAAAAAAATATCAGTGCGCCAGGTTGCTAACCCTGGTTGGTACTTGAGACAGCATGCAGCCAATACGCAAACATTAGAGGCGATTCGTGAAGGAGGATGGGATTATATGGTGATGCAGGAACAGAGCAAGGCACCTACTCGTGAAAAGGAATGGGTAAAGAAGAATGTATTCCATCCTGCGGCGCAGTTAGATAGTTTACGCCGTCTTTATGCCCCAAAAGGAAAAAGTGTCTGTTATATGACATGGGGGCGTAATAATGATACTTATGAAGGAATGCAGCAGCAACTTACGGAAAACTATTTGGAAATGGCTGATGTCCTTGATGCTTATTGTGCTCCTGTGGGTGAGGCATGGAGACGTGTACGTAGAGAGTGTCCAAGTTTGCAGTTGTATAATTCTGATGGCAGCCATCCTAGTCCTGCAGGCAGTTATTTGGCGGCTTGTGTCTTTTATGCAATTTTTTTTGGTGAGCCTTTTAGCAGCGATTATTATGCAGGTCTACCGTCTGAAACGGCTCTTTATTTACAGAGGATAGCACAAGAAGTGGTATTAGCTAATCTTGTGTTATGGAATAGAAATCAGTCGAAGCAACCTGCCGGAGTAACTGCAAGTTTCTATCCTGACCCCAAATTTGACCGTGAGACACCTACTCTAAGTAAACCTTACGGTAGCGGATTGGCATCGGTTGATGAGATAAAGGACTATTTACAACAATTGGTTGTACGTTCTCCGGGTTTGGCATATATGGAGAATATTGGTGTTACCAAACAAGGACGTACCATTCCGGTACTTTATTTGGGTACTCCCGACAAGAAGAAGGTAAGGGTATGGATTCAAGCGGCACTGCATGGTAACGAGCCGGCAGGTGCTGAGGCTGTATGCATGCTTGTCCGTTACTTACTTTGTGAAAAAGAAGGACGTGAATTGCTGAATCATATAGCTGTGGCTTTGGTTCCTATAGCCAATGTTGATGGTTATGCCATTCAGCAACGTCGTTCGGCCGATGGTTACGATTTGAATCGCGATCAGAGCAAATTAGAGGATGCTGTCACTTTGCTGTTGAAGCAGTCCTATCAGCAATGGAATCCGGACGTAGCTCTTGATATTCATGAATATACACCTTTACGTCGTGAGTTTAACTTATTACGTGGAGTGCCGACAGCAAATGCTGCTGATGTACTTTTTTTACCTACAGGACATCTTAATGCGCCTTTAGCTTTACGTACGCTGTCTGAAGAACTTTTTCGTCGTGAGGCAGAGGTCGTTTTAAATAGTGCCGGTTATGCTTCCGGTTTCTACTTTACTCCTCGTGTGGCAGATGGTTCCCTTGTTCTTGTAAAAGGTGCCAAAAGTCCGCAGTCCAGTTCTACTTTTCAAGCATTGACGGGAGCTGTATCGCTTTTTGTCGAAATAAGAGGTATTGGATTGGGACCGGAGTGTTTTGCACGTCGTAGTGAGTGCGGTTTCTTGGTGGCACGGCAAACGTTGGTTACTGCTGCGCAACATCGTGCTTCAATTAAACGTAAGATAGAACAAGCCAGGAAGCGCACCTTGAAAGCTACTGAACCGATATATGTTACTTTCACTTCGGATACTGTACGTCATGTAGTCTCTTTTATCGATTATAAGGCCAATGAACTGTTTAAGACTGAACTGCCAACCCTTGATGCCATGCAGGCAACACCTCAATTGATGCGTACTCGCCCTAAGGCTTATCTGCTCGATGCTCCCTGTACAGAAGCAGTATGTAAGCTTCGAGCGTTGGGTGTACACATTGAGCAAGTTACCCGTGTACAAAAAGCAAAAGTTGAGCGTTACAAAGTAACCCGTCTGTATCGTGCAGAGAAGGAATGGGAGGGGATTCATCCGGTAAATGTAGAAACGGATGTCTATGAAGATAATGTAGAACTTCCAATAGGTAGTTGGTTGGTACCTTTGGCACAACCTTTAGGAAATTTGGTTGCCACGTTGCTTGAACCGGAGTCTGTCTGTGGTTTCGTAAACTTCTGTGTTATTCCGGCTGAGGAAGGAAAGGGACTGTTTGTCAGTAGACTTATAAAATAAGAATTGGATATATAAAATTAAATTCGGTAATGACTATGAAACTAAAAAAAACGCTACAGATTATACTTGCTTTATGTTTAGGCCTATGGATGATTTCATGCCAGCAGGAACATATCAAGTTGACCTCTCCAAATGGAAAACTTTCTTTAGAGTTTACACTTGATGAAGAAGGTGCTCCCCGATATTGTTTAAGACATGCGGGGAAGAATATTTTACTTCCTTCACGTCTGGGATTGGTTTTGAAGGATGCGCCAGATCTTTTGACTGGTTTCGTTCTAAAAGAGGTTAAGCATGATTCGCATAATGATGTGTGGCAACCAGTATGGGGGGAAGAGGCTGAAATTGTAAATCATTATAATGAATTGAGGGTATGCCTCAAGGAAGAAACATCGTTGGAGCGGGAACTGAATATTATTTTTCGTCTTTTTGATGATGGGATGGGATTCCGGTATGAGTTCCCGCGCCAGCAACAGCTACAAGAGTTTCTTATTGATGACGAAGTGACTGAATTCGTTTTTCCTGCAGATTATGATGCTTGGAGTATTCCAGTGAAAGGAGTTCGTTTTTACGAGGCCTTATTTGAGAAAAAAACTCTTAGTAAGATGGGATGGGTAAGCACTCCGGTGACGATTGAGACAACAGATAGCCTTTATTTGGCTATTCATGAAGCAAATCTTACAGATTATGCTGCCATGAACTTGAAGCCGGTTGAACAACTTGAAGATAATAAAACGGTTACATTACGTGCGGCTCTTACACCTTGGAGTACAGGTGAGAAAGTACGTGTTACCGATACCCGTGTATCTCCTTGGCGTACAATGATAGTGGCTGAATCTGCCGGTGATTTGCTTCTTTCCCGTCTCATGTTAAATCTTAATGAACCTTGTCGTATAACCGATACTTCCTGGATACAACCTATGCGCTATATTGGAATTTGGTGGACTTATCACATGAAGCATAACACCTGGCATGCCGGTCCCCATCATGGGGCCACAACAGAGAATACAATGCGTCACATCGATTTTGCTGCTGCCAATAACCTGGGAGGTGTACTGGTGGAAGGGTGGAATGAAGACTGGGCTACTTGGAAGTTTAGTTTCACAAAACCTTATACCGATTTTGATATACAACGTATTACTGATTATGGGCGTAGCAAAGGAGTAGCTTTGATAGGACATCATGAAACTGGCGGTAATGTTTCCAATTATGAAAATCAGATGGAAGATGGTTTCAAGTTCTATGAGAAATATGGTGTGCATCAAGTAAAAACGGGTTATGTGGGCGATTTGCTTGATGGGAAAGAATATCATAGCAGTCAGTTTGGTGTACTTCATTATCGCAAGGTAATAGAGGCTGCTGCCCGTCACCGTATCTGTATTGATAATCATGAACCGGTGATTCCTACAGGTTTGCAGCGTACTTTTCCTAATCTGATGACACAAGAGGGAGTACGTGGACAAGAATGGGACGCTTGGGATGTAGATGGTGGAAATCCTCCCTCTCATACCGTAATATTGCCTTTCACTCGTGGGTTGGCAGGCCCGATGGACTTTACACCGGTGACGTTTCGGTTTGTTAACGATGTAATGCCACAGACACGTGTACATACCACACTGGCCAAACAATTGGCGCTGTTTGTGGTGCTCTATTCACCGTTACAAATGGCTTCGGATGAAATAGAGAATTACGAGGCTAATCCGGAACCTTTTAATTTTATAGTATCTTGTCCTACAGATTGGAGCAGAACAGTGGTGCCGGAAGCATGCATTGGCAGTTATGTTACTATTGCCCGTTGTGGTAAAGGAGAGGGATGCTGGTATATAGGCAGCATCACGGGAGATGAGGAACGAACGGCTAATATCAGTCTGTCTTTTCTCGATACAGATAAAAGATATCTGGCTACTATTTATCGTGATGCTCCTGAGGCCGATTATGAGACATGTCCTGCTGCTATACTTATAGAAGAGCGCGAAGTGACTTATAGTGATACCCTCACCATTCGGCAAGCACGTAGTGGAGGAACTGCCGTACGTCTGTGTCCTATAAAAGACAGTTGAGCCGGAGGTATATTGGGGCAGAGTTGTTTATATTTTCTCTCTCAAGTATTCGTAAAAGCTATATTGCGACCGTACCTTCTCCTTTTGCGGTCGCGACGACTTCCAGCGGTTTCGCAACCGGTCGTCCACAAAGCAGGCTTTCCGTTTGTCCGACAGTTGTATGGATAGCATATCGATGAGCTCTTGCTTCAAGTCCGGGTCCAGAATGGGGGTGACGGCTTCGATACGGCGGT
>OGPV01001912.1_pt1 | contig 13152 bp, 10 predicted proteins | sample 1553001 | NCBI WGS metagenome assembly OGPV01 (sample SAMEA2580268, study PRJEB22360) | human gut metagenome | biome: human gut; feature: human-associated habitat; material: faeces | place: Denmark | collected 2008/2010
ATAGCTATAGAAGCTAGTAGTCCCCAAGGCCCACCTAAGAATCCTAAAAGTCTACCACCAAGTAATCTAGCACCAAATCCCATAGCACCTTTCTTAGCAATCTGTTGGCCTGCAGTTTTAGTTACAGTAGAACCTACTGCTGCTCCAACCCCTGCTCCTGCAAGAGTACTCATTGAAGTAAATCTTCCTCTTGCATCTCTTGCTACTACAGTACCTTTTCGGGTTTTACCTATGGTACCTCCCATTGGTAATGCAAAGAATTTACCTGGAGCCATTTGCATAGCAGTCATTCTCATCATCATTGCTGAAATATTTCTCATGTGACCTTCAAGGATTGAAGCTTGAACATTAGTTCTTACCATACCTTCTGCCATACCATTAGTTTCTGAAGTAGCTAAAGCCTGGAAGGTACTAATCATCTTGATAGTACCCTGAATAAACTTAAATCCCTGATATAGAGTACCTACTACTGCACCAGTTGCAACTACCTTTACCAAGAACTTACCTGCCCAAGTTTCTTGCATACTGTTAATAATCTTTAGGATACCAGAACCTAATTTAAGTACTGGGCTAAAAACTTCGGCAAGTGTAGAACCTGCAGTTACAATAAAGTTCTCCCAGTTTGATTTAAACTGTTCGATAATACCTGCAGGAGTTTGTAATCTTTCTTGAGTTAAATTTTCTACTGTACCACTTGCACCTGCAACCTTATCCATAAGTTCAGTAAGCTTATTAGCTCCAGTCCAGTAATCCTGAAGTAAAGCTGAGGCAGCTCTTGTACCACGAACTCCAAAGATATTAAACAGAGCAGAGGAGATATCTATTCCTCGTTTACCTCTAAGTTTATCTCCCAATATAGATATAATCTTATCTAATCTCAAAAGATTACCCGAGGCATCTACTAGAGTTTTTGGGTCAATGCCTAAAGATTTTAGCATCTCACCACCTCCCTTTTTCTGCCCGGTTACGGAAAGTGTTAAATAGCGCATCATGTTTGCTAATGCAGTACCAGCTGATGAAGCTTGGATACCTTGATTACCAAGTACTCCAATGGCTGCAGCTGCATCACCCATACTGATTTTGGCATTTCTAAATTCTGCTCCTGAATATTGGAAAGATTGGGCAAGGTCTGTTAGAGAAATATTTGCAGAGGTTACTGCAGTTGCCAATTGGTCTACTACCTGAGTAGCATTCTGTGAAGGTATATTAAAGGTCTGCATGATGTTAGTCATCAAGTCAGCAACTCCACCTTTCTGACCAAGAGGCATATTGAAGATAGAAGCTAGCTTAGCTGCAGGGCCAATCATTCTTTCGATTTGCTCTACATTGTTACCAGCCATTGCCAAGTACCTTTCGCCTGATGCAATATCTGCAGCAGTAAGAGGAGTTACCTCATTGACTTCTTTGGCTACTTGCATTAGCCTTGCCTGTTGAGCAGCATTAGCTCCAGACATTTTAGAAGCTAAGAATACTTGGTCGTATACTCCTGCAGAATATTGGTAGGCCCTTGCCATACCTCCAACCAATTCTTTTCCAAACTCAAAAGCATTAGAAGTTGACATTTGAATACCTCGATTCCAGGTATTCATATCGTTCATCATTGTTCTAAATGAGTTCGATATTCTGCCAGCCTCATTAGAGAATCGGTCTCTTAATACCATTGCAACACCGACCTCGACTAAGCTTCTTCTGTCTATCATTTTCTAGTTTTCTTTTTTAAGTTTTCATAATACTCATCGGCTATATCCTTAAATCTTTTCCTTTCTCGATACGGAAGACGCAAAAAGCTGAGATAGTCAATGGCTACCTCAGCTCTACATATATAAGTGAATGTACCTGGGTGGTCTACGCTTCCGTCAGGTAGAAAAAAGTCGGTGAAAGCATTATAGGATATTTATCAATTCTTCCAGGTATACTTGGATGTTCTACATCGGTGTTACCATCGAAGACTGGGTCATAAGCAAAGATTGTTTTACGAATCTCTGCAATGTCTCTTACTGAGAATAAATGGAAGCTTTCTACCTTTTCCCATTTACCATCAATCTGAAGATGTAAGTTCCTTGCAATCAATGCTGCATTACGAGTTTGTTTTTCTATTGGTAAAGTAACCAACATTCTTTCTCCTGCACCAGTAAGCAAATCAAATTTAACTACCTTACCTGAAGATAGAGTTACTTCGTAATCGGTAAGCTTACCTTGTTCTGGATAATAAGGGATAGCGTTTGGTTTTTCGGCCAATTCCTTTTCTGTAGGAAATTCTCCATAGTTATCGAATAACATCTCGCTTAAGGATTGACCGTAAGTTTGTACTCCGCCTTCTTGGCCCCAATCATATTCAAATTCTACTTCATCACCAAGTGAGAAGATTCTTGATTGGAATAAGATACAGTATCTGTCATTCAAAGGGATACGGTCTGCATCCTCTACCGTTAATCTACGATTAGGAGTAAAGTCGGTATCAACTACAATTGCCCGAATGAACTTAGTAAGGTTCATAAGGTTTCTTACATCCATAGGATTAGATAAGATATCCTCATCTGCACCATTCTGTTCCCTGATTGAGAATTTATAACCTGATGGGGTTATAAACTCATGTGTTCTACAATTTAATTCCATGTTTAAATAAGTTATTTGGTTATACTTTAGTTCATAGTGTTCGCTGTAACAACAAGAAAGGGGTGAGCCCTTTCTAGGAATCCCACCCCTCCCACCTAAAAATCTTAGTGAAAATAGACTAAGCGTTTTTAATACTTATCTACAGTACCTACTGAGAATTCGATACTTTCGATAGTGTTTTCTGAAGCCATTCTGTCCAGGTCTAATCCTGTAATCTTACATGGCCATACCTCTTCGAAGAGGTGGGTGTTAAGTACGGAAACTCCATCTTCAGCAAGTTCATTTACGATTACATTTTCCCAGTATTGGCTTGGTACCAAACCTCCACCAGCAATCATATCTTGGCATGAATAAAGCCAATCATGAAGCCATGTATCTGAACCTGCAGTAGTTGAAAGTTTACCTACTACTAAGTTACCTACAGTAACTCTACCGGCAGTTTTAACGTCCCGGTTAACGTCTCCATGAGCAACCTGGTCAATCCCTACATCTGGCAAAGTACAAGTTTGGAACAGATAAGTATTGATTGGGTGCTTAGGGAATGTGATACTCCAAAGGAATTTCTTTCTTGGATTCTTTACTTTTGCTCCCATGTTTTCTTAATTTTATTCGTTAACGTCCTGAACAGATACGGACTTGGATGCCTGGTCAATATAGATGCCCATAGTGATTTCTTGCATCGGAACGATATCCTTGAATTTCAGGATTGCTTTGTATTTACCTTGACGAACATCGGCTTCATTGTTAACCGATAAGTCATTGTACGAGTTAGCGTCTTGGTCACCCATCCAGGTGTATTCAGACATGGCATCTTCATCTACCAAGTTATCCAGCATTGGTTTAACTTCTAGATAAATCTTATTCCAAGTGTTCCAGATATTTGGTTCTTCCAAATACTTTTCTAGAATAGGTCTAAGATTCTTTTTGAGATACAGATTCAATCTTACAATTGCAAGGAATCTTTCTGAATCCTGTTTTACCTGAGAAGAAAAACAATGCCACAGCAAAGTTTGTTTACCTTGGTTAGGAACATCTTTGATACAGATTATATTTGCATAATTCTGTGCTAACTCATTGAGTTCCTTAGTTCTTGAAGGAGAACCATAATTTGGGCATACTGGACCATTACCATCATAGATAATGCCCCGATTCATACCAGCAAATGATTTCCAAGGTCCAAACTGAGAAGCAGAAGCATCTCCTAATCCTGCAATGGTACCAAGAACATCTGAATCTACCAAGTTACCGTCGGCATTATAGTATTTAATACCACCACCAAAGTAAGCAACATACTTACTGTTACCTACAGTACCAAGGCAAGTCTGAATCCAAGTGATGATTGATTTCAAGTCTCTTGGTTGGTCACCCTGAGTATAGTGAGTAGTATATTTTGGTACTTCAATGTAGTAGGTATATTCTTGCAGTTCTTTAACCATATCTACTGCAGCCTTGTGTACTTTAAGTACATCAGCGGATGCTTCAAGATGTTGGTCAATGTGTGAACAGAAGATTTGATATACATCTACATAATCCTTAACGAATTCCAGAGAAGCAATCCATTCGTCTGCCGTAGGAGTACTACCGGCACTACCAATTGTACCATTCAATTTTACTCCATCGGCAGTGATAGCAGCACCATTGAGTTTAATATCAATTGGGTTTCTTGTCCCATCTACATCATCAGTTAACCATTTGATGAAGTTGTTCCAAGATTTGATGTTCTCTGTCTTTTCAGTTAATACCGGAACGATATATTCTGAGTTCTTTGCAAATGCACTCAGAGCAAGGTAATCTACAGAAGTATCATTGTTATCATCTGCAGTTTTGTAGGTTACTACTGGACCTTGTTCAAGTACCTGGCCATTAGCACTAATTACTTGATAGTAAACCGTGTTAGCCTGTTTGTAAATATTCACAGAGAAAGTTTCAGCACTACCAACTGGGTCTCCATATCCTTTAGTTACCAAACCAAAGCCAACAGCAACTGAACCAGAAGTAAACTTGAAAAGAGTAGAAGCCGTGGGTTCCTCTGGAGTTGCAGAAGCTACTACCGGAGAACCGTCTTCAGCAGCCTTAGGAGCAGATGCAGCTTTAGCTCTTGTTGCAGCAGATACTACACCTTTGGTTGCACCCTTACCAAGTACACGAATAATACGAAGCTTAGAACCACCGTTGAAAGCCTTTTCGATGTTTGATACAGAACCATCTGGTACTATCTCAGAACCAAAGACTCTTTGGAATTGAGAGAAAGATTGTATAAGTTCTGATGGGTCATCATATGGACCTTTAGTAGTTCTAGCCAATACACATGAAACTCCTAACATAGGAGTAGTTTGAAGAACGTTCTCGTTCTTAAACTCGAAATTTACAGATGGTGAATTAGGCATATTTATACTAATTAAGTTAATTACTCATTTATTTAATACCCTCTAGTATTGAGCTATTTTACGTTAAGGTTAAGTAAATCGGATTCTGGCTTTTCGGTTAGTCCAATCAATACTGAGATGTCTTGAATTGGTACAAGTTCGCCTTCTTCAGCAAGCTTCTCAGGTAATATACCATCCTTACAAGTATACTGATATACTTTTTCAAGTAGACCATGACTCTCATCTGGGTGGTCATAGTAATTACCTATTTCGATAAATAGGTTTCCTGTTGGTGCTACCCGACCATCTTCCCATTCTTCTAAGTTATTATAATAAGGTCTTACGTATCCTCGAGAAGGTAATGCTTCATACATAATACTATGAAGTAACCTCATATCGGCTTGAGTATTAGATACCAGGTGAATATCTAGAGTTATATCCTTCGTTTCATAAGGAAATTCAGATGCTTGGTAATTTCCACCCTCTAGTTTATCACCAATGATATATTTGTTCACACCTATATCACCATTATAGAATCCTTGTAGTTCAATGGTAATTCTAGGGCATGTCTTTGCACCCTTAACCTGATTGTTACCGATACCAAATATGGGAATGAATTTAGGCATAGCATCCTTATCTGCTTGAAACCTTTTTTCATTCTCTTGTGATAATGGTAAGTAGTCTTCAGGGTTAAGAGTTAAACCTTTCTTAAGTGCTGTTTGTAATAGGCAAATATAAAAGGTTCTTTCTACGATTTCTTCTGTATTTACCATATTATATAAGTTGAATCATTAGCATGGTATTCATAGTATAAGTACCACCATCACTAAATACGCATTCCCAATTTATGGATGTAGCATTGAAAAAGATACCTGCATCTTTCCTCATATGACAGGTAGCACTAAAACTACCCTGGTAAGTATTAGCTATACTACCATAGTTACTAAACCATGTATAGGTATTAATACCACTACCACCATTGTTTGAACTTTTAGTTTCACCAATTGAAGGTATTTTAAATCCCATAAGCTCCTCTGAAACTTGGGTTCCTTCGATTAGCTTAGCTCTATAACCAGTCATGGTAAAACCTGCTGAACCTTCCCAAGCATTAGGACCTTGGTCTTTAGGTACACTCAGATTAATATGGGGAGGGTCTACACGATATCTATAAGATATTTCTCCAGCTGTCTGAGTTACCGTTACAGTTTTAGTTAAACCACCCACTTGCTTGATAGTTAGAGTTCCACTAAGAAGTTGTTCAGTAGTATTCTTAGAAGTAATGGATACCTCTAGAGTCTTTTCTTCATTATCAGTAAATCTTAGTCCAGCAGTAAATGGAGGTTCCTCTAGGAATTCTGCCGTAACTTCTACATTTTCCCAATCTCCTTGGGGTGTACCATTAATCATTTCCCTACGTTGAGAAGTGATTGCCAAAGTATCAGAGCCACCCTTACCCAATATGTTTATGGCTTCCTTATCTACTTCTAATTTGTATTCGTAGTTAAGGCTGCCTTTCTTTTGAATAAGATTTACAGTCTTAGGTACTCCATTAACTGTAATGGTAAGGATGGCTTTTTTATCTGCTTCTGTATCATTCACTTTTAACGGATGTACCATTACGAGTGCAGGACCAGTACCAGATGTTTTATCTGCTTCAAAATCTGCCATTACTTTGTATATTTTCTAAGTTCTTTTCTTAATTGATTTCGTATCTCTTTCTCTAAAACTACATTTCCACCTGCTGCCTCGAAAGCAGGTTTCCATAAAGGACGAGGTGGAAGATTACCATCTCTACTACCATACTCCAACATGATAGCAATTTGATTAAGTGTTTTTCGAGAAGTTCTACCAGAGTATGTTATCTTCCTTAATCCTGGAGGAAGACCAACAAAGGTTCTATCTTTCTGAGTTACCATTGTAACTGACCTTGCATATTGACCAGTAAGGTTTAATAGGGTATGTGCTCCATACTTCTTAAGTGTAGCAATTGAATGTTTTGGCCAAGATACTTTGGAACCAGGTGGAGGTAGACCATTATTTAAACTACGCCTTACTATACGAAGAAGTTGATTGCCAAACTTTCTAGTACCTAACTCGTATCCGAGCTTCATGATACTTGGAGTCTTGGCAATCAACCTCTCAGCCTGACGTTGTTTAACAGGGTCTACATAAATCTGAATATCACATAGATTATTCGAGAGGTTTATGTTAACCTTTCTGCTTGCCATCTTTATTCTTATTTAATCCCAACTCACTGGCAATCTTCATAAGAATATCTTGTTGCATGGATAACTTCTCTGCTACCTCAGTTTTAAAAGCTTCAAATTCTTCTTGCTTATAAGCCGGAGCTGGTTGTTGTTGAGGAGTTAGCATACCCTCGATTGTATGAAAGATATTATCACATTCAGTAACTACTGCCTCATATTTCTCTCGGTTATTGAGAATATTTACAGCAGTAGTCCTTTGGATATTTACTTCGTTTACGATATTGCGTAAGTCGGTAGTGTAATAAATATTATTATAAATACCTTCTGCAGCATCTGTAGGAAGGTATATTGTCAAAGAGGATACAGAATCTTGAATAACGATTTCTGTATTTGCGGCAAAGCTTCCATCTGGGCCAGTGGCTCTAGGTTTGCTTTCACCTACTTTTAATACTTGGGCCTTATCAAAGATTGGATACCCAGAACGTCTGTCTCTCTCTAAGGTGTATATGGTATCACCTTTCTGCAATTTAGAAAAAATCAAATCTTCCATGTTCATCTTTTATTAATTAAGTTTAAACCAAATGATACTGCACCTGGATTCCTTTGCATAAAGTCTACCAGGTTTAAGAATTGATAGTATCCAAATTGGTCAATGAGTGACTGTGCTTTATTTGCTACTTCCTTTGCTATCTCTGCATTGGGAGCAGGCAATGTAAGTTGAATAGTAAAATCTTTTAGTTGATTTCCATTGGTTGGTTCTTTCTTAATCTCTTCACTTTCCATATCGTTTTATCTTTAGGGGGGTATAAACGAAAAAAGGAGTACACCTATGTAAGATGCACTCCTTCCTAATCTGGCTTACGTAATGACGACGGTTATTATTAAGCCGGGGTTGTGGATGTAGTCTTAAGAGCTGCAACTACTGACTGGATAATGTTCTGGTCTCTCTGAGCATCTACTACTTGGTTGAGACGGGCAATTTCCTGGTCTTTAGCAGTGTTCTCGATAAGACACTTGATTTCCTGTTGGCCATTCTTGAGGTCACAGCAGCAACGTTCAAGTTGAAGAGCCAATTCGGACTTCACTTCTTTAATCAAACCTTTAGTTTCGCAGCAGCAATTCTGTTGTTCATGTTCCATCTGGCAAAGACGGTCCATAACACGATTGAAGCCTGCTCCCATTTGGTCACGAGAATCCCGGATATCGGAATTGGTTTTGTATCCCAAATCACAAAGTCCTCTTTCCGTTGTGAAACGATTGTTAAGGATTTCTCTACCAACACCAGCAACATCTTTTGCAACTCCGCTGATTTCCTGAGTTACTCCTCTAGCAGCATCAGAAATATCTTTATAGATACCTGCCTTTGCTTCCTGAACAGTAGACTCTACTTTCTGAATGTCAGCTTTAGTGTCATTGATTTTGTCCCATACAGACACTGCAGCAGCACCAAAGCCACCACCTACCAATGCACCACCGACTGCACCCCAACCGGAGCCCCAGCCTGAATTGCGTCCATTACAACAGCAACCATCATTACAACCGCGGTCAGCGACGATTACGCCCTCACCACCAGATTTAACTTCTACTCCCCTAATTTTTGAGTTTTAAGTTGTTAAACATAATGATAATTTTTTTAGGTTATTTGTATACGGCCGTATACATTAATAATGCCATAGTATCGTATCTTTAAACTTTCTGTAGACTCCTATGGATTTCCCCAGGCTATGTTAAGATATAGAGTTGGAAGATTTGAATCCTTAGGTGTTAAGGTAATATCGGCAATAGAATCTCCATTGTAACCATTATAAGTTTGTTTTAAAGTTACTTGGATTTGTATTCCTCCACCGTATTCGCCAGACTCACTAAGGATACTTGGAGTTAATTGAAAATAACTTTCCATACCAACACCCATTACTATACCTAACTTATAATCTTGTTGAGAATAACCTACTGAAAGACCTGTATACTCGAAATTATCATAACTAATTTCTTTTACTTTTCTAATATTAGAAAGTCTAATTTTTAGAGGTTTACCATAAGAAGGTTTACCTACTGCACTCATATCAATGGAGTCATTCTTTGCCGGTAAAGATATTCTAGCTCCTAAATACCCTCCGGGAGTATTCATACCACCACTCCCAGTACTATCTCCTCCATCTCTACTACTCCAACTAAATCCAATATTTACTATATTAGAAGCTCCATAAGAGTAGTAATTACCTAATTCACAATTTAGTTGTTCAGTTGCCATTGGGTCTTGGCTAACATAGGCATATAAAGCTTGATTACCGTTACCAGGTTGTTCAAATCTAACTTGCAGATTTCTTGCAGAATTTCCTTCGTTATTGGTTAGTGCCCTGAAAGCCCAGTTATAGGAGTTATCTGAGTTCTGTCCGTTATCAATAACTTGCAACCAATCTTCAGAAGGTGGTATGAACGTAGGCTTAATATATTTCTTAGCAAACTCTACGTTATTTCTTCGTAGACTTACATAAGAAATAATATCCCTACTACCAGCACTACTACCATATATATCCCCTGCTAGAGTAATATTAGTAATGGTACTTCCTTCTTGTTTCCAACCGAATTCAAAAACTCTAGTATATGGTATGGGGTTTACTAGTAGGGTAATAGTGGGTACTGTCCCTACCTCTTTACCATTAATTACAACTTTAGGGTTATATAAAGTTATGGTATGAGTACGAGGGTATTCGGCTAAGTTCTGTACAGAATTAGTAATACCTATAAAAGCATTTTCAGAATCCGATTGTAGAGTAGCAGATACCTGACCACTGGGTGAAGCTATTGCCGAGTTATTTTCAGCTATGGTTCTAGAATCCCAAGAAGTAGGAGTACCTTCTACTCCATTGATAGAAGTATATTCTAGTATGTGTAAATCCATTCTTACAGAATTTTCCATACCAGTAGTACCCTCTAATTCAACTTCAGTTACATTCTCTTCTACTGTACCATTACTATAGTTTGCAGTCCAAGATATTTCATACCTTGTAGAGATTGTAGCAGCATCTTGGGTAAATGCCCAACCATTTTCTACTTCAGCAGTACCATTATAAAACATTACACTACCAGACCGAGTTTGATTAGTAGTATTTTCTTTTACAGAAACCTCAAAATCATATTCATAATTGGTAGGATTACCACCAATTAAATCTACAGAAGCCCAATCGGTAACGGTAGAATCCAAATCGAAATCAGGTTGAACAGCAACTTTACTCGTTACTTTACCATTGATTAAGGTTTCCCTATAAGATTGAAGTGTAACAGTTATACTCTGAGCTAAAGCCGAAAACATTCCATCTGGAATTGGTTCTACATAATCTATATAATCTCTAGTAGTAATACTTGCAGCTAATTGATTAAGGTTCAAAGTAAGCTGTTTACCAGAACCTCCCTGTTGTAATACTACTGTACCTCTTCGTATACTAGCTTCAGTATTTTCATATACTGGTATAGTAACATCATAATCTGCTCCTGAACCAGTAGTACTTGATACCTTAGCAGATAAAGTACCAGTCCAATTAGGTTTACTTATTACTGAAGTTTCTACCAAACTATAGGAAGACTCTTCTACACCATTCACAACTTTATGTCTTCTAGATTTAATTACTGCCTTAGGAGTTGCTCCTGCAGCAGCTACAGAGGGAAAGTCCGTAGTTACTCCAAAGTAATAATTATAACCAACACTAGCACCTGCTTGTTTTACACCTAAACTTAGAGTTTTACTACCGTACTCTAAGTTTAAACTACCCCTAAGTTGAGATTCAGAAGTATTCTCTGGCATAGTAGCACTTATACGATATCCCACACCAAGTTCATAAGTTACACTAGTACTACTTACAAAACTAGGTTTAGTTTTTACAGTAGGAGTATCATCATGCCAAATTGTATCTTTACCATTTACCACGTCCCAATAACCAGACCTTACTAAAGCTTTAACAGTTCCTCCAATATTTGGAGCTGTAGGGAAACTCTCCTTAATAACCAACTCTTCTCTAATGGCCACTGTACCTGCGGCCTGACTACAAGTAATGGTTACGGTTTTGCCTGAACCCACCTGCTCATATACTACAGTACCAGTTCTTGCTTGAGTTGTAGTATTCTCTTTCAGGGTAATAGCCACAGCAGCAGTAGCACTTTGTATTTCAGCAGAAGTGGATTTAACTTGGATATTAACACCTTCATGTGAACCTTCTACTAAAGAACCATTAATATATTTTTCACGATAACTACTAATTGTCCCAGATTTGGTTGTACCTAAGGCATCAAAGTTTAACGTTGGAGTAGAAGTAGTTAATGTATATCTCCATTCTACTAGATATACACTTTGAGTTACCGTAACTTCTTTATAGACGGTATCCATAGTTGCCCTTACTACTACACTTCTTTGATTTGCAGTTTTATTTTCTGCTACCGTCAAAGTAGTACCAGATAAACTAAATCCGGTTACTGCAGTAGGTATACTAAGTGTAGGAGTACCGGTAGCATCGGAAGCTGCATTGGTTGCACCTGAAGACCAATGATTAGTTCTGCTTGCCCTTGCACTTGCAGAGATTTGTGATGTACCTCCCATTTCCGTAAGTGTACTAGGATTTGCAGAAATGGAAACTACCCACGCACCCTGAGTTGTATTGGTAATCTTATTCTCTGCCTGGTATACATCGATTGAGGCACTACCAGATTTACCGTTAAGAGTGACTGTTAATGTACGGCTTCCCAACTTAGTTCTTGCCTTTGCAGTTGTACCAAGATTAGAACCAGAGATATTTTCAGACCATACTACTGAAGCTCCAGAACTTATAGTACCACCATCATTGGTTTTACCATTCCATCCCCAAAGTTGAGAATAAGTATAAGTAGGTGTAGCTGCAGTCCCTCCTGATGCAGGGATATCTGCAATGCTTCCCAGATATACTGTTGGTGTACCATAAGTTTTTACACCAGCTGCTTGGGTAAACGTTACTGTTACCTTTTTTCCTGATTCATTCTGAGTACTGGTAAATGCTTGAGAACGAGAGTTTTCTGATTTATTCTCTAAAGCAGTATAGTGATTCTCATCATCCATGAATATCCATGATGGCAAAGTAGGAGATGAAAAATCTACATCTACGGGAGTACCCACAGGTTTACCATTTATATACCTTTGCTTAGATGAATTATACCCTGCTATTGCAGGAGTTGCAGAACCTCCTAAAGCCGAATAATTTAAATTAGGATTCTGAACTGAAAAGGTATACTCCCAAGTTTCAACCCCTGCAGCCTGAACAAGATTATATTCGATGGTTTTACCGGATTCTTGCTGAGTAAAATAGCCTATATGGTTTCTTTGTGATAAGGTAGTATTTTCTTGGGCTTTATAGTATGTACTTTCTAATACAATCCAACTTGGTAAATCCGACATAGCATAAGACACGTTTATATCTGAACCAGTAGCTACACCGTCTAGGTATTTTCTTTTAGTTGAACTTACATGAAAATACGCATCTCCGGTAGTAGATTTACCACCTAAAGCTGAATAATATAGAGTTGGATTTACGGCAGCAAATGAATACTTATAGGTTACCCTATGAATATCGCTTAGTTGTACTGTTTCATTGTTTCCATAGGAACTGGCATTGGTTAATTCCAAGCCAACGTAATTTTCTCCCGTTCCTGTAGGAGAGAGTGCCAACAATTCAGCCTTGGTAGGGCATTCGTTTGAATCCTTACCAAGGCCTACTTTAGTTTTGACAGCACTCCATGTTGCTATCTCACCCATATTAATCTAAGTTTGTGAACAAAAGTTTTTCTCTTAACTCATCAATCTCAGCTTTCAGAAGTTTGATACCTTCGATTGCCAATACTGACATCTTAGAATAATCTACCTCTTTAACCAGGATATAGGTTTCTCCATCCTTTTCTACCTTTTCGAAGGCTTCTGGATTAGGAACTGTTTCAGGTTTAAC